>Ga0180433_10010958_pt1 | contig 10819 bp, 24 predicted proteins | sample SS_ome_8_FD_132980 | JGI IMG/M metagenome (GOLD analysis project Ga0180433, IMG submission 132980) | Hypersaline lake sediment archaeal communities from the Salton Sea, California, USA - SS_1_D_1 metaG | ecosystem: Environmental > Aquatic > Non-marine Saline and Alkaline > Hypersaline >...
ATATATATATATACTGTAAAATAGGAGGGTTGAATATGTACTATATACAGCGTAAAGACAGCTATAATCTTGAAACGGTAGACGAAGCCAAAACTTTAAAAGAGGCTAAATATTTAGTAAACGAATATAGTATTGCTGATAATGCTGGCATATACTATATATCACAAAGAGCGTGTAAAGACTGGAATGAATAATACAATACTATAATCAATCAAATATTAGGAGGTTATACCATGAAGTGTTTAATATGCAATAAGTCTATAAATAGCAAGGCATTACTTAACAATACACCTTTGGCACTATGTAAGCAATGTATACATGATATTACAGGTACTAAAGCAAAGGATAAAGCAATATTACAATTAGATAATGATATTGCTATGGAATTAAAGTATATTTATTAATATATAGTAGATAATATATAGACTATTAAAGAGCGATAAATATATATTATCTTATGGGAATATATAAAAAGAGGAGGGTATACAATGAATACAATAGACAAGTTTTACAAAGCACCCAGTTACAGACAACCGCATACAATAGAGGCAAAGTTTAAAGAGTACAGCGATACGTTCGATATTGAACTGGTAGGAAGTGACCAAAAGCCGGACTGCTGTATAGGACACTTTGGGTATAACTTTTACTTTAGAACTCCTAAAGGCTTAAAGTATAAAAAATATAAGTCTTTTACAACCTTAGTAAATGCTATAAAAAGAGTGGCTGGCAATAATAACTTAACTTTGGAAAGTATAGGACTGAAAAGAGGCTGGAAGTATAGACCTATTATAAAGGTGTAATATATATATATATATATATATATAATAGTATAAAATATAGGAGGTTATATTATGAGTGATAAAAAGTTAACTGATTATATAAGTAAGCAGGAGGACTTACAGCGTAGGTTTATGTTAGAGAAAACAAAGCAAGGTATAAATGCAAAGGTAAACTATAATCTTTTATCGGTAGAAAAAATACGCAAGTACCTTGAAAAATAGACTTTAATATGGTATACTCTATGTATAGCAAAGAGGAGGTTGTAAAATGTATAGTTATCCCTTTACCGATAAAGAAAAGAAATACCCTAGTCAATGCCAGACAGGTAGACTATGTATAAAATGCCAATGTAAAACTTTTTATATTGCCAGAGTAAGTCTTACCGAAAGGAATTTTTAAAAGAGGCATTTATTACAAGTTTAGAATTGCAGAATTTTATTAATCAGGAAGTTATAAAAAAACTAAGGGAGGTATAACTATGCAGGCTCTAAAACGTACAAGATATTATACAATGAACTCTTGGAATGGGTCTACTGCCCCAGCATATAATTTAAAAGTCTATAATGTTATAGACAGAGAATTACAGAGTAAAGTATACGAACTAATGGAGAGTGATGACTTTTACTTTGATATTAATGAACTTATGAGGGACTTTGAAAGGGAAACCGATTACCAGTGGCAAGCAGGCTTTAATGGTAGAAGCGGCGGTTATTTAGTGTTATATAAAGGCGGTTATAAAGAAAAAATAATATATCCCGAAGCCGAATTTAAAAAAGATAACGGATATTATGGAAGGGTATACAGTGATAAATATGGCTGGAAAACGTATACAGAAGCTAAAGAGGAAGGATTACTCAATAAGACTATTAAAAAAGTTTATTGTACTAATAGTGGGGTAGATGATAATGAAGTACCTACGGAAATATTAAAGGCTTTTAGGCGGTTGGCTTTGGATATTGTACAGCATACCGAATACCTTGCTAGAAACTGTAAAATACAAGAGGAAACTTACATGGTAGAGAAAAAAAGGAAGGTAATAATATGAGCATAAACAAGATGTAATAGATAAATTAAGAAAAATAGAACCTACTTTCAATATGATAGATTTAAGTAATTATAGTTTAGAACAATTACAAAAAACTTTAAACAGGAGAAAACAATGAAGATTTATTTAAGAAATGTAAAAAATTATAAATGGGATTTACACGAAGGAAATTTAAAAAAACTAAAAAAAGAATTCGATAAACGCAATATAATCATCTCTCCGAAAGCAAGCATAGGAGATTATGCAAGCATAGGAGATTATGCAAGCATAGGATATAAAGCAAGCATAGGAAATGGAGCAAGCATAGGAAATGGAGCAAGCATAGGATATAAAGCAAGCATAGGATATAAAGCAAGCATAGGAGATTATGCAAGCATAGGAGATAAAGTAAGCATAGGATATAAAGCAAGCATAGGAAATGGAGCAAGCATAGGAGATTATGCAAGCATAGGATATAAAGCAAGCATAGGAAATGGAGCAAGCATAGGAAATGGAGCAAGCATAGGAGATTATGCAAGCATAGGATATAAAGCAAGCATAGGAGATAGAGTAAGCATAGGAGATTATGCAAGCATAGGAAAAATGGATATATTTTCAAAAGAATATATTTATTGTCAATTACAAGTTTTACCAGATAATAAAGGATATTATACTTTATATAAAGCAGTTAAAGAGGACTTAACAGATTTTCATTCGGGCAAATATCAATATCGAATAGGAAAAGGAGATAAATGTAATTTAGAAAGAAATCAAAGTATAGAGTGCGGAGAAGGTTGGCATTTTACGAATTTATGGGAAGCTATTGCTTTTGGCAAATATTATGGAAAATATAAAATTATTTCCGCTAAAATACATATTGACAATATATTATCAGTCCATAAAAAAGTAAGAGTTAATAAATTCAGTAATGTTCAAACAGTAAATATATTTAATAAATCACCGGACAAGAATATGCAGAAAAAATACAAAGTTTAGATGAAACCTATGGGGAAATTTTTAAATCATTATAAAAAAAGGAGTAGAGATTATGAAAAATTACAGGCTTTAGGTTGGAGAATAATATTATCAAGTTTTAATGCGGTTATAATGGAAAAACAAAAATAAATGTATTATGAAAAAGAAAATTAGTAAAGTAGGAGGTTTAAATGCTATACTTCAGGCTCAAATTTAAAGATGGTACAACTGCAATAGTAAAAGGTAAAACTACATTAGATGTTATTAAAAAGTATAACCTAGCAACTAAAGAGCATATAAACACAAGGATAATACAACTTGAAGGTGAGCAAGAGGCAATCGCAAGAGGGAATGACTTATTAGGAAATATCCAATAACAGTTTATAATCTATAAATAGGAGGTAAAAATTGTATGCAGTTATTACAAGTAAAACAGTACCATTCTAGTGTTGCTATACCTAAATATAATAAAAGACTTGAGGACTGGAAAAAATCCGATACTTTAAACGGTTATCCTTGTAAGTCAATGTATATGTTTGAGGTAACAGACAGTAGAGGCTTTGCAATTAAACTACGAGAAAAAGGATATATCGCTTTTAATGATAATAAAGCGGTCTATGGTAGTAATAGAGATAAAGCAATAAATAATTTTAATAACTTACCTTGAATTATAGCGTAAAATATGTTATACTTTAGGTGTAGGGGATAAAGATATGGTAAAGACTGTACTAAAATGTATTAGAATAGAGGTAGAAACTACCAAGAAAAATGAGCGGAGAAACTTTATACATATAGAATTATCTCTATTTATATTTAGAATAGTTTACTATAAAATGAGAAAAAAACTTACTATTAGGTTTGAGATAAGTAGAGGTTGGGATAAATAAAAAGGAGAAAATTATGTATAGAGTAAGAGATTGTCAATTTGAAGATAAATATTTTGGTAATGGAAGTATATTTAACACAAAAAAAGAGATATGTGAACAATTAATTTCTTATCATTCTAACGATTGCAATATGAGTGTAGAAAATAAACTTTTACACAAAGGAAAAATTAAGGAATGTATCGAAGCCTTGTGTCAATTTGAGTGGGAAGTTGAACAAATAACCTGCGAACAATGCGGAAGTAAAAAATTATAGTTATTGGATAACGATAATATACTAAAATGTAAAGATTGTGATTATGAAATAGGAGTATGAAATGAATAATAGATTAAAATTTTTAGTAAAACAATGGCAGTTATTTGAAAATATATGTATAGATGATAATGAACATATCGATACCGATTGGTTATATTGGAAAAAAGGAACTTCCAGATATGATATATGGCATTGGTTTGATGATGAGTTAGGAAAAGTAAGCAATTATTTATTAGTAGATTTAATGTATAATAAAATAAAGATATAACTATTAAAAAAAGAGGCAAAAATATGGTTACAAAAGTAATGACGGTAAATGTAATAGAAATGATTGACGATACTCCTATACTGGATAATGATACTATACTAAGATGTAAAGATTGTGATTATGAAAGAAAAAATAATTAAGTAGGAGGTTGACGTATGAGAAAGGGGTTTACACTTTTAGAACTATTGATTGTAGTTTGTATTATCGCTATACTTGCAGGGGTAGGATTACCAACTATGTTAAATGTAACTAAAAAAGCAAAACTTTCCGAAGGATTACTGGTACTGGGAACTTATAGAGAGGCTCAATTTAGGTATGCTATGTTTAATAATAACTATACTGCTAACTGCTGTAAAAAGTTAGATGTAGATTTTACTATGCTTAAATATTTTAGTAAGGCTAAATGTTACGCTGTACCAATAGAAAAGGAAAAGGAAACTATTGTATCTATTAAAGGTAAACGAGGACTAAAGGCTCAATTATCTATAAATATAAGAGGCGATATAACTTGTACAGGTAAAGACTGTACTGCTAATTTACAAAACGATAAACGTAGTCAAAGGAGGTAATTCTATGGATATATATGAATTTCAAATTGTACCAGCTGATATTACCGAACGACCAGAGTATGATACTAAAGATAATCTTTGGGACACAATATTCACCGCTAGTAGTATGGAAGAACTAGGGTTACTAATAGCAGATTGGTTGAACGATGAGAATTACCCTCATAATGAATGGGTACGAATAATTAAAAACGGTAAGTCTTTACATAGGTAGGAGGTACTTTTATGAGAGAAGTAAATGGTAAACAAGAGCAAGGTCAATGCCCTAAGTGTAAAAGTGATGATTTAGAGTATAGTAACGGAGAATTAACAGACGGTGGTTTTGTTTATGATGTGATATGTAATCAATGTAACTGGGAAGGTCAAGGATGGTATAACTTAGTATTTTCAGGGTACTATGAGGTAGAGGAATAGGCGGAATACTATGACAAAGAAAGAGCGGAAACTGTTAAGGAAATTTAAGATATTTAAAAAACTTAAAAGCATAGACGTAAAACAAAGGAGAATAAAATATGAAGTGTGAGTGCTGTCAACTAAATGAAGCAACTGTAAAGGACTATCGAGAAATATGCGGAGAGTTAAATACTTATTATGTATGCTCTAAGTGTTTACACTTATCAGACGAAATTTTTATGACTAAAATAAAGGGAGAGCGTTACGGAATAGTAAAGATACATCTTCGCTATAAGATACCGTTAGGAAAAGAGCCTATGGAGTACCTTGAAAATATAGAGCTACCTAGTGAATACATAGAGGATAGTTTTGAAGTAGTAGAGATACAATAAAGTAACAAAAGGAGGGTTTAGTTATGGATAAAGCAACTTTTTTAGAAGCTATTAAGGGTCAGGTAAAACGAGTATCAGGTAAACGAGGTAGTAAGGTAGAGAAAAAACTCATAGCAGTAGTAAAAGAATGTATGGAAAACAGAGTCCCTACAACTATAAATACCCTTTGTGAAAAACTCGGCAAGGGTAAAAACTATGGTCCATATATTAGAACTCTAGTTAAAAAGTCAAGCGTATTGGAACTTGTTAAAATTAATGGTATCAGTATTGTAGTTACAAAGTAATTTTAGGGAGAGATTAACTCTCCCTGTATTCATAACCTATTATAGGAGAATAACTTATGCAACTATTTATATTACATAGCAATCCTAAAGTAAATGCTACTTATTATGTAGATAAACACGTCAATAAAATACTTACGGAGATTAATCAAATGCTCTGTACGGTTAATAGAAAAAATACTCATGTTATACCAGACTTTTTATATAAGTCAATGCACAGTAAACATCCTTGTACTTTATGGGTTGGTACTTGTGTGGAGAACTTTGTGTATGCCTTAGATACGGCAGAGGCGTTATATAATGAATATCAATATCGTTATAATAACCCGAATAAACATATACGAAATAAAAAGATTATAGACTTCTTTAAGAAATATTTACCACCGTTACCGTTAAATCGTGGTAGACGTAGTGCATTTGCTCAAGCTATACCACAAGAATATAAGAGTAGTAACCCTGTACTAAGTTATAGGTTATACTATATTAAAGAGAAAAAACATTTATTTAATTGGACTAATAGACCAGTACCAAACTGGATATTAAACTATGCTACAAAAAACACTTCATATGCCCTTGACATTTAGATATAAATATGTTATACTTTGTGTGTAGAAGGAGGTAAACGAATGAGAGCAATACCTATAACGTGTAAACAGTGTGGATATAAAACGACTAAATTGGAGAGCGAATTACAGACGAATGAGTGTCCTATCTGCGGTGCTAAAAATAGTTTGGGTATGGATAAAAGTAATATGAATGATTTACTGGAACAAGAAGTCTTAAATCATATTTTAAAGGGATTTAAGGACTTCGGCATAGAAGCTACTATCGAGAGTATAGAAAAACATTTAAAGAATAGACAGAAAGAATATTATATAGATGTAATTAATAAATATTTTAAAGGACTAAACAAATGCTTTACCAAGTCATAAAACAATACTGTAAATTACAAAGAATAAACTACTCTCAATCGGGTAATACTTTTTTCTTAAATAAACACAAGAAAAGAGTGGCTACAATTAAGATAGGTAATAATAATATTCAAGTAGAAACAAAGGAACGAGTAGAAAATATAGAAGAAACTAAATTTATTAATACTTTAAAATCAGATATTACGCAAACTAAAATGTTAAACCGATTTAAGAATACTTCACGACCAAAGAAATGGAAAAAGACACCGCATAGAAATAAAATAACCGAACGAGGAAAAGAGTATTTATATAACTATGCTCGTACTCAAAATGGAGGTTACTATGCTACATAACATAGTACACTTAAATCTTCAATATATTTTGGATATGGCAGAGAAGTTTGAAAAAGAAGGTAAAAAAGATAAAGCTAAACAATGGTTACAGTATGCTGAAAGATATGAAGGAATAATGAAAAGATTTAAAAAAGTAGAAACAGATATAGGATAACTATGAGTAAACTAAAAGTAGATAGTACTTTTCATAACGACTTTCCAAAGTATATATGCAAAGCCTTACTTAAAAACATGAGTGGGGTAAACGGAATAACTAGCACTGTGTACGATAAAATATCTACCTACGCTAAATATACCTTACAAGACTTAAATGGTTTATGGCAACTGGATAATAGACGTATTAAAAAGGGTATATTATCTAACGATAACATCCCGTACGACTTACTAAAACAACTCATTATAGAAAATAACGTGTATGATACTACCTTGCTTCATTACATTGTAAATCCGCATGGAAGGTATCATTCTTATCGAATCACCATAAATAAAGAATTTATATATTGGTTAATCGACTACTTAAATACTGTATTTGAAACTAAAGACACAAATATAAACTATAATGACTTAATTAATATAATAATATGTTCTGAGTTTCCAATAACAAAAGTAATGGGCTTTCCTTTAGTACAACTGAGTATGACACACTATGTAGTAACCGAAAACCAAATCGAAACAGTAAAGAATGTACCAAATAAAAATATCACATTATGTATTAAGTATCTACTATCTTCGGTAGATAAAAACGGTTACACTTTTATTAATAATTGTTTAACGTACTCTTTAGATAACCCAGAAAGTAAAATATCTAAAATTATTTTAAATAATATTACTTACATCTATAAATATATTATTCCGAATATTATATACTCTACTAGAGTTATTTATGAATGTAGTAGCTTACGAGCATTAATTGTAAATTTATATAATTTATATAGTAACCAATATATATATCTAAAAATATATTACATAGATGTATAAAAGCTATTAAATATGAACCTTATGAAACTAACAATTATAATCACGAGGCTGTACTATTAAACCTATTAGGGTTAATTACACAGAAATAAAGGAGGATTTAAAAATGAAGATTACCGAAGTACAAACCCTTATAAGTAACCTAAGTGATAAAGAAATTAATACACCTTTATTATTAATAGGTCCTACTGGTATTGGTAAGTCATGGCTCACAAAAGAAATAGCTGATACTAAAGGATTGGAATATATTGATTTAAGATTAGCCACACAGGAAGTAACTGATTTAATCGGTATTCCTCGAACTGTTAAACACGAAAACGAAGAGCCACGAACGGTATGGACTAAACCAAATTGGTTTCCTAAAGAAGGAACTAAAGGAATACTTATGTTGGAGGAGGTAAACCGTTCTCCAGAAGATGTAAGGCAAGCAATCTTCCAACTACTTACCGAATGGAAACTCCACGACCACACACTACCTAAAGGCTGGATTATTGTATCTATGATAAATCCTGATAATGGAATGTATCATGTTAATCAGTTAGACCCTGCTTTTAAACGAAGATTTATTCAAGTAATAGTTAACCCACCTGACATTACAGACTGGTGCGTATGGGCTAAAAAAAATAAAGTTAGTGATGATGTTATTCGTTTTGTATCACAGTTTCCGAAATCACTAACTAAAAGTGAAGATATAAATATCGAAGCAACTGCTACTCCCGCTGGGTATCATATGTTATCTACTCTATTAAGTAATAATGTAATACCAAATAAATGTTTACATGAAGTAGCCAGTGGAATTATAGGTACTGAATGGGCTACTACTTTCGTACAATCTCTTAGACAGGATTTTGAAAAGCCTATTACCGCAGAACAAATATTTAGTGATTACTCTAAGGTTAAGAAAAGACATAAAAAAATGTTGGATAACTCTCGTAATGATTTAATCTATGCAACTATGATTGATATAATTGCCGAATGTGATACAAAGAATTTAAAGAAAGCAGAAGTAGAAAACTTAAAGGATTATTTGAATGACTGCGGTGCAGAGACTATGACTACTATTGCACTAAGACTTAATGAAAAGATACTCGGTAAATTAAGTCAATATCCAGAGTTGTTAGAAAAAGTAACCGAGATAAAAAAGAATATATCAGATGTATAAAGTTGGATATATATTTGCGAACACTACTTTTTATCAAGACTACTGGCGTATAATTGATAAGAGTAAACAGTACTACTTAATAGAGGCAACTTACTTTAACGGTAGACCAAATCCAGAAGTGAGAGACTGCTCGAAGGAACAAACGTGTCCATTTAAACAGTGTAACTATAAATTAAATCAATTTTGTTTGCGAAAAAGAGCGTTTAATCACAAAAGAAAATATATAGTATCTCCTATTAAATTTCAAATATTACAAATGCAAGGAAAAGTTATCTATGCAAACTGGGATAAACGAAATAAAAATGGTGAACCGATTATTACTAAACAAAGGCAACTATGAAATTAATAGATAAAATAATTGTTAAATATTTGCTATCTACTTCCAGTCAAGGTAAGGTATTCTTTGCTTCCTTATTAACTTTGATGAAGAAACAAGAGAGTAAACAAATAGATACTGCAGGAGTAACTATATCTGATGGACAACTGTATCTACTATATAACCCTGACTTTATTAACGCTATAAAAGATAAATATGGTATTAATAAAGTAAAAGGTATATTAGAACACGAACTATTACATATTGTATATGACCATATTAGCAAAGTAAAGAAATTTAATCGTATACATAAAGTATACAATATAGCGTCAGATATGAGTATCAATCAATTAATAGATAAAGAATTGTTACCTGATAAACTTCCAGTAACTATTGACAATAAAATCCAATGGGTAGGGAAACTATTATTTCCACAGGACTATAAACTACCAAAAAATAAAGACGCAGAATTTTATTATAATCAACTAATGAAAAATGCTAAACAGTGTAAATGCTCTACCTGTGGCGGTACTGGTAAGGTAAGTAATAGTAAACAAGAGAGTGGTAATGGAAATAAATCACAAGAAAAAGATAATGGAGAAAGTGATAATAAACAGGGTAATGGTGATACAGACACAACGGATTGTCCTGCCTGTAATGGAACGGGTACACAAGGACAAACTTTAGATGACCACTCTCACTGGAAAGAAATAAAAGAAAACGAACAAATGGTAAAGGAGGTTATTAAAAAAGCAGTCAAAGAAGCCTACGATAATACGAATAAATTAAGAGGAACATTACCATCTCACTTAGAAGAGGCGATACAGGAAATACTAAAACCCCCCACAATTAATTGGAGGCAGTTATTAAAGCAGTACATAGGCTCAAGTATTAAAACAGGATTTAAGAGTAGCTGGAAGAGACCGAATAGACGGTTTCCTTTTAATGAAGCATACAAAGGTAAGACAGCTAATAGAACCATTAAAATAATGGTGGCAATAGATACTTCTGGCTCGGTTAGTAATAAAGACTTTCAAGATTTTATAGTCGAAATGAAGGGTATATTAAATGTTTATAAGTGTAAGATAGATATAATACAGTGTGACGTAGAGATACAAAAGAAAGAACAATTAAATCCGTATACAAAACTCAATATCAACTTTAAAGGTCGAGGCGGTACTAGGTTTGTACCAGTCTTTAAGGAATATAATCAAAGACCAGACTATGACTTGTTAATCTACTTTACAGATGGTTACGGAGACCAAGAGTCCTGTAAATCAAAT
>Ga0180433_10010959_pt1 | contig 10818 bp, 11 predicted proteins | sample SS_ome_8_FD_132980 | JGI IMG/M metagenome (GOLD analysis project Ga0180433, IMG submission 132980) | Hypersaline lake sediment archaeal communities from the Salton Sea, California, USA - SS_1_D_1 metaG | ecosystem: Environmental > Aquatic > Non-marine Saline and Alkaline > Hypersaline >...
CCCCTCAGCGCCTCTGCGTATTCCAGTATGCTGCCTCGCGTCATCTTGCCTCCCTCCCTTCGGTAACACCTTTTCTGCGGCAACGATACCACTTTCGGTAACACTTATTATGAGGCAATTCGCGTTCTGGACTACCGGGTGGCGCAAGGTATAGAATTGGGGTGTGAGGACAGGGCGTGTTGTTCGGGTCTGAAGGGATGCGGTTCGGGTGGCGAAGGGGACAGGATGGAGCGACGGGACAATTTGATGATCAGGGAGAAGCCGCAGTTGAGGCGTCCTGCTCTGGTGTGCGGAATCAGCGGCTGGGTTGATGGGGGGCAGGCGGCAACCGGGAGCGCCGAGTATCTGGTTGAGAAGCTGGGAGCCAGGGAGTTCGCCGAGATTCCGCTGGAGAGGTTTCACGTGTACCAGGTACCTGGCCAGACCGCATCAAGGCCGCACATCAAGATAGAGGATGGCCTCTTGAGCGAGCACAGGTTCCCCTCGAACCGGTTCCTGTACTGGGTCAATCCCCACGCTGAGCAAGACCTGGTTGTCTTTCTCGGAACGGAGCCGAACCTTTACTGGCAAGAGTACGCGGAAGCCATCTTCGGCCTGGTGGGTGAGTGCGGTGTGTCCCGGATATACCTGCTGGGGGGTGTACTTGACAAGACTCCTCACACCAGAGAGCCGAACGTATCCTGTGCATGCACCTCGGCGGAGCTGAAGCAGGAGATGCTCAGGTACGGCATTCGCTTCACCAGCTACGAGGGACCCGGCAGGTTCGGCACGACTTTGCTCTACATGTGCCAGCAGAGGGGCATCGAGATGGTGAGCTTCACTACCAGGGCGACCTACTACCCCGAGTTCAGCATTGTCATACCCCGTAATCCCAAGGCGATACGGGCACTGGTGAAGAGGCTCAACGGCGTGCTCCGGCTGGCACCGGACATGTCTGATCTGGACGCAGAGGTGGACGAGTTCGAGCGCAAGCTGGGAGCCATGGCGAGTCGGAGTGGGGAGTTCCGCTCCTACCTGGAGAAGCTGGAGAGCGACTACGTGGAGACACTCTACCAGGAACCACTTGAGCTTTCCGGCGACGAAGCCGTGGAGATCGCGGAAGACCTGCTCAGGCGGAAGCCGGAGGAGTAACTCCGTCGGTATGCCCCTCAACACCCTGGTGGCGGGACGCGCCCCTCACAGCAGCAGAGGCTAGCCGGTCCTGATGTCCTGTCTCTCAAGTTCGCTGAGCAATTCCGGTGGTTCTAACCACGGGTCTTCTGCAAATTGCCATTCCGGCGCAAGCCGGAATCGACTTCCTCCACTCCACCTGGATTCCGAACCTGGTTCGGAATGGTTATCCAATACTGGTCTCACCTGGAACAATCCTTCCACCTATTTCAGCTACATGACACTAGCTGCTCCGCTTGTTCTCATGCCTGTGGTATGATACATTGACTTCAGGTCATGCAGGGGAGGGTCGATAGATGGCGGTAGCACATGAGTTGGAGAGTATGTTCCACCCCCGATCGGTTGCGTTTGTCGGGGCATCGGCGCGGCCGGGCGGATTCGGTGGTTCCGGCTTCATGCGACGACTGCAGAAGCTCGAGTTCAGTGGTCAGCTCTACCCGGTCAATCCCAACGCCACCGAGGTCAATGGTCTGAAGGCCTATCCAGACGTGCAGTCCATCCACGAGCCTCCGGACCTGGTTGTGGTGTCGACTCCCGCGCACACGGTACCTGGTGTTCTGGAAGACTGCGTCGCCGCCGGGGTGAAGAACGTGCACATCTTCAGCTCCGGGTTCGCTGAGACCGGGCTGCCGGAGGGCCGTGAACTGGATGCAGGGATCACAGAGATCATTCGCCGTGGAGGACTGCACGTTGTCGGCCCGAACTGCATGGGGATATACGTGCCCGGATGCCGGCTTGCCTACTGGGGGGCGGAGCCGGAAGGGGCCGGGCCGGTAGGTCTGATATCACAGAGCGGCGGGCATGCCGAGATGCTCACCGAGTATGCCCAGAAGCTGGGCGTATACTTCAGTAAGGTTATCAGCTTCGGCAACGCGCGCGGATTGCAGGCGGTTGACTTCCTGGAGTACCTGGCCCAGGACCCCGAAACGAAGATAATCGCCATGTACCTGGAGGGTATCCACGATGGCGGGAGGTTCACCCGGCTGGTCAGGAGCATCAACCGCGTCAAGCCGGTTATCGTATGGAAGGGCGGCCTGACCGAAGGCGGGGCGAAGGCAGTGGCCTCTCATACCGGCTCGCTTGCCGGGGAAGGTAGGGTCTGGGACGCCTTCTATGCCCAGACGGGGGCGGTGCGAGTGGAGTCCCTTCAGGAGATCGTGGACGTGGCCCTGGCCTTCATGTACCTCAAGCCTCCGCGGGGGCGCCGGGTCCTGCTTATCGGTGGGGGCGGGGGCAACGCAGTGGCAATGGCGGATGTATGCAGCCGTGAAGGGCTGGAAGTACCCAGGCTGACCGAAGAGACCAGGCAAAAGCTGAACAGCTTCATCCGGCTTGCCGGGAACAGCGCCCGGAATCCGGTCGACGCCTGGATGCTCCAGGAGGACGTGGATCTCTTTCGCCGCGCCCTGGAAATCGCCTTCGCGGACCCGATGGTGGACGTGGCCATACTTGACCGGTATGTCTGGGACGAGGACACCCGCGAGCCGGAGCGATTGGAGCGTGCGGAGAAGGTCACCGACTTCATCATGGACTTTGCCCGGAACAACCAGCATGACCTGCCTATGGTCATGGCTCTCAATGCGCAGGCTAATGACCCCAGTGCCGCATCGACCGCAGCCAGATGGTGGACCAAGTTCGCGAGGGCGGGTCTGCCCACGTATTCGTCGCAGCGCTGTGCCTCGCGGGCGTTGTCCCGGTTCGTGGGGTACCACGAGTACCTCGCCCGTACCGGGGGCGCCGAGCGATAGGCCGCCCAACAATACCTACGCCGGCCAGCCCACCACGCTCATGTAGATGGTGCTCTCCCTGAAGCCATCTACCCCCGTGATGGCATTGACCTCGTCGTCGAAGAGTGCGCCTACCTGGCAGGAGCCCAGTCCCAGACTCACCGCCGCCAGGGCGAGGTTCTGGGCGATGTGCCCGGCATCCAGGTAGACATACCGGTAGCCCCGGTCCCCGTATCGCCACGTCGTCCGTGCGAAGACGGCAGTCCAGATAAGCACTACCGGCGCCTGCGCACACATGCGCTGTCCCATCGCCGCCCTGCTCAGGGGGTGGGAGAGGTCCCCCGTCTGCAGCTGCTCTAGGGCGTGAGCCCTGATGTTATAGTGATAGAGTCCCCGGGGCAGACCGGTAATGTCATTGGCGACCACGTAAGTCTCTACCGGGTAAAGCGCTCCGGCGGAGGGAGCCGTACGGAACCATCGGACGCCTTCACGCGGCTGGATGCCGGTGGATGCCCAGAGAAGGTAGGCGAGCATCTCCTTGCTGAGCGGCCTGGGGGCGTAGGTCCTGACGCTCTTTCGCTCCCTCAGGGCGCGATCAACTGACATCTGCGCCATCTCTGCCGGCGGGGGCAGGGGGATGACAGGCCTGTCCGGGTACTCACGGTACTGTTCCGGCCGCGCCGGATTCCCCGGCGCGGCACCAGACACCCGCTCGCGGGTGTGCTTGCTCTCCTGCTGGAAGGTCTCGCCTATGCCTGCGATCATGTCCCGTACCTCCTCCACGAATGATAGCGGTTATAGCTTGCGTTGCCGGTAAGTTCAGTATACTATACACGCATCTGGATAACCCCGGTGGGTACCTGGGTCGGGGCGTGCAGGGCTCGGCTCTGGTTGGTCTTGGTTGCACGAGATGCGTAATCTCCTCAGGGCCAGAGATTGCTTCACCGCGTGGTAATGATACTGAGAGAAAACCAAAGGTGGATGGTGCCAGGGTCTCTATTCGTAGAGAAGCCCGTAGCTTTGCTGGTATAATGGTTTTGGAGTGACCCCCCTCACCTGACGTGCTCACGGAAGCGTACCCGGGTGGTGCAACGACGAGAGAACGTGCGGAGGTGGTGATATGCCCCGGCCACTTGAAGGCATAAAGGCGCTGGATTGGACGCAGTGGCAGATGGGTACGGTGGCGACGGCCCTGCTGGCCGACTACGGTGCCGAGGTCGTCCATATCGAGAACCCTCGCACCGGCGACGCAGGTCGCGGTCTCAGGTTTCCCACCATGGGCGAGCTACCCGCGGGCAAGACCGCCTACTTCGAGACCAACAACCGTGGCAAGAAAGGTTTGGCCATTGATCTCACCATTCCGGAGGGCAGGGAGGTCATGTACCGCCTGGTGAAGGGCGCAGACGTATTTGTCCACAACATGCGCCAGGGGGTGCCTGAGAGGCTGGGGATGGACTACGAGACCCTGCGGACGCACAATCCCCGGGTCATCTATGCCGCCTCCTCCGGCTATGGGCCCAGGGGGCCGGAAGCCCGCGAGCCGTCCTTTGACATGATCGGCCTGGCCAGGTCCGGGATAGCCTCTGCTATGACGGTCGAGGGCGTGCCTCATCTCCCTTCCGGAGGCCTCGCCGACCAGATGGGCGCCATAATGACATCATATGGGGTGCTAATGGCCCTGCTGGTGCGTGAAAGGACGGGCATTGGCCAAAAGGTAGACGTCTCGCACCTGGGAAGCATGGTTGCGCTCCAGGGGCTGACCGTCGGCCTGCAGCTCTATCTCAGCCCCGACCCGCCCGACCCCTCCCAGCCGCGCCCGATGGTGAGCCGGAGGAACGCGGGTAACCCGCTGTGGAACCACTACCGCTGCAAGGATGACCGCTGGATCGTACTGGGGATGCTGCAGCCGGACCGGCAGTGGCCGCTCATCTGCAAGGCACTGGGCATGGAGCACCTGGTGAGCGACCCCAGGTATGAGAACCAGGACGTCAGGCGGGAGAACAGTGAAGAGCTTATCGCCCTGATGGACGAGATATTCCTGACACGTACCTGCGAGGAGTGGATGAGGCATCTCAAGGAGACCGGGGACATTATCTGCTGCCCGCTGCAGACCGTGCGTGACCTTCCCCATGATCCACAGGTAGTAGCTAACCGGTACATTATAGACTATGACCACGAGACCCTCGGGAAGATAAAGGTGCGCGGCCTACCGGTCGAGCTGAGCGAGACCCCGGGAGAGGTCAGGGCCGAGGCGCCCGAGGTCGGTCAACATACCGAAGAGGTGCTCATGGAGTGGGGCGGGTACACCTGGGAGGAGATAGCCGGGCTCCGTGAGAAGGGAGTCATCTAGCGGCACCGGTGCTGGCGCGGCAACATAAGCCGGGAGGAGGGTTCGCAATGACGCAGCAAACCAGGCCGAGGGCGTTGAACAGGCTGAAGTCCATGTATGCCCTGCGCGCCGAGGTGGACAAGATGTACGAGGGCGGTGGCGGGTCCGAGGAAGAGAGGAAGCCGGTTGCCTGGGTGATGCTGGAAGGGTGGGCGAACCCCATTCTCAACGCCATGGGGATCAGGACGGTCTACCCCGAGAACTATAGCAGCGTCTGTGCGGCCCAGGGCCTGGCGACGCCGTTCATGGAGCGCGCTGATGCAGAGGGATGGCCGAGCCACCTCTGTGGCTATGCCCGGACCTGCGTGGGCTATTCCTCGCGCATGGTGGAGCTTGGCGGAGAGATCCCGCCTGAGGCACCTGCCGGGGGCATGGCCAGGCCCATTCTGCTGGTTGGCTCAGGGGAGGTATGTGACGCCCGCTTCAAGTGGTTCCAGTCGCTTGGCCGGTTCTTCGATGCCCCGGTGTGGACGATCGAGTCGCCCAGCCCCAGCCTGAGGGAACGTCTGCAGGAAGATGCCTACGAGCGCAACGTGCAGTTCCTGGTAGACGAGCTGAAGGCGTTTGTCGCTTTCCTGGAAAAGCTGATGGGGAAGAAGATGGACTGGGACCAGCTGGAGCATACCGGCGGTGGTACCACCGAGATAAACCGGTTGCGCTGGGAGATCAACGAGCTCCGCAAGGCCCGGCCCGGCCCGATGCACACGCGCGATTTCTGGAGCGCCATGTCAGCCGCTCTCTACCGGGGGGCGGCGGACCCCGAAGGCATCACCCAGGGACACCGCCTGATGTACGATGAGGTCAAGGAGCGGGTGGACAGAGGCATTGCCGGCATAAACCGGCCGGAGAAGTACCGGCTGTCCTTCGAAGGTCTGCCTCCCTGGCACAGCCTGGGCTTCCTGGAGCAGCTGGCAGACCGTGGCTGGAACTTCGTCATCGAGAGCGCTTACCGCCCCGGCAGGCCGGTGAGCATTGACCTGAGCAAGTATGACGATCCCATGGAGCGGTACGTCCGGCGGCGCTATCGCAGCCTGGACGAGAGCCTGGAGGAGGACTACGGACCCGAGGAGGCGGAGATAATCAGGAAAGAGATCCTGCGCGACGGGACGTCGCGGCGCCTGGGGCTGAGACATATCCGTGAGTACCAGGTTGACGGCGTGGTGCTGCACATCCTGCTGTCCTGCCGGGCTGCCTCTTCGGGGCTGAACCTGCTCCAGCAGAGAATGCTGGATACACTGAAGGTGCCTGCACTGGTCATCGAGGGTGATATCATCGATACCAGTCTCTTCAATCCCGCCGAGGCCCTGCGGAAAGCGGAGGCTTTCGAGGAGACCATGGACCACTACCGCCAGGTCAGGAAAGAGCTTGGCATGCCCTGGTGAACGCTCCATTCGGGGCGGACTGACCGCACTGTAAGGAGGTCGAGTACATGGCAGCGGAGCAGAGCAAGGGCCTCGCCCGGGCTCGGGAGGTCTACCTTGACCGGTCGCGGCGAGCGAAGGAGCTGCGCGCCGAGGGTAAGAAAGTGGTCGGGTACCTGTGCATCTACCCCGTGCTGGAGATGGTGACCGCTCTTGACCTCATGCCTTACCGGCTCTTCGGAGACATGCGAGAGCCGATCACTGAAGCTGACTCCTATCTCCCCACCGTGGTCTGCCCCTTCCTGCGAAGCTGCCTGGACCTCGGGCTGAAGGATAGGTATGACTTCCTGGACGGAATCATCACCTGCCACATCTGTGATGTCGGGGCTAGCCTGGGCGGTCTCTGGGACTACGCCGTGCAAACGCCGTTCTCACACCACCTGGATACGCCTCACACGCTTCATGAGACCTCCTTGAAGCAGGAGAAGGCGATGGTGGTAGGCCTCAAAGAGGCCTTGGAGGGGTTCGCCGGCAGGACGATAAGCGCCCCGGCCCTCCGCAACGCAATCACCCTGCATAATCAGCAGCGGGCACTGGTACGGGAGATGTACGATCTTAGAAAGCCTGACCCCCCGCTGATATCAGGAGTGGAGACCGTCCGGGTGATCAAGGCCATCCAGAGCCTGCCCGTGCAGGAGGGCAACCAGCTTCTGCGTGAGGTCATAAGCGAGGCCAGGGAACGAAGGGACGGCCCGCGCAAGAAATCGGCGCGGCTGCTTCTCTGGGGTAGCATCCTCGATGATACCGCCCTGGTGGAGATGATCGAGAGCCTGGATGCCAACGTGGTGATGGACGATACCTGCGTCGGTAGTCGTGGCTTTTTTTCGGACGTGGAGCTAACCGAAGATCCCCTGGATGGACTTGCCCGGTACTACCTCACGGAAATCAGGTGCCCGCGCACCTTCCGGAGCAGGGACTACATGGAGGCGCGCAAGGACTACATGAAGGACCTTGAGAGCCGGTTCAGCTACCTGCATGACTATGCCCGGGACTGGAACGCCGGCGGGGTGATCCTGGAGTCGGTCCGCTATTGTGATACCCACGGGTACGAGGTACCCGGCGTTGAGGACTACCTGGATAGCGTTGGCCTGCCTAGGACATACCTGGAGCATGACTATACCGAGGGAGCACTGGCTCCCCTGAGAACAAGGGTGCAGGGCTTTCTCGAGATCATCGGCTAGTGGTTTCCTGTACGGCACGCACGGTATGCTGAGCGGGGGAGGGGGTGATCCGCATATACTTCGCCGGGATTGACCTCGGGTCGACCATGACCAAGATCGTTATTCTGGACGAGGAAGGCCAGGTCCTCGCGTCGGTGATAAGCCATACCGGTGCCGAACACCGGCGCCTGGCCAACCGGGTGATGGAAGAGGCGCTGGGTAAGGCTGGACTGGGCATCAAAGAGATCACCTTCGTGCTCGCCACCGGCTACGGCCGCATAAACGTCCCTTTTGCTGACCAGCAGATCACGGAGCTCACCTGCCACGCACGGGGTGTGGCCAGCTTTTTCCCTAACGTCAGACTGGCAATCGACATTGGCGGACAGGATGCCAAGGGCCTCAAGATCAGGAATGGAAGGCTGCTGGACTTCGTGATGAGTGACAAGTGTGCTGCCGGGACGGGGAGGTTTCTGGAGGTCATCGCCGATGCCCTGGGTTTGAAGGTAGAGGACCTGGGGGAAATCTCGATGCGGTCCACGCGGAAAGTGACGGTGAGCAGTACCTGCACGGTGTTCGCCCAGCAGGAGGTGGTCAACCACCTCTCGGCCGGGGTGGCGCTTGAGGATGTGGTTGCCGGCCTGCACGATGCCATAGCCAGCCGGGTGGCGCGCATGGTAAGGCGGCTGAAGGTGGAGCTGGACGTGGTCTTTACCGGGGGGGTTGCCAAGAACATCGGGGTGGTGAAAGCCCTGGAGGAGCATCTGGGGTGCGCGGTCCTTGTCCCCGAAGAGCCTCTGTTCAGCGGGGCGATCGGCGCGGCGCTCATTGGAAAGGAGCGGGTGATGCAGGCGCTGGACCGCGGCGAGGTGCTGCCCACGAGGGAGCGGCGCCTGGAAGAGGCTACGTTCTTCGGGTAGGGAACGCGAGACATGGCGTACTTCATGGGAGTAGACGTCGGTTCCTCCACCACCAAGGGGGTCATCATCCGTGATGGCGTGCTGGAGGCACGTCACATCCTGACCTCCGGTGTGAACTACCGGGTGGCCGCCCGGAGGGTGATGGACGAGCTTCTGGAAAAGGCTGGCCTGTGCCTGGGGGATGTCGCCTGTATCGTGGCGACCGGGCAGGGCTCCGCCAACGTGGATTATAGCAACCGGCAGGTGGCTGACCTCCGGTGCTGCGGGCGGGGGATAGTCCGTATCTTCCCAACCGCGCATACGGTGATCGACGTTCAGGGCCAATCCACCCAGGTGTTGCGCCTCAATGAGCGCGGGCAGGTCATCAACTTCGCCATCAGCGAGAAGTGCGCCAGCGGCAGCGGCCGCTTTTTGGACATAATCGCGAACGTCCTCCAGGTCCGGCTTGAGGACATAGGTCCTCTTTCCCTGGAGTCAAAGAACCCGATTACCTTCACCACCGGTTGTGCCGTTTTTGGTGAGTCGGAGGCAGTTTCGCGTGTCTCCGAGGGGGTTCCCAGGGAGGATATCCTGGCCGGTGTCCACCGTGCACTTGCCGAGAAGATATCTGCCTTGGTAGGCAAGGTGGGGCTGGAGGAGAGGTGTGCCATAAGTGGGGGAGGCGGCCGGGACATCGGTCTCATCAGGAGGATAGAAGAGAGGCTGGGGGTGGAGCTCCTTGTACCGCCGGAGCCTCAGTTCGTGACCGCTCTCGGGGCGGCGATAATGGCCGAGGAGGCCTGTGAAGAGGAGGAGGGAGCATGAGCGAACAGAAGACCTGTCCCACCTGCGGTTGTGTCATCGGGCTGAATGCCCAGGAGAAGGAAGGCGTCTTTTATTGCTGCGCACCCTGCGCCGCCGGTCAGCCTTGCGAATGCGGGTGCTGCCCGGATAAAGAGCAGCCGTCTCGGTCAGCCTAGGAGTGTAAGGCCGGCACCTCACCGGCATGGCCAGCAGCTTTGCAGCAGGTGGATGTTAGCCCGCACTGGTCATGGTCAAAGAAATCAACCCAGGGGCAGTTAGCACAGCCGCCGGGAATGCTGCACGGGTTGGTGGACTTTACCATGTTTCTGAAAGCGGACCGCGGGTGTGGTGAGAGTGAACCACATATATGGGACCTGGCAGCGGCCCACGCCGATCTTACCATCATCTCCCTGTCGTCCACCTCAACTGTCACGGCTGCACCTCGTACCGGTAACCTGCTGCGGACCACTCCGCATGTTGTAGCCCAATATTACACCGGATATCGTATCAAGTCAAGTGTGACCAGTCAGCAGGTGCTACGAATAAGGTGACAAAAACCAGCTATCACTGAAGAATACTGCATATTGCTGGCTATGCCATTGGCGAAGTGTTATCATGTGTTTGGCGCGATGATTTTCCCGTGTTTTTGGCTGATTTGCGGGAGGTGGACTTGATGGATGACCTTGACCGGGAGCTGGTTATTGAGCTACAGAAGGACGGGCGCCGGAGCTTCGTGGAGCTTGGCGAAACCCTGCATATCAGCGAGGCCACCGCGCGTAGCCGGGTCAGGCGGCTGCTGCAGAGCGGTATCGTGAAGGTGAAAGCGGTGCCGGACCTGCAGATGCTCGGCTACCAGTTTGTCAGTATCGTGGGGGTCCAGGTAAGACTGGCGGAGCTGCGGCGGATCGTTGAGCACCTGGCCCATCACGCTAACGTGTGCTATCTCGCCAACGTCACCGGTAGATATGACCTGATAGCGATAATCGTCACCAGGTCATCCAGTGAGTTTGCTGACTTCATTGAGAACACCGTGTCCGTCATCCCCGGTGTTGACAGGACCGAGACCTTCGTGAGCCTGAATGTTTTCAAGGGGGAGGCGATGGGGCTGGATGTCCTGGGACTGCTGGACAGCCGGGCGGGTCAGTGAGCGCCTGAGCCAGTGCCCGGAGACCCGCCGAAGGCACAGCTGGACCCAGGCATTGACAGGCTGACCTCGATTGGTCTATTCTCCATATGCCCTGGCCCGTGCGA
>Ga0180433_10010960_pt1 | contig 10817 bp, 11 predicted proteins | sample SS_ome_8_FD_132980 | JGI IMG/M metagenome (GOLD analysis project Ga0180433, IMG submission 132980) | Hypersaline lake sediment archaeal communities from the Salton Sea, California, USA - SS_1_D_1 metaG | ecosystem: Environmental > Aquatic > Non-marine Saline and Alkaline > Hypersaline >...
GAGGCCATCGAAGCTCCACGGTTTTTCTCTTATTCGTCCCGAGGCAAAGCGGGAGAGATATCGCTCGAAGCACGGATTCCCGGGTCAGTCATCGCATCCCTTGAAGCCCTGGGCCACAGCGTGGACGTGCGGGAAGGCTACGACACTTACTTCGGTGGCGCCCAGGGTATCATGATTCTCTGGGACAAGGGTCTGATCCATGGTGGGGCCGATTCCAGGAGGGATGGTTATGGGATTGGCTACTGACAAAATAAGAATTGGAACAGAGCACTCAAAGACCTATGATCGATAAACACAAGTCGGGAAAGGTGAATCAATGAAAGCGATCGTATCTGTGTCCTTCATTTCTCTTGTCCTCATGGCCATTCCGGTCCTGTTTTCTGAAAATATTGGTACTCCATCAGCTAAGTTCGAGCAGCCGATCCTGATCACATCAGCTGGCCAGAGTGCGGAAGTGCAACTCGCTTCTGTTTTATCAAAAAGGGCCGGTTTGGATGCCGTCCTTGTCAAAGCGGCATCCCCTCGAGATTTCGAAAACACAAAAACCCTTGTCTTGGTTTTGGGTGCGAGTTTGAAAGGACTAGGAGCAGCGGGCATCAATGCCGCAGACGAAAAGGCAAGGGTGAAAGGGCTTGTCGAGGCGGCACAAAATCTAGACATCGCTATCCTCTGTCTGCATTTGGGAGGAGAGGCCAGGCGAGGTCAGCTGACAGACCAAATGATCGAAGAATTCCTTCCTTATGGTCAAATGGCCATAGTCGTCAAATCCGGAAACGGAGACGGTCTGTTTACCTCCATCTGTGCCCAACACAACATCCCCTTGATCGAGGTTGACAGGACGGTCGATGCCATAGCCCCTTTCAAAAACGCCTTCAACTGACTATCCCATGCCCGATCACGTCATTCTCATGACCATGGTCATTCTGTTTGCCGTACTGGCTATGGGATTGAAGCTGCCTATTGGCGTTTCCCTTGCGTTGTCCGCTTTGATCGGGGCGCTGCTCGGAGGCGAGGGCCTGGCTCTTCGACATCTTGTCGAGGGGAGCTTCGGCTATTTTGACACCATCCTTATCATACTCACCGCAATGATCTTCATGAAAGTCCTCCAAGCATCCGGAATTCTAGACACGATAACCGCCCATCTTCTGCGGACTTTCTACAGGAGGAAAATCCCTCTTTTGCTCACGGTCATGCTCATCATCATGTTCCCGGGCATGATCACAGGATCTTCTACCGCAGCCGTTCTCAGCACGGGTACTCTCGTGGCTCCCGTGTTGATGAAACTCGGCCTTCCCAAGCTTAAAACGGCTGCGTTCATCGCTATGGGGGGAATACTGGGCATGCTGGCACCTCCGGTCAATATTCTGGTGATGATCATGGGCGGAGGCGTGGACATGCCTTATGTTGGCCTCACCATTCCTCTGTTGATCATTGTCGTGCCCCTGGCTCTCGCCATCGCTTCCTGGCTCGGATACCGGGATATAAAGATCATGGACTATGCGGCCATGAACGACCTTCTCCCTCAATCCGTAAAGGGGAGATTCAGATTCAGCCTCTACATGCCGCTCTTGGTCATTTTTGTCTTCATGATCGGGCCCCATGTTGTCGAAGCCACAATCCCCGATATCGGCATTCCCGCCATATTTCTCATAGGCTCTTTCACAGGAATATTTTGCGGACGCCGTTTCAATATACTCAGGACAACACAGGAAGCTACACAGGAAGCTATGCCCATTCTCTGTATCCTGGCCGGCGTGGGGATGTTTATTCAGGTCATGACTCTGACTGGCGGCAGGGGGTGGACAGTCACGTCCTTTCTCTCTTTGTCTCCGGTCCTCCTCTATCTGGGGATCTCGGTCAGCATGCCCCTCTTCGGAGCCGTATCCGCCTACGGGTCTGCGTCTATTCTGGGAGTTCCCTTTATCCTCGCCTTAATCAACAAAAACGCCATTGTGACCTCGGCCGCTCTTTCCGCCGTCGCCGGCCTCGGCGATTTGATGCCGCCGACCGCACTGGCAGGAATATTCGCCGCGCAAGTCGTGGGAGAGAAAAATTATTTTAAGGTTTTACGGCACTGCCTCATACCGGCATTTTTGGTGCTCGCAATGGGCATAGGCGTGCTGTTACTATCTCCTCTCATAGAAAAACTGGTATTATAGAGAAACGATGACGCTTTTTTATCATGGGATAGTCCTGTTCTTGACCATCAACCTCATCTGGTATTTATTCAGGGAAAAAAAGTTTTGGGCCCAAGTGAGTACGGCTATCGTCCTCGTCATATTCTTGCTTCGGCTTTTCTTAATCAAATGATTCGAATCGGTCATAAAAAAATGCATGCACGCGTGTTCATCAAAGTACAAAGACACAGAATTTTGGCTGTTTTGCTCATGGGCATGGTCGTGATCGTGACGATCATCACGGGACGGCAGTATCTGAGTCTCCACGAAGAGGATGTCTTCTACCCAAGCAAGGGTTTATCCACCAAAAAACGTTTGAGTGAATACAATCCTGCTCTGCGGGAAACACCCGGGGATACGACAGTCTATCTCTTTCAAGGCACCACTGACGGCGTCCATATTCTTATTCTGGGTGGAACTCACCCGAAAGAGCCGGCAGGATTTCTCACAGCCGTTGTGCTGCTGGAAAACATCGCGGTTGCCAAAGGGAAGATCTTCATTATCCCGCAGGCAAACAGAAGCGGCTTCACACACAATGATCCTTTTGAGGGTGACCCCCAACGGTTTCATGTCGACACGTCCGGAGGAATGAGATCCTTTCGATTCGGCTCCCGCCTCACAAATCCTGTCCATCAATGGCCGGATTCCACTCTGTTCACGAACACGGCCGGCCAAAAGCTCTCAGGAGCGGAGGCCAGGAATCTCAACCGGAATTACCCAGGAAAAAAAAGGGGCCATTTGACCGAGATGGTGGCCTACGGCATCATCCAACTCATGGAGCAAGAAAAGATAGACCTGGCCATCGATCTTCATGAGGCGGCACCGGAATATCCCATCGTGAATGCCATGGTCTTCCATGAAAACAGTGCCGAATTGGCTGCCATATCGAGCCTGAATCTTCAGCTCGAGGGTGTGAATCTCAGCCTTGAATCCTCCCCGCCCAACCTCCGGGGATTGAGTCATCGTGAGTGGGGAGATCACACCCAGGCTAAGGCTGTGCTGCTGGAAACAGCAAATTGTTCTCATGGAAGACTTAAGGGAAGGCCTTCGGCCCGCCTTGTCGTCGAGGGCAAAGACAAAAACTACCTGAAAGCAGCAAGTCTCGGACGGCTTTTCGTCTCCTATGACCCAGACGGAATCCCTCTCAGGAAAAGAGTCTATCGACATCTAGTGTCGGTCAAGGCCCTTGCCCTCGCTCTCCAAGAAATGCATCCCGAAAAGAGCCTGGTGTTCATCCATTATCCGAATACGTCGATAATACTGGAGCAGGGCCTCGGCGCCCAGCTCCGTCCTCCAGCAAAATAGACCTAAGTTAATATTTTATCGCTATTTAGGATTGACAAAACCCCCTCTCTAGGTTAGTATAGTTCATCGTTTGCATTGTCAAAATGGAAACACTCTTGGCAATAGACGGAGACCGTGCAACGGAGTTAGAAGGATCTTGCGGATTGTTAACGAGACGCAAAAAGCAAAGCACACTGCCTCGTTCGTCATAATAGCCGGTAAACCTCAGGTCCTTAGCCTGGAATAGCAGGAAGTCAAATCTAGCTTCTAGCATCAAAACCAAAGGGAGAAGAATTGTCCAATGTCAGAGGCAACAAAAAACACAAAACGAGAAGAGGATATCTCCTCAGAAGAATATGAAAATCTGCTCGAGAAATATCAATTCAGCGCCAAAGAATTAAGCCCAGGAAAGCTTCTCAAGGGCAGCGTGATCAAAGTCACGCCCAATCATGTTTTAGTGGATATTGGATCCAAGTCTGAAGGAATCATACCCCTGGAAGAATTCGGTGACAGCAAGGATATCAACACTTTAAACCCTGGAGATGAAATAGAAACCGTCCTGGTCAAAAGCAATATGGAGGAGGGATATCTTCTTCTTTCCAGGAAAAAAGCAATCGCTCAAAAGGCCTTGGACAATCTAGAAACGGCTTATTTGCGTAACAACTGGATCGTGGGCAAAATCACGGAAAAAATTAAAAACGGCTATACGGTCAATGTCGGAATCAAAACATTTCTCCCTGATTCTCATGCTGACATCCGGCCTGTAAAGGATCCGGAGAAGCTCATCGACAACATCTATAAATTCAAAGTTATCAAGTTTGACAGGAAATCAGAAAATGCGGTTCTTTCACGGAAACTGCTGCTTCAAGATGAGAGAGAAAAGCGAAAAAAAAGAGTATTCGACCAACTCAGCCAAGGCAAAAGACTCAAAGGCAAGGTCAAATCATTGACTAATTTTGGTGCATTTATCGACTTGGGTGGGATCGAAGGACTTCTTCACATATCTGATATATCATGGGGAAAAATCAATCATCCCTCAGAACTTCTCCAAAACGGACAGGACGTCGAAGTCGTCATTTTGGATTTTGATGAGAAGGATGAAAAAATATCTCTCGGCTATAAACAGCTCTCACCGGATCCCTGGCAAGACATCGAAACCAAATATCAAGTCGGCCAAAAAATCTTTGGCAAGGTTGTGAGCTTAACGGATTTCGGCGCCTTTGTCGAACTCGAGCCAGGTGTTGAGGGATTGGTTCACATCTCCGATTTATCCTGGTCGAGAAAGCTTGTTCATCCCAAAAAGATCCTTTCTGTTGGGGAAGAAGTGACTGTCACCATTCTTGATTTGAATCCCGAGACAAAGAGAATCTCGTTGGGACTCAAACAGGTCAACCCTCATCCCCTTGAAATCTTTCGGGAAACATACAGCCCGGGATCCAGGATAAAAGGAAAAATCACGAGCATAACCGACTTCGGTGCGTTTATGGAAGTCGAAAAAGGTATCGAGGGTCTCATTCATATCTCGGATATCAGTTGGGAAAAAATCAAGCACCCCTCTGAAAAATTCAAGGTCGGTGATGAGGTCGAGGCCATAATACTCAACATCGATGTCAAAAAACAAAAATTGTCTCTGGGAATCAAGCAGCTCGAAGGTGACATCTGGGAGGATTTCTTCGGCAGACACAAGGTAGGGGATCTGGTAAACGTCAAAATTGTTCGTGTGGCGAGCTTCGGTCTGTTTGTCGAAATCATGCCTGGAATCGAAGGCGTCGTCTTTCTATCAGAATTGGACGAAAAAAGGATAGAGGATCCTGCAGAAGCATTTTCGCTCGGCGAAAAAAAGCTGGCAAAAATACTGAAACTAAGCCCGAAAGAAAAGAGAATATCGTTAAGTTTCAGACAAGCACAGATCGAATTGCAAAAACTGGAATATCAGAAGTACGTTCAGAGTCAAGACGACAGGCATACCCTCGGGGATATCATGAAGGACCAGCTCAAAAACATAAACACTCCATCAAAAACCCCGATTAAAAAAGAGGACAAAAAAGAGGACAAAAAGGAGGAATAAGATGATAAAGGCAGACTTAATCAACAAAATCGCTAAAGAAATGAGTATATCTAAACAGGAAGCGGAAGCAGGTGTCAACCTCTTTTTCCAAACGATCAAGGAGGCTCTCGAACAAGGAGAAGAAATTGAGTTAAGAGGATTCGGCAGCTTTCGATTTCGTCAAAGACAGGCACGATCCGGCCGGAATCCCCGCACGGGCGAGCCGGTCAAGGTTCCTCCTAAAAAAGTCCTGTACTTCAAACCCAGCAAACTCCTGAAAAGTATTATAAACAGGTAATGAAATACATAGCCGCGCCATGGAGAGAAGAATACGTTAAAAAAGCTTTCAAAATGACTGAGTGCATCTTTTGCCGGGCGCTGCAGACAGAGAAAGACGATGAAACGTTCATTCTCCACCGGGCCAAACACAATTTCCTTATTTTAAACAGATATCCTTACACTCCCGGACACCTCATGATTGCTCCCTTTGCCCATCTGGATTCTATCGAAAAAGCTGCCAAAGAAGTGACAGACGAAATGATCGATCTTCTGAAGATGAGCCTGCATATCCTAAGAAAAACCTACCGGCCCCATGGTTTCAACACGGGGATGAACATAGGGCATAGCGCAGGAGCCGGTGTGGCCGATCATTACCACCTTCATGTTATTCCGCGCTGGACAGGGGATGCCAATTTTATGCCTTTAATAGGCGAAACCAAAGTCGTCATCGAGGATATCGCCGCCACCTACCAAAAACTCAGAGAGCAATTCAGAGTGAAGGGGAACGAGCCATGAATTTTGAATTGACTGAAGATCAGATCCTGCTGCGGGATATGATTCGCGAGTTTGCCCAAGAAAAGATTTCAGCAGAAGTCCGATCCCTTGAAGATAATCATACATTTCCCCAGGAATTACTCCAACAGCTCGGCGAATTGGGCCTGCTGGGCATGTCTGTGCCTGTCGAATACGGTGGTTCGAAAACAGACAGTTTATCCCTGGCTATCGCCATAGAGGAACTGGCCCGCGTTTTTCCCTCCTTGGCTGTCATTGTCTCCGTGCACTCCTCTCTCTTTTGCTACGCCATTAATCAGTTTGGAACCGAAGCTCAGAAGAGCAACTACCTGCCCAAAGCCGCTTCCGGACAAATCATAGGTGCATTCAGTTTGACAGAGCCCGGAGCTGGCTCCGACGCCACAAACCTGCGTGCAAAATCACGAAAGGAGGGTGATTCCTATGTTCTGAATGGAACGAAAAGCTGGGTGACAACCGGCTATAACGCCGGGGCAATGATCTTGTTGACGCTGTCCGAAACATCGACTGAGGATAAAAAAAGACTGAACGCCTTCATCATTGATAGCGATACACCCGGGCTTCAAGCTACCAAGATCGAGGAGAAAATGGGATTGCATGCGTCGCCAACGGCAGAAATACAGCTGGAAGAATGCCGGATTGCAAAAGAAAATCTGTTGGGAGAAGAGGGGAAGGGTGCAGCCATCGCTTTTCAATGTCTGGACATTTCACGAATCGGAATCGCCGCCCAGGCGGTGGGTTTATCTCAAAGAGCACTCGATGAGGCTGTCACTTATGCCAAAATGCGTGAAGCCTTTGGCGGTCACATCGCCGACTTGCAGGCCATTCAATTCATGATCGCAGACATGTCAACCCAGATAGATGCCGCTCGATTGCTCACCTACAGGGCATCCGTGCTCAATGATCAGGGAAAACCCTTCGGTAAAGAAGCCGCCATGGCCAAGCTTTATGCGTCAGAAGCCGCGAATAAGATCGCCTACCAGTCACTCCAAATCCATGGAGGCTACGGGTATTCCAAGGAATTTTTTATCGAGCAGATCTACAGAGATTCCCGGGTGTTGGCCATCTACGAAGGAACATCGGAAATACAGCGTCTTGTCATTGCCCGTCATCTGCTTAAGGACGGATAATGCATTCGACTCGAGGGAGCAGGCACTCAGGCGATCAACCTGATATTCGCGTCCCTGGAAGTGGTATAATGAGACCGAGATACAGAATTAATCGCTCATTCTTAGAGGTAAGACAATGTTGAAAACGATGCGGAAGAATTTGAAATCGCTGGCACCGACTCTTTGGTTTGTCATCGCAGCTTTCATCATTTCCATATTTGCCGTGTGGGGCGGAGCGGGCCGGTTGGGCGAGGGCCGTGATGCCAATACCATCGCTTCGGTGGGCAAGGAAAAGATATCAACGGATCTCTACGTCGCTAACCTTAGGCAGCGTATCGAAGCCCTTCAGCGACAGTTCAAAGAGTTGGACAGCAAGTTCATTCAACAGCTCAATTTGCCCCAACAGGTTCTCGAACAGCTCATTCAACAGACACTCCTCCTCCAAACGGCTGAGGATATGGGGCTGCGGGCATCTGACGCAGAAATCCGCGAAAAAATAAAAAGCTATCCCGTATTCCAAAAAGACGGCAAATTTATCGGATTCGAGGAGTATAAAAGGATCCTGGAATGGAACAGAGTCGCCATTCCTGAATTTGAAGATAACCTCAAGAAAGATGTTCTCCTCGAAAAAGTGGTCCAAATCTTAACATCGGGGGTGTCCATAACTCAAGAGGAACTTTGGGAAAATTACAGAGTCAGCAACGAAAGTGCCAAGCTCGAGTACATCACTCTCGAAACACAAAGTATGAGCCTTGACAAAGAGCCTTCGCCCGAAGAATTACAAGAGTATTTCGGCGAAAACCAAGTGAATTACCAGATTCCAGAAAAGCGGGAAGCCGATTACATCTTTTTCAACTCAGAGGACCACAAGGCAAGCATTGAATTGGGTGAGTCAGACATCGAGGACTACTACAGTGACAACATGCCGCAGTTTGTCGAGCCGGAGAAAGTAAAGGTCAGTCGGATCTACCTGCCTTTCGAAGATAAGGAGCAGGAGTTTATTGAGACCGAGATCAAAAGCATCCAGGATAGAATCTCTGGAGGCGAGGACTTTGGCAATCTGGCCAAAATCTATTCCAAAGATGAAAAGGCCGAACAAGGCGGTGATTGGGGCCTCTATGAGTGGCAATCCTTGGAAGAGTTGGAGAAGGAATCGATCCGCAAATTATCCCAGGGACAGGTCTCCGAACCGATCAATCTCGAAGACGGCATCTCACTCGTGAAGGTCACAGAAAAATCCGAAGAAATCCAGAAGCCGCTTGAACAGGTCAAGGACCAGATCATAACCATACTCAAAGATCAAAGGGCTCGTGAGGTGATAGAGGAAAAAGTGGCCCAGCTTGAAAAGAATGCACGGAAAGACAAAAGCCTCGATATCGCGGCCCAAAAAATGAATTACAAAATCAGATCAACAGGGCTGGTGAGCGAGGGAGAGACCTTTGCCGATGACATCGATCCTTCAGGAACGATAAGCACGGCTCTCTTTGCGCTGGACGCCAATGACATCTCTTCGCCTCTTTACACATACAAGGGTATTGGCTTGGCTCAACTGAGGAAAATAGAGGCTCCTCGTCAAGCGAACCTGGATGAGGTCAAGGAAGATGTCCTGGAAGACCTCAAAGCAGAAAGAAAAAAGCAACTGACTCTCGATAAAGCCCTCGAACTCAAACTAGCCTTGCAGACAGACAGTATGGATACGGTTGCCGAACAACAAGAACTGGAGTACAAAACGGCTGAGGAGCACAAAAGAAAACAGTATTTAAGCGTCATTGGAGAGAATGCTGAATTGGATAGAGCGGCATTTTCTCTTCCGCTGAATGAAATCAGCGACCCCATTGAGTTTGCTGATGGCTATGCCCTGATCCGGGTCCTGGACAGGAAGGAAGTGACAGAGGACGACTTTCAGAAGAATCTGAATTCAGAGAGGGAGACCCAACTCGAAACGAAAAAAAACAGATTTTTTGCCTCTTGTCTCTTCAAATTGAGGGAAGATAAAGGGGTCAAGATCCGCTATGATGTCTTCCTCAAAATCAACTCCGATATTTTGTCGCGGTTTGCCCGCAGCGCTGAATGAATCCCGCCTCGCGGTTTTGGACACTCTATCATGGATCCCCAAAGACACTTCCACAGGTGTGCATTATCTCTTGTCTATTCGAGCGACCTGATGATTTGGAAGAACAATGAATTAATTCTGGCATCGATCGCGGCCCTGAATTTTTCGATTGTTTCGTCGAAGCTATCACCAAGGTGGTCGGTCACAAACATGGGCTCCCCAATTTTCACTCGGATCTTCGTCGGAAAGAATAACGGAAGCTGTGTTCCAAAGAGCACCATTGGCGTGACAGGCACCTTGAGGCCGTTGTTTTCGTAGAGGTTATAGGCAACGATCGCGCCCCCCCTCCTGATGCGACTCACATAGGGATTGGGCTCATCCTTCATGACACGCCCTCTTCCGTGCAGAGTAACGAGGGCGTTCCCCCCCAAGACAGCCTCCTGGCACTTGAGGATTGCATCTCTTTTGCTGGAATAAAGGTCGACAGGAATAGTGCCAATCCTTCTTACAGTTCGCGTGGCCCAATCCACAAAGGGCGCTTTCAAAGGTTTAAGAAGCATGTTGATTAGCAATCCGATCTCTTTGAAATGCCTCCTGAGATGCTTGCGTATGAGAAAATCGAGCTCATTCTTATCCATGATCATCCTGTTAGCCGTGCACACGAACGACCTCGGATAAATCTTGTAAAATGCGGCAATGTCTTTAACGGTTCCGATATGATTGCCGACGACGACGGATGGTCCTTGTTTAACAAAATTCTCAGTCCCTTCGGCGATTATTTTCTTCCCGATGAGCACAAAGCTAGACCACTTGTCGAAAGCGGGGCGCATTCTCTGGAATTCATCCTCAATCGTAGTCATTTTTCTATGAGGTGAGGGGTATTGTAGCGAAAATTCAAAAAAAGTTCAAAGTATCAGAGTGCTTTTGCACCACACCGATCTGATCATTTGCCAAGTCATTCATCATTGGTTTGGAAATGTGCAGCCTTGAAAAGGACTTTTTATCGTGTCAATTTAGATATTCCTGGCGCCTCATACCAAAAGGCCCCGGTGACGGACATTGCCTCTGCCCTGAACACAGGCTATGAAGCCCGGACAGGTGTAGCTCAGGTTGACAATCTCATTTCCCGTGGCGGTTTGATGAGCATGATGGAAACTCAGTTGGTTGCCTTCACCGCCTTCAGTTTTGGCGGTATTATGCAGAGCACGGGCATGCTCCAGGTCATCCTGGACAAGGTGATGACCTTTGCCAACAAAGTCTGGAGCATCGTGCTCACGACTATCGTCACTTCAATCGTGACCGCCCTAGTCACAGGAAGTTCTTATCTCTCCATGATC
>Ga0180433_10010961_pt1 | contig 10817 bp, 7 predicted proteins | sample SS_ome_8_FD_132980 | JGI IMG/M metagenome (GOLD analysis project Ga0180433, IMG submission 132980) | Hypersaline lake sediment archaeal communities from the Salton Sea, California, USA - SS_1_D_1 metaG | ecosystem: Environmental > Aquatic > Non-marine Saline and Alkaline > Hypersaline > Sediment...
TGGAATAATAGCCGAGAGAAGGATGAAGAATCGGTCGATCAATCGCTCATTAAAGACAAATGTGCAGAAAGCAGAGTCTCTGATCGACGATGGGGAACAACAGCTTGCCGAAGACGCTGTTTTAAAGGCGAAAGTTGCCCTTGATAAGGCTGCACAAAAGGGTATTATCCACAAAAAGAACGCTGCTCATCGCAAGTCGAATTTGATGAAGAGGTTGAATGCAGCGTTTAAGTCCGGTAGTTAGTATCCTTCACAGATTATATGGTAAGTTCGAATAAAGCTGCTCCGGTGGGGTAGCTTTATTATTTTTAGTGAATCCTTCGCAGAAAAAGATATCTCCTTTTCTTTATCCGTTTGACCAAACTTCGGATTAATGACACACGTCTGGCGTTGATTGAATAAACAACCGAAGCTATAATGGCTGGGGCCACGCAGAGTTCATATATGTCCGACCTAAAAAATTTTTTAACCAGAGTAAATAAACCCGCTCGCTATACAGGAGGTGAGTGGAATAGTGTGGTCAAGGATGGGGATTCCACAGGTATCACAGGTATTAGGATCGTGCTCTGTTATCCTGATCTCTACGATATTGGAATGTGTAATTTAGGCCTCGGAATTCTGTATAACATACTGAATGCTCAGCCGGACGTTCTCGCTGAGCGTGTCTTCGCACCTTGGAATGACATGGAACATGAGCTACGTGAAACCGGTGTCTCCTTGTTTAGTCTGGAATCTAAAAGGCCGCTTGGTTGGTTTGATGTTCTAGGATTTTCCTTAGGCTATGAATTAACGTATACAAACATGCTTACTGTGCTTCAATTGTCTGGTATCCCCCTTTGGTCAATCGAGAGAGATGATTCGTACCCTCTGATAATTGCCGGCGGAACATCTGCGTTGAATCCGGAACCTGTCGCTGATTTCATTGATCTGTTTGTCGTCGGTGATGGGGAAGAGGCAATTCTGGAGCTTATACAAGTATTAAGGGAGTGGAAGGCTCAAGATATAAAAAGCAGGAAAGAACTGCCTCTTAGAGCCGCACGTCTAGACGGGGTATACGTTCCTGCTTTCTATCAAGTGACGTATCATTCTGATGGCGCGATAACTTCGATAAAACCAACTGTGGATGAGGCCATGGCCAGCGTTCAACGGCGAATTGTAAGTACGTTAAAGAAGCCGCTGGTCAAACCTGTTATCCCTTATATTGAAGTTATCCATGATCGCGGAGCTGTTGAGATTCAACGGGGTTGTTCTCAGGGATGTAGATTCTGCCAGGCGGGAATGATCTATCGCCCCGTTCGGGAAAGACCGGTCGACGAAGTGGTCCAGGCAGTAGATGATCTGGTTAAACATACAGGCTATGACGAAGTCTCATTGCTCTCGCTGAGCACAACGGACTATTCGGGCATTTCAGAAGTCATCAAAGAACTTACCAGAAGATATCAGGGTCGAAACCTCACTCTCTCATTACCTAGCCTCAGGATGGACAGCTTCTCCGTTTCCCTGGCCAGTTTATTACAGGAGGGGAAAAAGGCCAGTTTAACCTTTGCGCCAGAAGCAGGAACCGACCGTCTGCGTTGTGCCATAAACAAGGGTTTAACCGATGCAGAGGTGATACAGGCGGTTGAGACGGCTGTCACGTATGGTTGGAAGAACATCAAGCTCTATTTCATGATCGGATTGCCGACGGAGTCCCAGGAAGATATCGAAGGGATCGTGCAGTTGACAAGACAGATTCGATATACAGGCGGGCGCAGGCTGAATATTAAGGTTAATGCTTCGACATTTATTCCCAAACCTCATACGCCATTTCAGTGGGCAGCGCAGGCTGCAGAAGAGGATTTAATTGAAAAGCAGCATACATTAAGAGCCGGATTGAAAAAGATAGGTGTTCCACTATCATGGCAGGATTCGAAGGTGGGTTTGCTTGAGGGGGTCTTGTCCCGTGGTGATCGACGTCTCTCGGGAGTGATATATAGCGCCTGGCGAAATGGTTGTCGCTTCGATGCCTGGAGCGAACATTTCGATTGGCAAAAGTGGGAGAGTGCTTTTAATGAAAATGGACTTGATCCATCGTTTTATACATACAGAGAACGGGCTTTGGATGAGTTACTGCCCTGGTCTCATATAGATACAGGGGTATCCGTAGAGTTCCTTATGCGGGAATATGGACGGGCTTTAGTTAATCAAGAGACGCCCAGCTGTAAAATAGGAATGTGTAATTTTTGCGGACTTCAGGGCCATCATCCTGACTGCCAGATCAAATGTACGGAAAGAATTTCCACCTCAACCTGAAAAGGTATCTGACGCTTCATTTCTTGGCTTGGCTCATGCAATATATAGCGCCCGTGCTATGTGGAGGGCTATAGTAGGTACCGGTTCTGTCCTCGGCATAAATACCTTCGATATCATAATGGCCGTAGTCACGCCGATTACAATTCCCGCAGCCATATCTACAAAGAAATGAAGTCCCCCATAGAATCGGGCAAAGGCCCACAGGGAGGCCAGAATGAATATAACCAGGCCTGCCTTCCGGTTACCAAACCAGATGCAGGTGGCAGCCGCGAATGATATTGTAGCGCCGTTGCAGGGGAATGGTGGATCGGCATGATGATAGGCTACAATATCAGCAGCCAGATAAGCACTCTGCCAAAGATCCACATTTGGAATTGCAGGATCAAAAGGCCGGGGCCAAAAATCTTGTGTATTGAGTATTGTCACAATAAGGGTTGAAATTCCAATGGCTACGGCGGCGTTCATTACGTGTCTCTGCGATTGTTCGCGCTTTTTGGGATTAGAATGACCGATCCACAGACCGAGAAGTATAAGACATATGGATACAGGAATCAGAAAATCGCTGATGAGGAGGCTCATTATGTCGTTTATGATTGGTGCGTTTTCTTCGACGACCTGCGCCGCTTCAGTGATATATAATGTCCATCCCCAGAGCGGTGGCATTACTTCTCCCTCTCATGACGTAGACTGCTGAGGATTCCGCCTAGTAACGTTGTCTTTTTAAGCGTTTCTACACCCAAATCGTGCTGTTTGCCCTTTACAGGTTCTTTAGGGCGAGTAGCGACGTTTGCGCGGATAACAGATGATACGATACCAGTGAAAACGTAGGCGGCGATAATACAGCCGAGGAATAGACCTAATTGCTGGGCTCCTTCAATTGTATGCTGGTAATTTCGATCCTCATCAAGGAAAAACCATGTAAAAGCGCCTACAATAGCTATTATGCCGAAAGCATATTGCACTGCGCGCCACTTGAAGAACCATAAACCCTTAAGTCCTGCCGGTATTGTGGCTATTTGGTACAGTCCGATCGATGTTATGAAGACTAAAATAATGTAATCGACTCCCAAACTACCTAGTTACTCCTTAATCAGGTTTACGTTTTTCTGACCTATGTGACCTCGAAAGCTATAGACTAAACAGCACTTACTTTGGAGTAAGCGGGAATACACCATTGTATGTATTTCTTGTTTTTGCCGCATTCGACATCGAAGTAGATATCCTGTAGCTTCTTTGTAAGCTGACCTATTTCTCCATCTCCTATGCACCGGTGATCGATCTCTAGTACCGGCGTGACGTGAGCAGCCGTACCGGTCATAAATACCTCGTCCGCAAGATATAACTCACTGCGATCTACATGTCTTTCTTCTGTTTTAATTCCCAGTTCTTCTCTGGCAAGTTCAATCACAGTGTCACGAGTAATTCCTCCAAGGACACGATCATGACAGGCTGGGGTAACCAGATGAGAATTCGTAACGAGGAAGATATTCTCACCGCTTCCTTCAGAAACATGCCCATCTGTCGTGAGCATGATTGCTTCGTCAAAACCGTTCAACATTGCCTCTGTTTTAGCCAGTGCATTGTTGACATAAAGACCAGTAATCTTACCTCGTGGAGGCACCATTTGGTCGGCAATTCGGCGCCACGAAGATGTACAGCATCGTATCCCTTTTGTAATATCAAGATAAGGGCCGAATGTAAGAACTGCGATAAAAAAATGATCCTCAAGTCCATGTAATCGGACACCGAGGACCTCGGAGCCTTTGTAGGCTAATGGCCTAAGGTACACATCCTCCCTGAATCCTGACTTCTGAATTAGTTCAACTGTTATGTTACAGAGCTCGTCCACTGTAAACGGAAGTTTTATATTGAGTAATTTGCAGCTTCTCAGCAGCCTTTGGTAATGTTCAGGGCAGCGGAAAATGTACATCTGTTTTTCTTCGTCATTCCAGTTACCACGAATTCCCTCAAAGCAGGCCGTTCCGTAATGTAAGGCGTGGGTCATTATTCCGACCTTTGCCTCGCTTAACGGGACGAACTTATTATCGAAGAATGCAAATGGCGGCATAATTCTCTCCAACTGTATAACTGAGTCATAAGTATAACCAGCAATGTCGTTAATGACAAGTCTGGAGTGTTGTAAAAAAAGGAGTATTTTTATCAGCTTTTACTTAGAGGAGAATGTCTGATTAGTCCGGGTGACACACAGTCTGCTAATCAATACGTTGGTGTTCGGGCGGTCCAAAAAACTTTGTCATCAATCCGCTCGAGGTTTTCCAGGGGGAAATCCATATTTTTTACAAAGTAATTTATAAAGTCAGTACGAGATGATAGTTCTACGTGTTCAATAAAGGAAGCCAGATCGTTGGCCGTTTGCCAGTAATCTTTGGATAGTAGAACCATGGAAGCGCCGGTACTGGCCGCGTTACCTATTGATGTAATTATAGACGGGTCGATACCGGGAATGAGTCCTATACGCACTGCGCTATAGGGGTTGACATAATTGCCCAGTGCACCGGCGAGATATACTCGTTTGATATCGCCGGGCGATATGCCCATTTCCTCCATTAACGTATTAATCCCTGCTGCGATGGCACCCTTAGCAAGCTGTAATTCACGGACGTCTTTCTGTGTGAGGTAGATAGGTTTTCCGTCCAGACTCTCCTCTTCTGAAGCAATGAGAAAATTATAAACGCCGGCTTTTTCAATAACTCTTGAGTTTAACGATCCCCCATTTTTACTGTTGTGATTGATCAACCCTTCGTGGTCTATGATTCCGAATTGAAGTAATACTGCGACCAGTTCGACAAGCCCACTGCCACAGATTCCTTTCGGGCTTATGTTCCCGATTACATGGTAGAGTAGTTCGCCATCCTGGAAGTTCACAGCTTCTATGGCACCTGCCTTTGCAATCATGCCATGAGAAATTCTTGCTCCTTCCAACGATGGTCCCGCGGCGGCAGAACAGGTCATTATTCGTTTACGATTGCCAAGAAAAATTTCTCCATTCGTACCAATATCCAAACCAAGGATTATTTCGTCATCCTGCTCTGCAGCACCTGAGGCGATGATAACGCTGATAAGGTCACCACCTATATACCCTGATCTTGTCGGCATCACGTACAATAAAGCCTCAGGATGAAGTTTGATATCTACATCTGCGGCATTGATAATTAGTCCATCAGTTAATACGGGAGTAAAGGGAGCTTCGGCAATGCCTGAAGGATCCAGCGTTAACAGAAAGTGTTGCATGGTGGTGTTACCGGCCGCTACCGCTATAAATACTTCTTCAGGATAAAGATCACCTGCCCTTAGTAGTCTATTAAGAATTTTGTTTAAATCGCGGACAAGCATGTTGTGCATGGTCTCTAAACCGTCTTTGCGCTCTTGAACATACTGCAGACGGCTGATAATATTCGTGCCATACTTAATCTGGCTATTGAGACAGGAAACAGCAGCTACTTCGCTGCCGTCCGCGAGATTAATAAGCTTGCCTACAAGGGTGCTTGTTCCGAGGTCAAAGACGACACCATAATAGCGGTGCACTTCTTCCTGATGTTGCCAGGCGAGGAGTGTGTTCTTATGAAGTACAGCGGTACCGCTGTATTGTGTTTCTTCCAGCATCCAGGGAAGGGTCTGTAAACAATGTAATGTGGCTGTCAAGTCGCGGTTTTCCGGTACCATTACTACCTTAATTCGATCGAAATCAGAGAGTCCGTCATATTGCATATCCAGGGGAAGCGTAATCAGTCGTTTGTACACAAGTGGTTCGGGGTGAAGGATGGGGCGATATCCGGATTTAAGTATCTGGAAATATTCAGTTCCAGATACATCCTCGCCTATGTTGATGGTACAATCCTTGTCTATTTGCGTACGACAGGCTAAGCGTATTCCCTGTCGCAGTTCCTCTTCATCGAGCAAGGTTTTTTCTTCTTGGGTAGGTGGGCCTACAGAAGAGAGTACCCTGACCTTACATTTCCCGCACTTTCCCAGCCCGCCGCAGTCTCCATCTACATAGACGTCGGCCTGTTTCAATGCTTCCCAAATAGTAACTCCCTTTGGTACCTTAATCCACAAGTCAAAAGGCAGTATGTTAAGGCCGACATACTGCGGTCTGGTTTTTGTTGGCATAGTCGATCTGACTATGTTTCTTATGCGGCTGAATCTTTTAATACCTGGTTTCTGCATTTTTCTTATACGTAATGTTTTAGATATAAAATTTGGTCATATCCTGTATAGTTAGAGTTGATCTTCTGTTTATTAGTCCTGCCCTGCTCGGATTTGTTGTTCCCCCCTATCCCCCCTTGGGGGATTTATTTATTCGGGGGCTACGCCCCCGAACCTCGAAGATCCTTCGCGTAGCGGAATCCTTCCGGTATCGGAAGGATCGCTGAGTCTCGGCCTGATTGATTCCCTCGCCGACTTTGCCTTGTTATCCTCGAGGGAGTGTAATCGACCGAACGCTCTCGTTTTTATTTGCTGTGAATCCCCCGTAAGAAATTTATATATTCAGGGGTAAACTCCCGAAATCCCGGCCTCGCAAAAGCTCGGCTTCCTGTTCCCCCGTGGAACAGGCGTAGCTCCCGAACCTCGGTCTCGCTGAGAGCTCACCTATAATTATATTGACTGGCAAACCTTTTCCTCGAGATAACAGTAATCCGCATCTCTAATTTCCAGTGACAATCCCAGAAAATTTGCGACCTCCTTAGCCTTTAATGTCAAATCGGGATCAGAAGGCTGACGAATATAGAGTATCCTTTTGTAGTGTTCGAAACAACATTTGCGTATGTCCTCATCGTAAAGTTCGAGGGGTTCGACACAATATGTCTCAAAATTTTGTACAAGGTCCTGTTCCAGAAAATAGGTTCCCGCCGTTTCGTCTACAATCTGCTTATACTGATCGCTGCCTAGAAGTATCTCATAACAATGGCAGCCAGGGACTTTTATTATCTCGAACTCTTCACATACATTACTTATATTGGGAAAACACTCACCATAGATACATATTATTCGTTCCTTCCTCGTACGAGCGGCGTCGATCTCTTCCAGCAAATAGACCTTCAATTTTAACGGCGTCATATGTAGGTTGGACGGCAGATAGGTAATATAAAGGTTAGGATATCGCTCCTCCAGTTGTAGATGCTCTAATGCTGGCTGGAATACCTGACAGGCAATGATGTGAATCGACTTCTCGGTTTTGTTTGCTTGTTTCATAGCAGAAAAGCCTTTAACCAATTCTTTATACCATGAGAGTGCTGATAGAATCTTAATCAATTACCCTGATTTTTAAAATTTGGATCCCCCCTTTTATTCCCCCGTGTGGGAAAGTCTAAGAGTCGGGGGCACAAGCCCCCGAACCCCCGGCCTCGTTTGGCTCGGCCTTGTGTTCCCCCGTGGGGGGAAGTCTAAGAGCGGGGGCACAAGCCCCCGAACCCCCGGCCTCGCTTGGCTCGGCCTTGTGTTCCCCTGTGGGGGAAAGTCTAAGAGTCGGGGGCACAAGCCCCCGAACCCCCGGCCTCGCTTGGCTCGGCCTTGTGTTCCCCCGTGGGGAGGTTTATTTTCAGGGGTAAATCCCTGAACCTCGTCAGATCATTCGTCTAGCGGAATCCTTCAGGCACCGGAAGGATCGCTGAAGCTCGGCCTTACAATTCAATTTAAATCTTTACGATGCCAGGTAAAGCTTGTTTTATGCGTTGGATAGTCGCGGGTGATAAGCGGCTTTCTCTCCCGTTTAATAAAGTTTCTTTGACTAATTTGTGAGCCCGACTAAGCATGTCAGGACGTCCCTGGTCTTCCCAGATATCGAAGCTGCATCGAATGCTCAGGTTAGGATAGAAGAATTCACTCATCATATGATCTACGGTATGATCTTCTGCCACGTAATTCCCCCCTGGTCCTACCCTTTTTATAACGTCATAGCCAAGTGTTTCAGGCGTTACTTCAATGCCGGCGAGTTCACGATGTATCCGTCCTATTATCTCATTATCGATGACGAATTGTTCATATGAAATGGAGTTGCCTGAATCCATTAAGCCTGCCGTTAAGTGTATAATATCAGCCCCACTCATTGCCACCGTCAAGTTGGAGAAATGCTTTTCAAAGCCGGCTTGTATATCAGGTCGTTTGGCCTCCGTTACACCACCTGATGCGTAGATCGGTAGATTATAGACTTTGGCGAGCTGTACTGCGGCAGCGTTCATCATGCCCATTTCTACCGAGCCCATAGTATATTCCATATTCCGCAAATCCATGGCTGAGGGAACGGCTCCATAGAACACCTTTGCACCTGGAGCCAGTATCTGGGTGATTGCTACTCCGGCGAGCGATTCGGCATGCATCTGAGCGAGAGTACCGGCCAGCGTTGCCGGCGCTGTGGCACCTGCGATTGGTGCAGGGGCACATGTTACCGGTATCCCTCGTGTAGCAAAGAAATTAAGTATGTCCAATGTATTCCCGTTTACGGTCAGGGGACTAATGATATTGGTGATTATGGAAAAGAAGGGCTTTGCCTTCAGATTGTCCTCTCCGCCGGCGATAATGGTGGCCAGGTGCCATAGCTGGTTAGCTCCATCAAGGTTATCGCATCCTCCCATAACATGCTTTGTTGTATGGTAGAACGATCGGAAGTAATCGTTGAGGTGATAGTATTCAGGTTCCAAATCGTGTGCCTGGCAGGCGATTATGTAAAAGCGGAGATAATCCATGTGATCAACCAGTATCGCAGTATTAGCAATATCCCGCATCATAGTGAGACGGTAACCACCAGTACTCATATCAAGTATGCGAAATACGCGTCCCCCATTTGCGAAATGTACTTTGCCTTCACCCATAGGTAAGTCGTTCTTCCTGTCACGTGAGTAGAGAGTAAACCGTGAGGGAGCACGTTTAATCAAATCATCTAGAAGATTCTGAGGAAAACGAACTAGTTGATTATCTGCATCAATCTCTACACCTGCCGCTTTTAGCATATCGAGGTGTTTAGCATCAGTAATTTTTAGACCGACTTCCTCTAGAATCTGACGTCCTGTCCTGTCAATAGTTGCTAGATCTTCTTGAGAAAGAAGCTGATATAAAGGCAAGCTTAAACCCATCGTTACTCCTCTTTTATTTCAGCGTGACTATTTGTTCAATTTCCTTAAGGACTTCATCTGATTTGGGTGCCACCTGATGGTCTGCAAGGATTCGTTTTGCCTCGTGGTTACAGCGTTTATACAGGTCCAGATTTCCTGCCGCTTCCCAACTATCGTACCGCGATCGGTCTATGAGAATCGGTAGAAACTGAGCCTGCATGAAGTACTCAAATGTATGGTCGTCCATTAAGAAGATGGAGCCAGGTCCTCCTGTCCCCACACGTTCTATAGCATCGAGGGCCAATGTGACCGTATTGACTGGAATACCACCCGTGAAGAATCGACTCATCGCAACAAGTTCGTTGTTCATGGTAACCATTTCCAGTGAAGAAGTATTCCCGTACTCCAGGTAACCGCCATCGTGGATGAGATTACATCGAGAAAGCATGGCGGTTATGATTGAAAACATGGATTCAGCTCCCGCCTGAGCATCCATAACCTTGGAGTCCGAGGCTCCGCCGAATGCCCAAATAGGTAATCCATAGAGTTCATCACGCATATCTGCCAGCGCTGCCTGGGTAAGACTCCACTCCGGACATCCGTAAGAGACGACGGTATGCTTCATATCCAGAACGCTGACGTTTGGCCCGAACAGGAATGGTGATCCTTTGCCTGCCATCTGATGAATTACTAATCCGACCATATTTTCGGCAATTCCCAGCGCCATGGCACCGGCAAGCGTCACTGGGGCACCCCCACCGGCGTTTGATCCCGAGGGGAAACAAATTGGAATTTTCTTTTCCGCACAGAATATAAGCCTGTCCAACACGTGTTGAGGAAACCGGAGAGGGCTAATAGCTTCGGAGTAATTAAGAAGAAATGGTTTTTTCTGCAATTTATCTTCGCCACCGGCAACAACACACGCTATTTCATATATTTTGGCGATATCCTTGCCGCTGTCGGCGATAAAGACAATTGGTTTGTTGGTATTCTTCACCATTTCCGCGAACGCATAAATATAAATTCTGTCGACCGGCACATCCTCAGGGTTGGACATAGACATGGTGAACGAAATGTTATCCAATCCGTCGACCAGCTTGGCGAAGTTCGCTGTGTCCTTAAGCATCGTGCGACGTCGCTTTCCGGTCTCTAAGTCAAGCGTAAAGGTTGTATCCGATCCGGTTCCGTAAAAGCAATTATCATCGACTAATGGCATTGTCTTATTGCCCATCTGATCATAAAGCGCAATCTGTCTGGGTGCTGATCGTAGTGCTTCTTCGACGAGGTAAGATGGCATTCTCATCCATTCTCCGTCGATTACCTTGCATCCTGCGTCGGCCAACATAGTTAATGCGCCGGGATGCTCCATCTTAAATCCTATTTTTTCCAGTATTTCAAGTGCCGCAGTGTGGATAGCGAGGACCTGTTCACGGTTTAGAACCTTCAGTCTGGGAA
>Ga0180433_10010962_pt1 | contig 10816 bp, 10 predicted proteins | sample SS_ome_8_FD_132980 | JGI IMG/M metagenome (GOLD analysis project Ga0180433, IMG submission 132980) | Hypersaline lake sediment archaeal communities from the Salton Sea, California, USA - SS_1_D_1 metaG | ecosystem: Environmental > Aquatic > Non-marine Saline and Alkaline > Hypersaline >...
ACTCAATTACTTTCATTTTTTCACCTCAATTCTTAATTAACTTAATTAACATTTATCCTCAAAATATTTAGAGATTAACATGTTCGACCAAGAGACTTTGGAATGTTATCTGAACGATCATAATATCTGGTATAAAATTCATAAAAAAGAGTCAACGGTCCACACAGCAGATGCAGCAGCCAAAACAGGAATACCACTTGAAAAAATAACTAAATCACTTGTTTGTCTTGTGGATGATAAAGCGATAGTTGCAATAATTCCTGGTAATGAAAGATTAGATACCAAAAAACTCGCTAGAATAATTGATGCTAAAAAGGTGAGAATATGTCCTTTCAAAAAGGCCCATGAATTCAGTGGCTATGATCCTGGTGCTACTCCTCCTTGCTGTTATGAGAATATTGATGAAGTGATAGTCGATAAGAAAGTTCTAGAATTTGAAACTACATTTGGTGGAGGGGGTACTAACCAGTCTTTGTTAGAGATCAAACCTCAGGATATTGTTAAATTGAATGATGCTTCAGTTGAAGATATTACTTAGACTTTTTTTGGATTTTTCATCATTTTCCTTAGTTTAAGTTTCCAGTCTTCTGGCACAAGTTCCCATGCATCTACGGGATAACAGAGTTTCTTGGTTCTACTTGTATGCTCATACTTGAACTTCACAAGCCCCGCTTCTTTGAGTTTTTTCAGAGCGTATCTTACTCTCCCCCCAGTCATCTTCAACTTCTTTGCTATTTTATAGGTACACATTCCTGGGTTCTCACATACAAAACTATACACGACATCATCTGTGAAACTATTTTTAGTTCCCAATTCAATCACTCCTTTGTATTAAACTATACTAAAAAACTTCTATAAATATTTAACCTATGCTGTTAGTCTTCTAATTTATCAAAAAATAATCAAAAACTATTTATTTATAAAACAACATATGTTGTAAATGCCAATGAGTAAAACTGAGTTAGAAAAAACCTTGTTATTAGGTATGCTTATGCTTACTAAGGGGTCTAAAGAAAAAACTATTCCTAAGAAGAAAATTACTGAAAGATTTGCTAGGAGTAAGAGGAAATATGTTTCTCGTGGTTTGGATAGATTAGTTGATAAAGAGTTTCTGGAAAAGACAGATGGTGAGTACAAATTAACAAAAAAAGGTTTGGAAGAGGCTTCTAAGGCTTTGACCGAAGGGGCTCAATTGTGGTATATGGATAAGTGACATTTCCACAACTTATTTAAACCTAAAGTTCAAACTTACAGACTAAGTGATAGTGGTGTCAGGTGAATATCGGACAAGGTGAATGTAAAACATTTGTCTATTTCTAATTATCAAGATGTTCAAAAAATCTCATCCTCTGTTAAAGTAGTCCATTTAAGGAAATTTGCTAGCGTTAAATTAGTCAAAAAAATTCTCAAGAAAAATTCAGATATAGAAAAAATTTCTCTTTCAAAATACGTCTATTCCAAATCTAATTCTCACGTTTTTGATTTCATTGAGGATAAAGATATAGAGGTGGTTGTCCGAAATAAAGGTCCAGGTAGACCAAACCTACTTGAGACAATTCGTTTATAATTTAAGTATAACCAAGAAATAATTGAAGAGGTGTTAATGGATGAGAATATTACAGTTGCATGTTGACTTTGTGGAATATGAGCCAATAGAAAAAGAAATTAAAATGGCCGAAAAGGCTGAGAAAAAAAAGAAAAAATATGAGGATTTAGTCACACTTTTTGTAGCGGTTGAAGATGGAGATAATCTTTCTGTTGCCAGAAAAGCTATGAAAGAGGTCAAACAAAGCCTTGATGTTATCAAAGTTAATGAAGTTCTAATTTACCCGTTCGCCCATCTGAGTAGCAATTTGGCTAAACCATCCCGGGCATTGAAAGTTGTAAAAGAAATGGAATCACAGGCCAAAAAATTAAAATTAAAAACTCATCGCTCACCTTTTGGTTGGAATAAACAATTCGCACTTAAAATTAAAGGACATCCTTTAGCAGAGCAGGCAAAGACTATTACCTCCAAAGGTGTTAAGAAGGAAGATAAAGAGTTGGTTTCAAAGGCCTTACAGGACGAAGAAAAGGTTAAATCTAGTTGGAACATAATGAAGCCTGATGGGGAAATAATCCCAATAGAACTCAAAGCCAATAAAATCATTACTAAAGGTGATTTTGACTTCAAAAAACAACCCAATTTGGAGAAGTTTGCTAAGCACGAGATCGCAAAGAGTAGAGAAGTCAAGATAGCACCCCCACATATCAAGATGATGCGGGAGATGGAGATAGCTGATTATGAGGATGCAAGTGATCCTGGTAACCTGAGATTTTATCCAAAGGGGAGATTAATCAAGTCATTATTAGAAGACTTTGTAACTCAAACAGTCATAGACTATGGAGGAATGGAAGTTGAAACTCCATTGATGTATAGTGTTGAACATCCTGCTGCTATTGATTATCTCAACAAATTCCCTGCAAGGCAGTATATTATTAAGTCGGGTGACAGAGAATTCTTCCTAAGGTTCGCAGCTTGTTTTGGTCAGTTCTGCATAGCAGATGATATGACCATTTCTCACAAAAACCTACCGGTTTGGTTGTATGAGCTAACTAGATATAGTTTCAGAAGAGAAAGAAAGAGTGAGTTAGCTGGATTAAGAAGATTAAGGGCATTTACAATGCCAGACGTACATGCTTTTTGTGAGAATATTCCTCAAGCCATTCAGGAATTTGAGAAAAGGTTTAAAATGTCTCAGGAAACTTTAGAGGGCATAGGTTTCAAAAAAGAGAATTATGAATTAGCTGTAAGGTTTACAAAAGATTTCTATGAGGAGCATACAGATTTCATAGAGTTATTATTGAAATTGCATGGAAAACCAGCTTTGGTAGAGATATGGGATAGAAGAGCGTTCTATTTTGTTCTTAAGTATGAATTCAATATAGTGGACGCTTTAGGAAAATGTTCTGCTTTATCCACTGATCAGATAGATATAGAAAATGCACAAAGATATGGAATTCAATATATAAATGAAGAAGGCAATAAAGAGGACGTTATAATCCTACATTGTTCACCTAGTGGTGCTATAGAGAGAGTGATTTACGCAATTCTTGAGAGAGAATACCTAAAAGAAAAGTCAGGAGAAACACCAAGTTTCCCACTTTGGTTGGCACCAACCCAGATAAGACTGATACCTGTAAATGATGATTATGGGGATTTTGCACAAGATTTGATGAAGAAGTTTGAAAAAGAGAATATCCGTGTGGATGTTGATGACAGAGGACTTACAGTCCAAAAGAGAGTGAGAGACGCAGAATTAGAATGGGTTCCATTCATTTTAGTTGTAGGTGAAAGGGAGAAAAAAGGCGACAAATTGACAGTAAGAATAAGATCGGATGATAGTAAAGAGGTAAAGATGGGACATTCGGATCTAGTCAAAAAAATAAAGGCTGAAGTTAAAGGAAAACCTTTCAAAAAATTATCTCTACCTAATCTACTCTCAAAGAGACCAATATTTGTCGGATAATTTAGAAAAATTAAAAAAAAGAAAAAGTCTTATTTTGCTTTTCCACTAGCTCTTAGATTAGTTGCGTTATTCCATACAAGATCAAACAATGGTTTTCCTAGATTTTCTGCTGCATACTTAGACTTGGTCCAAAACATCATTTGCTGTGATGTGTGAACACTCTCTGGATCTGATAATCCCATGGACAATTGTTGTCCGTCAACCACATAAAAATTCCCATGTAGAGGAACTTTCATATCTGAGATATTCTTGATTTCTGCTACTCCTGACAATGCTTTGATAGCTTCTGCACATCTCTCGTCCTGTTTAGTTGCAATTCTAATATCAACTCCCTTCTCCTTTAGTTTTTTAAGGAGATTGAATTGGTTTTCATATAACTCATTCAAACCCGCAGGAGTTGTTACAATATTGACTGAGGAAGATGCATTTCTCAACATAGTATCCATTTGCTGGAGAACCGAATATCTTCCCTTCAAAGAACCTGTCAAATCCTCTGGTAATACTAATTGCAAACCTTTTTGATGGACTTCCTTTAATTCATTCATTAAGTTTGAATCCTTTAGTCTCTCTATTCTTGAAATTTCTCTCTCATAACTTTCTCTTAATTTATCTTTACCCTTTTCTAATGCTTCTTCTGGTGCCACTGCTACATATTTTAGTGGTTTGGATGTTTGAATCACTACGAATCCTTTATCCGCAAGCGTCTGTAGTACGTCATAACTTCTTGATCTAGGTACATTTGCGACAGCAGATAATTCACCTGCGGTAGCAACTCCTTTAGCAAGAAGTGCGACCCAAAGCTTTCTCTCGTATAAATTTAATCCAATGCTTTTCAATGCATCCATTACTTCGGATGAGGCTAACATTTTACACCCCCTTATTACTTAATAGTGATTGACCATTTAAGAATTTATTTATTACTCTATAACTTTAACTGAATTTTCTTTCTATTTAATTTATATTAATTTTCTTACTTTTTACTTGAAAACTGTTGTTTGAATAGGTTTTTTATCTTTTCAAGTTCATTTGGCTTATCTCTATCTGGTCTGAATCTTATTAATCTCGGAAATCTTAATGCATAACCTGATTCATATTTTGGTGATTTTTGAATCTCCTCATAACCAACCTCTATTATCACTTCTGGCTTTAACTTCACTTCCCTCCCACTTCCCTTTATTACTAAATCCTTGAGTTTTTTTGTTAGTTTTTCAAATTGTTCGTCACTCAAACCTGTTCCCAATTTTCCGCATGTGAGATATTTATCAGAATTCTCACTTTTTAGACAAGCCAGAGTAAAGGATCCAAACCAATTTGATCTCTTACCAGTTCCCCATTCCCCATTAATTATAGCTAAGTCAAGTGGTTCAAGTATAGGCTTTACTTTCAACCACTGTCCAACCCTTCGACCCGGTTGATATTTTGCTTGAAGATTTTTTACCATAACTCCTTCTTGTTCTATTGAGGCTTTTTGGTAGAATCCATTTGCCTCTTCCAAATTTTTCGGGATAAGGCTGTGTGATAACTCAAATTTACCTTCAATTATTTTAACAATATCTTTTAGTTTTTCTCTTCTCACTTTGTAACTTTCATTAAGAAAACTTTTTTTATCAAGATAAGCAAGATCAAATAGATACATACGAATTGGAATCTCTTTTGTCATTTTTTCAATATCATATTTTCTTTGAACCCGTCTAGATAACTGTTGAAAAGGTAGAGGGTTATTAGTTTGAGGATCAATACCAATTAATTCACCTTCTACTATACATTTATTACATTTAAGCCCTTTCTTTGCTAATTCCACCAAATCTGGAAATTGATCTGTTACATCCTCCAACCTTCGGGTAAAAAGAAGTATCTTATCCTCACTTTTATGAATTTCAATTCTAATTCCATCATATTTGTATTCTATTATAGCCTCTTCATATTTGGCCAAGGCTTCTTTCAGATCTTCGGCAGACTCACCTAACATCACAATGTAAGGATTACCTATTGTTAGGTTAACTTTATCTAGACCCTTTTCCCCCTTTTCTTTTGCAATTTTAGCAATTTTTCCGTAGTTAGGATTAAGGAACCAGGATCTTTCTACCCTTTTCTTATCTACATCGAACGCTTTTGAAATAGCGTCTCTAGTAATACCTTCAGCAACACCTATTCTCAGAGTCTCAAGTGCAGTTCTTACGATATATTTTGCCTCGCTGGGTTTAGAGGATGAAAGAAGTTCTGATATCAGATTCATTTTTCTGTCTTGTGACCCCTCACCTTCTATTTTAGACAATTTTTGAAGGTTGTCAAAGACCATCTCTACTGTTAGTTCTTTTTGGGCTAGTGAAGACTGGGTTTTAGATTTAACACAATTTTCTGCAACTGTCCCTAAATCACCCAAATCTCTGAATTTTTTTGTTATCACCTTTTCTGATAATCCAGTTGTTCTTGATAAGGTTTTGATCATCATCTTGTTGGCAATACCAGTCTTTTCCTCGGATTTAGTTGGAAATATTTTTCCAGATGCAAGCAGAACAACCTTTGGAAGTAATTCTGTTGGTGTTTTTTTGAGGAGTTCAGAAAGTATTTCTGTCTTTTTTAATTTCCCAGATTCTTTTTCTAATTTTTCATAAGTATCAACAAGAACCGAGTATTTCATACCTAATTATTCTTTTTCTCATAGGTTAATAGTTTTTGGTATTTGAAATTGGTCTAAATCACATTATTATCTTAAAATTTAATACCTTAAAAACCTAATTCTAACCATGGATGTTTTTGATTGTATTGAGTCAAGAAGGTCGGTGAGAAGTTACGATAAAAAAGATGTTCCTAAGGAATTAATAGCCCAGATTCTGGTAGCGGGCACTTACGCTCCTTCAGCAGGAAATAGTCAGGAATGGGAATTTGTTATAGTTAAAGAAAGAGAAACAAAAGAAAAACTATTCCAAGCTGCATTAAGGCAGGATCATGTAAAAGAAGCACCCGCGATAATTGTTGTTGGTGCTAATTTAAAGAAAGTTGGGTTAAAATATAGAGAAAGAGGAAAAGAAGTCTATTCTCTCCAAGATACTGCTGCTTGCGTTCAAAATATGCTTTTAATTGCACATGATTTAGGGTTAGGTGCTTGTTGGATTGGTGCTTTTGATGAGGATAAAGTTTCAGGTGCAGTTCAGTTCCCGGAACATATAAGACCTGTAGCTATGATAACAATAGGCTTTCCACTTTCCTATAAAGAGCTTCCCAAATCTGAGAGGGCTTCTTTTGAAAGAGTTAGTTGGCAGGAAAAATATGGTCAGGAACTTGAATGGTTTATGGATTACAGTAAATTAACCCGATATCATTGGCAACCATTGGACCAACAGATCGAGGAATTATCAAGAAGACTCAAAAAACTTAAGGAAGAAAGAGAAGAATTGAAGAAGAAAGAGTCAGGATTGGGTCATAGGTTAAAATCCATTTTCAAGAAATCCAAGGAGTAGAAACTTTTAATTGTTAAAAATGATATTCTTTATTAGATAGCTATGAGAAAAAAATTGATAATCCTAACTTTATTTTTCTTATTTTCATTAACTTCGGTTGTAAGTTTTGCAGAAGATGTTAAACTCCTTTCTCCGGATTCGAGCCTGGTTGTTTATGCTGGAGAAACAAATGAACTTAAAGTACCAATTAAAAATGAAGGTACAAGAACAGATACAGTTTATATTTCTATTTGGCCAACACAGTGGGTAAGCTTGGAAAAATACTCTTTGACCCTTAATGCTGGGGAATCTAGATTGTTTTCAATATTTATTACCCCACCTGAAGATACTGAGGGGGGTACAAGGATCTTTACATTAACTGCCCAATCACTTAACACTAATAGAACAAATACGGATTCTCTGTTTGTGGATATTAAAAGAAAATCCAATATATTCATTTCTGAGGTGAAATTAAATAAAGAGAGATTAGACCCAGGAGAAACCTTGGAAATAAACTCAATACTAACTAACTTACATAAAAATGATAGGAAAAGGGTCTTCCTAGAAACGAGAATTGTAAGTGAGGGAAAATCCATCGATAAATTTGACGAGACCGTAGATCTGGAACCAAAAACTGTAAAAACAATTAAGAATTTTTATGATATCGATGAAATCCAAGAATATGGAGAATACCAAGTGTTTGTAGAACTCAGAGATAATTTGAATAATTTATTAGATGAAGAAATGAAAGAGTTTGAAATTGAAGAAAATTTAGAAATTATAAAACGTGAATCCAAAGAGTATGGTTTTTTCTATACTTCAACAATAATAGAAATCTCCAACACGGGTAATGTCCCTGATTCCAACTATACAGTTCAAGAATCTCTACCTAAGATAACTAAATACTTTTTTTATCCTGAAATAGAACCAACTATTGAACAAGAAAAGGACAATAGGGTTCTTTACACTTGGGAGATTCGGGATTTAGATCCAGGTCAGACTAGAGTAATAATGTATAAAATTAGATTTGCTAACATCATTTTAACCGTCCTTATATTAGCTCTTTTGACATTTTTGGCTTATGAATATATAACCAAACCAGTGCTCCAAAAGGATTATCTGGGTGCTTTGTCTGAGGAAGAAGAGTTGAAAATTACCCTTCATGTGAAAAATAGAAAGAAGATAACTATAAAAGATGTAGTGGTGAAGGATAAAGTCCCATCCCTAGCTAAAGTAGTAAGGAAATTTGATACCAGACAACCGGAAATCAAGGTAAAATCCAGTGGTACACACTTGAAATGGAAAATAGATAAATTGAAACCAGGAGAAGAGATACTTCTAACTTATAAGATTAAGCCATTGATAGACGTTATTGGTAAATTGGAGTTACCAAAATCATATCTCACATATAAGGGAAGAATAAAAAGAAACAGAAAAGTTGTTTCTAAATCAGTTTCAATAACGGGAAAAGTTAAATAATCTTATGTATATTTCTAATAAGTAAATATCCCCTTGTAGCTCAATGGTAGAGCGCACGGCTGTAGATGTTTGCTGTTTTGCATTCATCACCAGTAAGCGTTCGTAGAAACCGTGAGGTTGCTGGTTCAATCCCGGCCGAGGGGACTTATCCCTTATTTTGAAAAAACAAAAAGATTTAAATCTTCTTTTCCAAAAATACACGATATTGATTACATTTAAATAGATGATAGTATATAATAGTAGAGTTGGCGACCAAAATAGAGGGGAAACACCCGTTCTCATTCGAACACGGAAGTTAAGGTCTCTATTGATCTGATGTGTACTGCCTTTGGCGGGAAAATCAGGAAGTTGCCAACTTTCATGTTCCATGGTGTTGTTTATTGATCCCCAAAAAGATACAACAAAAAATTCTTTCAAATTTTAATTTATGCCCTGATAGTGTAGCCTGGCATATCATCCGGGACTGTCAACTTAATAGTCATTTTTTTGGAACTTGTAGGCAGATCTCCCGGGACACGGGTTCAAATCCCGTTCAGGGCGCTTTGTCTTTGGTGATGAATTGAAAGGTGGTAAGATAAAAGCAGATACCAAAAAACCGGAAGAAATAGATGGGTTTAGAATATTATTAAGTTCTTTTGGAAGAGAAGAAGGATTTATTGACTTTCAGTTGGAATCTTTTAATGATTTCATTAAAACCCGAATACCTAGTATAATAAGGGAGATTGATGAGATCACACCAGAAGTACCAGATATAGGGGATTTTAAAATCAAGCTGGGAAAGTTTAAGATTGGCAAACCCTCTGTAAAAGAAGCTGATGGTTCAATAAGGGAAATTCTTCCTTTGGAAGCAAGAATGAGAGACCTTACATATGGAGCACCCATGTATATTGAGATGACACCTGTTCTAAATGGTATAGAAAGTGAAACTATGTATGTTAATTTTGGAGATTTACCTGTTATGATTAAATCCAATATCTGTCCTCTTTCCAAGATGAGTAGACGTGAATTGATGGAAGCAGGAGAAGACCCAGATGATCCAGGAGGATATTTTGTTATTAATGGTACGGAAAGAGTATTGGTTTTAATAGAGGAAATCTGCCCTAATAGAATTATAGTTGAAAAATCAAGTGTTTCTAATATTACTGAAAATGCCAGAATACATTCCTCAAACGATGGTTATATTCAGAGACATATAGTTGAAAGAAAAACAGACGGAATTATAAGAATTAATTTTGCTAATATAAACAGACTCCCTATAGTAATACTTCTGAGGGCACTAGGACTTGAATCAGATAAGGAAATGATTGAAGCTATATCAGACGATCCAGAGGTTCAGCAAGAATTTTATTCTAATCTCTTTGAAACCAGTTCATCAACTGTTGATGAGGCTATAGAGGAGGTAGGTGCACATTTGAAAATACCTCAAAAGGAATATCGAATTGAAAGAGCACAGACAATAATGGACAGATACCTTTTACCACATTTAGGACAAGACAAAAAAAACAGAAAAGAAAAGGCTTTATTCCTTGCCAAAGCAATAGAAAAAATAATATTGTCCAATTTAGATAAAATTCCTGATTATGATTTAGATCACTATTCCAATAAAAGAGTGAGATTGGTTGGGGATTTACTTGAAGTATTATTTAGATCAATACTACTTGGAAAATGGGGATTGATTACTAGAATTAATTATAATTATCAGAAACTTACAAAGAGAGGAAGATTCCCTCCTTTACCTTCTATAGTTGAATCAAGTGTTTTGACAAACCAGATAGTTTCAGCGATAGCTATAGGTTCATGGGTAGGTGGGAGGACAGGTGTATCACAAAGGCTTGAAAGAGATAGTTTTGTTAAAACAATAACCCACATAAGGAATATACTCTCACCTTTAACACCGACGCAAGAACATTTTGAGGCAAGAGAATTACATCCAACACATTGGGGAAGAATAGACCCTTCACATACTCCAGAAGGTGCCACTATTGGTCTTAGAAAATATCTTGCAATTATGGCTAAGATAACTACAGGTTTACCTGAGAAGGATAAAAAATTACTTTTTGATTATGTTAAAAAACAAATGGGAGATGGATCATGACAGATGTATTTATGGACGGTAGATATCTTGGGAAAACAGAAGAACCAGAGAAATTAGTGAATAGTCTAAAGGAAAAAAGAAGAACTAGTAAAATTTCTCAGCAGATTAATGTAGCCTATCGGGAGGATTTAAATGAAATAAGAGTAGTCACTGATCCTGGAAGAGTAAGAAGACCATTAATAATTGTAGAAGACGGTAAACCTTTGTTAACAAGAGAACATCTAGAGAAGATACAGAAAGGAGAGATGAGATGGAATGAGTTAGTCCAAGAAGGGATATTGGAATATTTGGAT
>Ga0180433_10010963_pt1 | contig 10814 bp, 7 predicted proteins | sample SS_ome_8_FD_132980 | JGI IMG/M metagenome (GOLD analysis project Ga0180433, IMG submission 132980) | Hypersaline lake sediment archaeal communities from the Salton Sea, California, USA - SS_1_D_1 metaG | ecosystem: Environmental > Aquatic > Non-marine Saline and Alkaline > Hypersaline > Sediment...
AAAAACAAAGTTTATCCTGAGCGTAGTCGAACGGGCCAATTTTGTCGTTCTCCGTGCCGAGTGCTGCGTATTGCGAGTTGATTCCCGCTTCCGCGGGAATGATAAAAAACAAAAATCAGTGTTAATCGGTGTAAACTTGTGCCATAGGTATCCGTGTCGAAAAAGAAGCGAGTTGAAAAAACAAACCTGTCCTGAGCGAAGTCGAATGTAGCCAATTTGTTCGTACTGTGTACTGCGTTCTCCTATGGAGTCCCAAGGACGGCGGACTGCGAAAAGGAAGTCGAAAAACAAAGCTTGCGCCAGGAAAACTGGTGCAATTAAGCAGGTAAGAATCCTGCCCGGCCAAAGTATAACCGACCGGCCGGAATGATTATGTGAGTATCTGGAGCTAATAAATGATGCCAGGCCATGTAAACAGAAATCGGTATCGCGGCCGGCGCAAGAAGGCGAGTCTGCCATACAGCCGGTCCATGTTTTTTGATAATTACCTGTCAGTCAACCACTTGCAAGCTCCATCGGAAACCTTCTTTCATGGCCAAGCTTTCGAATGAATTTAACAGGGCAATCGAAGCTTCTTTCAAGTTCGCCAATAATTTTCCGTCGTTATATAAGTCGCCGCATCAGACTATTTTATTACAATAATTCTCAGTTCTCGACGATAAGTTTCAGGATGAGTGTTGTGTGCCGAGAAAAATATTATATTTTATTTGATTTGTTCAAGTTTTTTCTTGCAAAGATTTTTACAGTGTATCAAAATGATGTCGTTTTAATGGCCAGAGGTAAAAATTCGCCGCAGAGGCAAACCATAGTTTTATCAAGTGGAGGCCAGAATGACGGGAAATGTCAAGAGCAGACAAATAAAAACAGGAGGTTTTGCCTTGAGTTCAAGCCGAGTTTTTAATATTACTTTTATTCTTCTTTTGAACTGCGCGTTACTACTTGTCCTTGCAGGATGCGAGAGTCAGGAGATGAAAGCCGCTGAAGCTGAAAGAGCTCGAAAGCTGCCGGCAGATGTAAGAAAGGCTAATATACAAGATTCGCTGGATCAAAAATTCGAGAATCCGGTGGCACATTATGAGTTGGCCCAGATATATCATGCCGAAGGTAATTGGTCTGACGCGGAGTATCATTACAGCATAGCTTTGAGTTTCGACCCTGCTAACGCGGACGCTCAAGTTTCGATGGTAAAGTTATTTCTTGACAGCGGCGATACGGCTAAATCCAAAAACTATGCCAATACTTATGTGAATCATGCCGGTAATTCCGATATCGAGTCACTTAGACTTGCTATGGCGTTTGATAAACAGCAGCTTGATGAATATGCGTTGACTTGTTATCAACAAGCGCTCAACTTATCGCCGGATTCGGCAAGAATTAACAAGCAAATGGCCTACTATTATTTAGGTAAAGGTGATAAAGAACGAGCAAAGGAATACCTGGTTCGCAGTTTCCAACTCGATCCCGCGCAACCGGAAGTTGCCGGCGAGCTGGGCAGGCTCGGAGTGGAGGTAAAAATACCGGGGAGAACCGAAGCAGAGACAAGAAAACTGCTGGCAGAACGAAAGTATAGGATGGTAATGAGACATGGGCGGGTCCAGTTCGAACCGATAGGCGATAAAAGTGAAAATTGAGCGACTTTCGATGCTCCTGATTGGCGATCGGACTGAATCGAATATTAAGTATTGGTAATTAGATATTGCTTTTTCATTGCCCCGTAGCGAACGGATGCGCTGCGGGGTTTTTAATATTCAATTGACAATTTTCAAACGTTCCTTTCTAATGATGTTTCATTGAAATCACTTTTGTAAAGGAACATATTGTGCTTGGATTACATATTGCGGATATTTTCGTGCTGGCGTTGTATTTGCTCGGCATGGCCGCCATCGGCTTCTGGAGCGCGAAGAAAATAAAACAGAGCCATGACTTTTTCATGCCCCGTCGATTCGGCAAGGCAATGATGGTAATGTTCGGATTCGGTGCCGGGACACATTCGGACCAGGCGGTGGGAGTGGCATCGAAAAGTTTTTCGAGCGGGCTTTCGGGTATCTGGTACCAGTGGCTCTGGCTTCCCTGTACGCCGTTTTACTGGCTGATCGCCCCGGTTATGAGACGGTTTCGCGCAATTACGACCGGTGACGTATTCGAGGCGCGTTATAACCGGAGCGTCGCAATGCTGTATGCCGTGATTGGGATGATGAATCTTTCGGTGAATATCGGCCTGATGCTGCGAGGTTCGAGCGAGGTGATTTCGGCCAGTACACATGGGCTGCTCTCGGCGAACACAGCTATTGCAGTAATGACTATCGTTTTCGTCGTATACGGCGTGGCAGGAGGGCTTGCGGCGGCGATTATTACGGATTTTATCCAGGGCATCCTGACAATCATTTTTTCGTTCCTGCTGCTGCCGCTGATTATGAATGCAGTCGGGTGGATGGGTGGAATACGCGAAGCTATCACCGATCCGCAGAAGCTGACCCTGGTTGCACCTGCGGAAATCGGCTTTTTCTATATCGCGGTGATCGCGTTTAATGGGCTGGTCGGCATCGTGACACAACCTCATACAATGAGCAACTGCGCCGCCGGCAAGACTGAGATGGAGGGAAGATTCGGCTGGATGTTTGGAAATATCATTAAGCGTCTCTGCACGATTCCATGGTGCCTGACAGGTCTTGCCGCGATCGTTTATTTCGGCAGCAGGGGCATCGAGGTCGAGCCGGACAAGGTTTTCGGGGCGGTGGCGGGTGACTTTTTGCCGAAGATACTGCCGGGGATACTCGGGATATTTTTAGCGGCGCTTTTAGCGTCGGTAATGAGCTCGTGCGATGCGTTCATGATAGCTTCATCCGCGCTGTTCACGGAAAACATTTACAGGCCTTTATCCCCCGACAGACCTCAGAGCCACTATGTCACCGTCGGCCGGATTGCTGCTGTTGTCGTTGTCACCGGCGGAGTGGTGTTTGCGTTCTGGCTGCCGGGGGTTGTGGCGGGACTGGAAATATTCTGGAAGGTCTCGGCGATGATGGGGATTGCTTTCTGGCTCGGTTTGTTCTGGCGGCGAATGACTGTTGCCGGAGCCTGGGCAACGACCCTGGTCAGCTTTGCAGCGTTGCTGTTTACCAGCAATATCTCATTCGGCAATTTTGTTCTCTGGGATTTCAACGCCGGTTGCGCTCAGTACCTGCCGGACTTTATGCTCTGGAACGGTCAGCTTTATCTGCCGTGGCAGATGATTCTGTATCTGTCGGCCGGATTGATCAGCGGAATCGTGGTCAGCCTCTTGACTAAACCGGTAGCGAAGGAGAAACTCGATAATTATTATGCGCTGATTCGCACCCCGATCGATCCGGGAGAGCAGCCCGCCGCCGCCTGCACGCTGCCCGACAATGCCGTCGTGCCGGAAAAACGGAACATCTTCCCGAACACCAATCTCGAATTTATGATACCATCGCGCACATCAATAGTCGGATTCATGGTCGGCTGGGCGTTCGTCGCGGTAATTGTCTTCACGGTCTATTTGATCTCCAGCGCATAAATGGTCGGTCAGGGGCTATAAGTTTTGGAGAACGAGCGGTCCTGACAAACCCCCGGATAAATATTCGTCTTATCACTTTATTCGGTTTTAGCGTTTTCTATTGGCGCGCCGGTTTTCTCTCCCGGCGGCATTTCGCTGCCGGTCGGGCTGCGATTGTTCATCGAAGACATTGCCGTCGGGCAAAGTGACTTTTTTGCCGACGATTTTTAACTTCTTGACAAGTTCGACCTGCTCATCGATTAGCCCCGGCGGTGCGGCGTTGCCGCCGGGAACGAACTCACCGAAAGGCCGGCCGAATGACTTCAGATCTTTCCTGAGCATCTTTTGCATCTCAGCAAGTGTTTTACCGTAGTCGGGATTCCCGGCGAGGTTTCGTCGCTCCTTCGCATCCCGTTTGACATTGTACAACTGGTCGTAATCGAAAAAACCGCGATTCTGCGCGCCGCGGGTGCCGATGCCCATCCGCCCGATGTATGCCATGAGCTTGGGCAGCGTTTCGGGACGGGCCTTTTTGATTTGAGCGATTCGCTCTTTTGGGTACCGCAAGGCGATGTATTTGAAGTCTTTTGTACACACCGCTCGGCCATAACCGACCTCGAAGTAGAGATGATCGCGCCACTGATCAGGTTTACCGCCCGCAAATAAAGGCTTCAGGCTCCGTCCGTCCATAACATATTTATCCGGGATCGCCGCACCGGCCAGGTCAAAGAACGTCGGCGCCAGGTCGATGCTCTGAACCAGCTCATCACATTCGGCGCCGGCTTTCATCGCCACGGGCCATCGCATGATCCACGGCACGTTGATTCCGTCGATATTATACAGGGATCCTTTCATATTCGAACCGTGATCGGAAGTGAAAACAATCAGCGTGTTCTCGGCGATACCCAACTCATCAAGCTTCTTGAGGATAGCCCCGATGCTGTCATCAACCTGCGTATAACCGGCATGGCCCTGCTCGGGATCAAGCCCTTTGTCTTGCAGACGCTTGAGCAGAGTTTTACGATCGGTCATCACGTTCGGTATTTCATCGAGCATCCCCTCGCCCGAGACGCGAGGATGCTTCATCGAATCGCTCCACGACTTGTCCGGCCCGTGGGTCAGCGTTGTGCAATAGTGCAAATAGAAAGGACCATTCTTGTTCTCATCGATAAATTCCAGTGCGGCGTCAATTGTCCATTCGGGGTTGTGATGGTTGAAAGGATTCTGCAAGTTGCCCCAGTAAATGTTCTTTGTCCATGAGAATCCCTTCTTCTTTAGATACCGTCGATACCATCGCTCATTGTGCCGGAAAGCCGCAGTGTTTTCATCGTTTACCGGCGCATCTTTTGGAACGTATTTCAGGCCGAGCCGCTCATACTCTTCGGGCCGTTTAATTTCGGGGCCAACGTGGAACTTTCCGACATAGCCCGTCGCGTAGCCGCTCTTTTGAAGAACCGCCCCGACGTTCATATTGTCCTGTTCGAGTTCGACGTTGAACGATGGAAATCCCTGCTGTCCCGTAGGGAACTCGTCCTGGTATCGCCTGCAGTAAGAACGCCCGGCGTAACGGCCGGTTAGAAACGAATATCTCGACGGCGTGCAAACCGTACTGGTGACATAGGCCTGGTGGAAAACCATTCCCTCGCGGGCCATCCGGTCGAGGTTCGGCGTCAGAGAATTTCCCCCGTAAGCACCGATTGAATGTTTGTCCTGATCATCGGTGATAAAAACGATAATGTTTGGCCGCTCGTTTGTGCGCCTTGCCGAGCGCACAATGCCCGGAAGAGTCAACGCCGCAACCGCCCCCCTCAAAAAGTCGCGCCGGTGTATTTGTTTCCTGTTCAAATCGTCCATTGCCGTCTCTCCAACACGAATTATGTGAAAACGTTCAAAGAAATTATTTTACCAGATTCATACCCAAGTTCCTACAGTTTTCCCTGCTTTGATTTGTTTGTTTCATGCCTGATGACAAATCGGCGGGATAAAGCTATAATGCAGTCATGTTGAATATGAGCATACAAGGAGATAAAAGGTGACGGGCCAAACATTCGATCAGACAGGTATCAATGAGCAGGCCCGGGCATGCGATCTTGTATATAAAATCTGCGGACGAACAAAACCCGCGCAGGAATTAATTCGGGAGGACAGAAATGAATTTTGCGATAGTGCCCATTATTTTAGCGTCGATCTCATCAGGTCTGTCGAAGGATTTGCCGCCGGAGGTTTTGAATGGCGGCTTCACGTCTTTCCAGACACCGTTGCCGAGGTCGGTGCAATCGTGGGAGAAACGCAGAACAGAGCTTCGCAGGAAGCTGCGGCGTTTACTCGGCGATTTGCCCGAATTGTTCACACCGAAGGTAACAATCCGGGAAAAACTGTCGAAAGACGGTTACGACCTTGAGCGTTTCACGTTTGACAACGGCGTCGGTGATACGGTATACGGATACGTGCTGATACCTTCCGGGCACAAGGGGCGGGGGCCGGCGATTTTGTATAACCACTATCACGGCGGCAAGTACAAACAGGGCAAGCAGGAGGTCATCAGCAAGGCATTTAATAAGCTCGATTTCGCCACGGGCGAAGCGCTCGCGCGGGAAGGCTACGTTGTTCTTTGCATCGACGCTTACGCTTTCGGCGAGCGGCGGTTCCAGGGCCCGGCTGGAAAAAAAGAAGAAGGCGGCCGAACGGAAACGTCACTGTTCAAGATGTTTCTCTGGCAGGGCCGGACGCTGTGGGGGATGATGGTTCGTGACGACCTGCTGGCGTTGAATTATTTAGTCTCGCGCCAGGAAGTCGATTCCAGTCGCATCGCCGCGATGGGAATGAGCATGGGCTCGACAAGAACATGGTGGGCCGCAGCGCTCGATGAGCGTATCAAGGCGGCGGTTTGCGTGTCGTGCCTGACGCGGTATCAGAACCTTATCGCGCACGGGCAGGTCAGGCAGCACGGAATCTATTACTACGTGCCGAACATGCTGAAAGAGAAAATCGACGCCGAGTCGGTGGTCGGCCTGATTGCACCGCGGCCGCTCCTTACACTGACCGGCGACAAGGACGGCGGCTCACCGGCGGACGGAGTCCGGCTTATTAACGCCTTCCAGGAATATCTTTACAAACTCTACGGAAAAGCCGAGAATTTCCGCGGCCTGATGTACAAGGGCCTCGGACACGAATATACGCCCGAGATGTGGCAGGAAACGCTGAGCTGGCTGAAGAAACATCTGTAATACGGTCAGGCAAGGGACTCGGATAGAAAAATTCTTTGTGAAAGCTAAAAAAGGACGGGGCGAATAAATGTTTGAACATTAATTTAATAACGGAGAACATATTTATGATTTTGGAGAAATATTCTTTTGGAATCGGCGACAGGTTTTGTCACCAGGGAAAGGCCCAGTTGTCCGCTTTAATTAAGGCAAAAGAGCAGGGTCTGAGCATTACACCCGTCTGGAACAAGTCTCACAGGGAACATAAGATCATCGGGACAAAACCGGCTGATACGCGCAAGGAGGCTCTCGATGCGGTCAAAACCCTGCAGTGGGACGGCCCCTATTTCGTGGATGCCGACCACATCGGGCCGGGCAATGTAGATCAGTTTATCGAATCGAGTGATTTTTTCACGCTTGATGTTGCCGACTTCATCGGCCAGCCGGCGGACAAAGCCGACGTCGATGATTTCGTTAAAAAATATAGCAAATATATTGGCTCGCTCCCCATCGAAGGCATAGAGCGCAATCTTGACATTACAGACGAACGAATCAGGGCGATAGCCGGAAAGTTTTTACTGGCGGTCAGGCAGGCGGGTGAAATCTATCGTCATATCGCTCAAGCCAAAGGCGCCGGCAATTTTATCACCGAAGTCTCGATGGACGAGACAGATCAGCCGCAGACACCGGTTGAAATGCTTTTTATCTTAGCGGCAATAGCCGACGAAGGAATTCCCGCCCAGACGATCGCGCCGAAATTCACCGGCCGGTTCAACAAGGGCGTGGATTATGTTGGTGAGGTTACCGCTTTTGCGAAGGAGTTCGAAGAGGACCTGGCGGTCGTCGCTTTTGCGGTCAAAGAATTTGGCCTGCCCGGGAATCTCAAGCTCAGTATTCACTCCGGCAGCGATAAGTTCTCAATTTATCCCCCTATCGCCGCAGCCCTTAAGAAACTCGATGCCGGACTGCATATCAAGACTGCCGGCACAACCTGGCTGGAGGAGCTGATCGGACTGGCAATGGCGGCTCCGGATGGATTATCAATCGCCAGGGAAGTCTATGCAGAAGCTTTGAACCGATTCGGCGAGCTTTGCGGGCCGTATGCAACCGTCATAGATATCGATACGGCGGAACTTCCTACCGCCGATGAGGTGGACGAATGGGACGGGCAGAGTTTCGCCTCGGCATTGCGGCACGACCAGTCGTGCGGGCAGTACAATCCCAACTTCCGTCAGCTTCTGCACGTCGCCTACAAGATCGCCGCGGAGATGGGAACTCGCTTCTCAGACGCACTGGACCGACATGAGGCCGTCATTGCGCAGAATGTGACTGAGAATATTTACGAGCGGCATGTAAAACCTGTCTTTATTGGGTCCCCTTGAGCCAGTAACTGGCGAAAATCTCGAGGTCGGTGAAACCGACTGAACCGGATTTATCGAAGTCTGTACCATCGCAGAAATTATTGGCTATATTACACATATCATCATGCCAATGTGAAGCGAAGAAGGCGAAATCGATGAATTCTACACCGTCGGGACAGCGAAAATCAGCAGTGGGAATCTGCCACAGCAGTATGGGATAATTCATTCCGTCACAGATTGTCCAGATATCCCTGAAGTCCCAGCCGACGTCCGAAAAAGTACTGATTGTCTGCATTTCAACGGTTGTCTTGCCCGTTCCGCCCGGGCTGGTTGACCAGCCGCTGGTTTCGGTATCCCAGAAGCAGTGTGTGGCACTGCCCAAAAACCGTATGAATCCGGTGAAGCCGCCAACATTCTGATTGCCCGAGACGTCACCGGTCGAATAGCATTTGTAGGCTCTGCCCCGCTCTATCTGGCCTACAAGTCCGCCTGCGTAGGTGCCTCCGTTGACACTGCCGGTTGCATAGGAGTTGCTGATCACGCCGAATTCATCTGTCATCATACCCGCGAGGCCGCCGACTTCCAGATTGCCCGTGACGTTAGCTTTGGAGTAGCATGAATTGATCGTTGAGTCGCTGACATATCCGGCCAATCCGCCGACGTAATTGTTGCCGGAGACAGTGCCGGTGGAATAGCAGTACGCAATCCAGCCGGAAGTCGAACCTGCTAATCCCCCGACATAATTGCCACCTAAAACACGTGCCCCCTCGACACAGCAATTCGTCAGAGCGCCCTGTAGCAGGTCACCGGCGAGTGAGCCGACTTTTCCTCCCTGGGCGAAGATATCGGGATCGATCAATCCCAGATTCTTAATCTGTCCGCTCACGCATCCGAACAATCCCGTGTACCACTGCTGTGTAGTTCTGAGGTTGAGATTAGAAATCGTATGGTCGTTGCCGTCGAAAACGCCGCCGAACGACTGCTGGATATCGGTCCCGATGATGTTATACGCGGTCCCGGGATACTCGCTAAGGTCGATATCGGCCCTAAGCTGGAAATGCTTGCTCCAATCGTCCGATGCGGCTCCAATTGCGTTCATCTGCTCGGCGGTGCGAATCAGATACGGGTCATTTTCTGTGCCGCTTCCACCTGCGTACTGCGCCTGAGCTGCCGGGCAAAAGAAACAATGAGCAAACAACACTAAAAACGGAATGATTCGCCGACAGTATGTTCCGCCGAACCTGTACAGGCTGAGAGAACTAACTAAACTGCGCATATTTTGCCCTCCTTCTTCAAAACAAACCGGCTAATTTATGCTATTTCTAAACTTTTAGTATAACACCTGCAGGAGATTCGGTCAAGCATTTTTTGGGACCAGGTCACCTGCGGCAATTTATTCGAGCGGTTCGATATAGATATTGCGATACTCAATCGGTGTTCCTTCGCTCTGAAGGCAGATTCTGCCGGATTTGTCGGAACATTTTGTGGCAACATTCTGAAGGACACCGTTCACCATCACGATAATCCAGTCATCTTTACAGATAATATCGTACGCATTCCACTGGCCGATTGGCTTTTCGCTGCTGTCTTTGAGCTTTAAGGTCCTGCGCCCTTTGACCCGTGAGCCTCCTTTGGCATGCTCGGCGGTTTCGAGCCCGCCGATTACCCAAAAATCACCCGCATTACCAGAATACAACTGGCATTCGAGGCTCTTGGGCCATACTTTATCTTCGCCGCTCATGTGAACGAGAACACCGTTGTTGCCGCCTTTTTCAGGCCAGCGCCACTCGACGTGTATAAGGTAATCGGCATAGTCTTTCTCGGTTCGCATGTACCCGGCAGGTTTTCCCTCGCAACGAATCAAACCATTCTTAACAGACCATGTCTTCGTGACATCATGGCCACGTTCGCGCGTAAAGAGTTTCCAGCCCGTAAAATCTTTGCCGTTCCAGAGCATCGTTTTCTCTTTAGGCACGATCGGTTTATTTCGCCCTTCCGAGGCGCCTGCTGCCGCTACAAAAAGTGCTATCGTTACAGTCAGTGCCGCGATTGAAAGAATGTAGCGTCTCATTTGTTTCTCCCATTGATTTTATAAAATTTTCATATAACTCATTTCGGCCACTCGATTATTTGTTTATCTCTGAGCAATCGCTCGCGGAGCTGTGCGTATTGCACGTTCTGTACAGCCACACCACCGGCTATGGCCAGCGAAGCTGCTGTCGCGGCGCTCTGGCCGAGCACCATGAACACCGGTTCCATGCGGATCGAACCGTGAGCCACGTGAGAAGCCGACAGGCACACAGGAACAAGCAGGTTTTCACATTCTTCCCGGCGGGGCACAATCGAACGGTACGAAATGCCGTACGGCTTGGGCGGTACGCGCCAGATCGTGCCGTCGCGGCGAACGTACCCCTGCTCGTTGACATAATACTGCACAACGTGCGAATCCATCCCGAATGATGCCAGTCCCACCGAATCTTTTACTTCTCGCTTTGATTCGCAGTCATGCTGGGTCATCACGTAGTCCGACACCATCCGCCTGGCCTCGCGGATATAAATCATGTACGGCCAGCCACCGTTGTCGGTGAATTCATCCCCGGGCAACCCGTAGGCGCCGACTTTCCTGCGGATATCGGCAGGCACGCGCGGGTTGTTCGACAAGGTCCACAGGTGTCCGCGGATATACGTCTCGTGAGCCGCCTCGATTTCGCGCCGCCTCCGATAGCCGGCTTCCGGGTA
>Ga0180433_10010964_pt1 | contig 10814 bp, 13 predicted proteins | sample SS_ome_8_FD_132980 | JGI IMG/M metagenome (GOLD analysis project Ga0180433, IMG submission 132980) | Hypersaline lake sediment archaeal communities from the Salton Sea, California, USA - SS_1_D_1 metaG | ecosystem: Environmental > Aquatic > Non-marine Saline and Alkaline > Hypersaline >...
CGCTTAAGGGCGAGGTCTTTAAGTACCTCGTCGCCGTCTTCGACTCGGGCGAGTATCACGGTAAGAAGCTCGCGAAGTTTTACCGACTCGGTAAACTGGTTAAGCAATCCCGCGAGCGCTTGATCTGTGCTACGACCCATTAACTTTAATCCTTGGCACGGTCACGACCGATCGCTCGTCGGTCGCGACGGGTAAGTTACCCTCGACAAGTGGCGGATCCGTAAATCCTATTTTTAAGCTTGTCACGCTATGGCCCGGCACTTCGTTAAGTGGAGTATAAAGGCGACTATAGATCACGTCGTCGCCTATACTAAAACCTTTGTAAGTCGTTACCGCGCCGTCGCGTATTACCTCGAAAGTGCCCGCCCAATAGTCAACTAAATTTTGTTTGATCTGGCTATCGCCGTCGGCCGGGTAGTTATCATCCTTGACTATTTCGACGTCGATCCACGTTTCGAGGTCGTCGGGCCGGTCGAAGTTTATATCGTAGATCTTGCCGGTTATCGGATCGTCGTACGGTATGATTACGGATCCGTACATACCGATCCCGCCGCCGGTCTTTGTGAAAATGGCCTTCGCGATCTCGTCGTCGGCGCCCCCGAGTACGACCGCCCAAATATGTTGAGGCGGTACGCCGTCGGGGTTTGTTACCGTTCCTTTATTCTGTACGACGACCAACGCCTCGACGCCGTCTATATCGGCGATAGCCGTATAAATCGCGGGTACGTTATTCGAGCCCGCGCCGGCGGCGGCGACCTCGCGGCGACGACGCAAGCGCGTGTCATTCTCGCGAAGGCGGCCGGGTATCGCCGCGTCGGGGTTGGTAACTGATACCCAACCATAACGCGGCGTATCGATCTTCGTAAGGGTACCCGGCTCGGCGAGCTTATCGCCGGGCGCGGTCGCCTTCGCCGATACGAGCTTAACCTCGCTTGGCGTAAGTTCGTGATCAGTGTCGATCGCGTACTGATCGTCGGGGTTATCGGGGTCGCTTACTAGGTCGTCTTTAAAAATCTTTGTACCCGTCGTGTCGGCCGTGACTTGTAACGCGACCGAACTATTAACGCTCGTCTTTCTTTTGATCCCGTTAATCGTTACCAGTTGGGAAAGGTAAACGCCGGCCGCGCCGTAAGGGTTGAACCCTTGCCCGACGCCTTCGATAAGCTCATTTTGATCGGCGATAGCCTCGGCGATCAAAGTAAGCAAACTGCCGATCGTACTGTCGGGCGTGTCCTTGGTTTGCTCGCCCCAAAGTGCCCTTATGTCTTCGACCAGGGCGGCGAAGACTTCGGGAAAGCGATCAACGTATAACCCGGTTTCGTCAAATTTACTCATATCTTAACCTCGTCTTCGATAGGTTCGTAAATAGTGTCGGCCCTATAAGTAACGATCGCCTTACGCTCGACCGGGTCGACCCCGAAAGTAAAGTCGAGCAAGGATTCGACGCCGGGCGTATTGAGAATCGTGTTTTTAAGTTCAGCCTCTTTTTGCTCTATCGACGTCGCCGGGTTGAATAGGTTACCGTATAGGTCGACGCCCAACCAAAACGCGAAGGCCCACTCGCCAAGGATAAACCGAAGGCGGATTTTAACCGCTTGGGCTACTTCGGGCGCGTCGCGTATCAATAGCAGATCATTATCGAGGGTTTCGATATCGTGCGATTGCTCGCCCAAGTACAGATCGATCGCCATTAGATCCCCTTTCCTTTATCTTGGCCCGCGAGCTTGATCTCGACGTCGCCCGAAATGGCGACGGGGTTACCGCCGCCGTCGATACCTTGGGCGGTCATGGTTACCGAGTCGCCCTCTAACATAACGAGCACGCCTTCGGCCTTACACTTCGTCGCCGACGTTGGGATAGTTTGGATCGGCGGTAAAGACTGGATCGCCGTTAAGGGCGGCGTCGTCGACGTACCGCCGCTAAAAGAAAAGCTCAACGGCGTTTTGTATACGTCTTTATTAAGCGCCTTGTTAAAGGGCGACGGTAGCGAAGGCGGTACGACTACGAACGCGCCGCCGCTTATCGGCGAGCCCGATACGTGATCAAGTGTAAGATCTTCGTTTGGTATATTCTCGGTCATAAATCGACAGTCCAGTTACCACCGGCGGCGCTAAAGTTACCCGTAACCTCGACGTCGCCCTCGAACTTAAACGCGGGGGCCTTCGCCTCGATTTTACCGGCGACCATTTTAAAAAATTGCGAGTTATCCCTATTTCGGATACTTATCGAGTCGGCTTCAATTGGGGCGAAGACTTCATTAAAAGAGTTTAAGCAGGGGATCGCGACGCCGTCGCTAAGGTGAAACTTTCTTTTAATCGCCGGGTCGACGATCCCGCCCTCGTTTTTCCACTTGTCGATCGCTCGCTCGGTTATGACCAAAAGAACATAAGACTTTTTTACCACGTCGAAATTAAGCGACCAGTCGCCCGACCCTGGAAACAAGATCGGCACGTCTTCGCACTTGGGTAAAAGCTCGGGCTCGCCGCCGCTTATCAGTCTTTTTAAAGCGGGTTGTATTGTCGCTTTTCTGGTATTCCGATCGAAGTCTTCGACCTCGCCGATCGTCGCGGTATGAATACCGGCGAGCAACGCGCTAAAAATAAGCGCGAAGCCTTCGTCGAGTTCTTGGGTACGTTCGTCGGTCATGTCCTAAACTTACTTTCGGCGGTCACGTCGAACGGGCCGCCGAAGTTATCGCCTTGATAGTGGGCGACGTCGACAATATAGATCCCGTTAGCATTTCGTTTTGGTTTCGCTTTTTCCATAAGCTTACCGAAGCTCGGGTTAGCGTCTTGGCTTTCAATCTTAATGAGGCGCGAGGGCCTTATCGCCGGGTTTAAGAGCGACCTAACCTTAACCCCGTCTTCGGTAAGCTCGGGCGATCCTATTAACCCAGTGTCGGCCCTAAGCACGACCGCCGAGCTATCTTTAACAGGGGGCTCGCCCTCGACGACGATCTCGACGGTTCCATGTTGTATCGACCAGGCGAGGCCGTAGTCGGCGGTAACTTGGTCGAGACAATCCTTAACCCGGCCCGAAAGGGCAAGCCCGGCGGCGAGTACGTCGCCGACTGTCTGGTCGTCGATCTCGCTTGGTAAGCCTAGCGCGTTCGTTAAGTCTCTTAGGATCTGTTTGACAGGCGTACCCGCCGCGTACGCTTTATTAAAATGCGCGCTGTTAAATTCTTTTTGGCCGTCGCCGGCGTATATCTCGGTATACCAGTCGGGCGCGGCCCGGCGGTTTACTATATTGTTAGTCGTACCCCTAAAGATTAAGACTGGCTCTTTTTGATAGCCCGCCTTGAATTCGATCCCCTGATGCTTTTCCTCTAACAAGTTTCGCGACGTTTCGCTTAGGTTGTAGATCCCGATCTTCGCCTGATTAGGCTTCGACCGCCTGGTCGCCAAAATATCGAAAGTAATATGTAAGTCGCGGATCGTGTAAGACTTACCGCCCGCGAAGACTACTACTTCGATCGCTCTGTCAAATAATAGGCCCATATTCCTTGCTTATGTAATAGAGTCGAAACCGATCGCCCAAGCCCTCGAAAGTCGGCTCGGCTTCGATCTCTTCGCCGTCGAAAATAAACATTTGACCGAGTTCGGCGTACGCGTGCGGCCCCAAAAGATCCAGGCCGGGTACTAATTTTAACCCCTTAAAATCGACGTCGTTATCGAGCCCCAAGACGTCGGCGTACCAGGCGAGATCCCTTTCGTTATACCGAACGCGAAAGCGATACGGGGCGCCGTCGAGTTCGATCTCAAACTTCGCCGGGCCGGGCGTTACTGGTATTTCGATTAGATCTACGTTATCAAAAAGTGCCATACCTACCCCTTACGAAGTAAAAAGCTTTCCTATTTTCTCGACGCCGCTTTTTAAGACTGACTTCGATTTTTTAGACCCCTGGTTTTTTTCGCTCTCTTTTTTCTTATCCTTGTCTTTGTTCTTTTTCTTTTTGGCTTTTTTCTTTTTCTCTTTTGGGATCGCGTCTTCGTCGACGTCGGCGATCTCGCTCGACACGAAGCGAACTTCTTTAAAGATGCAATCGAAAAAAAGCGCGTCGCCCGACGACGCCGTAACGTTAGGGTTACACGAAACCAAGATCATATTGTAATAAGTGTCTAACGGGGTAACCACTGTGATCACTGTTTTGAGTTCTATCTTTTCTTTAAGCGACGTCCACTTATCGCGCCACTTGTCGAAGTTTAAGGTACCCGTCGCCGCCGTTGTTATGATCGTTTTAATGTCCTTGGGCGTATCGGTAAAAATGCACGATAGCGAAAGGCCTGTCGGCTTTCTTACTTTCATGTCGGTAACGTCGAGCCCGGCCTCGACCGGTCGCTCGGTTATCGTATTGTCATAACTGGGCGACTCGCTAATTATCAAGTCGACCTCGACGTCGTCAATTAAGTTAGGCGTCGAGCCGAATAACTTTTTAAGCTCTTTAGGGTTTGTAATAATCGGCATTAGTACACGATCCCGGTTTCGTTATTACGTACCGCGACGCCGACCTTTTCGCCGAGTACGTCGCTAACACGCGCCGCGAAGTCTTCGCCGCTTTCGCCTGGTAACTGGGTTACATTTAGGGTCGGGCTTACCACGATCGACGAGTTGCGCGTATTGTTTGCGTTATTGGTTACGCCGGCCGACGGGGCCGGGTTAGTCGGCGGGATTATAGGACCGGGCGCCGGCGGCGCGCCCGCGTTATCGGATCCGAAGAGCCCGCCGATCAATGGCAGATCCTTAAGCTTATCGGCCGCCGCTTGGCGGATATTACCGATCGCCCTAAGTATACGGCCGGGCCACTCTAACAACGCCTTAAAGATAGGCTCGACTAACCCGAGGGCGTCGCCGATCGCCGTCGCGATCGTGTCGCGTATACCGCCGAAGACTTCGGTAACGGTATTCCATAAACCCGATAACCAGTTAGCAACCCCGACAAAAAAGGCGCCGACAACTTCGAGCGCTTCGCCAACCCAAACGACCGCCGCGTCGTACATGCCGACGAGGTAATCGGTAAAGGCGATCAGCGCTTGATCTAGATCTTCCTTACTAACGCCGAGGTATTCAGCCCACCATAAAACCGCCTCAGCGATAAACTCTTCGGCGACTATTACCATTTCGTCGAACATGCCTTTAAAGAAATCTAGCAGATCGCCGAGCACGCTTTCGCCGCCCGTCGCAAACTGATAAATATCTTCGGCGATTAAGGCGATAGCGATAACCGCCAATCCGATCAGAAATGGGATCAAGGCGACCGCCGCGTCGAGTGCTAACTGGGCAACGGTCGCCGCCTTGATCATACCTATAAGAGCGCTGATCGCCGAGATTACTTTAACCGAGGCAAAGGCCGCCATAGCGAACGCCGCCAACTTAAAAGCATTTTCGAGGCCGCCCACGGCGTCGACAAAGTCGTAAAGGATCTTAAACCCTTTTCGTATAGTCTCGAAAAAGAGCTTAAGGCCCTTCGCGACCAGGCGTACGAACTTCGCGAGCCCCGACTTAATTAGGTCGCGATTAACGACGACCCACTCGATAAGTTGATCTAGCATTGGGGCGAGATGTTTACCGGCGAGCCCGCTAAATTGGGCGGCCAAAGATCCTAAAAGCCCCGTCGCGTCGTTTATCAAGTTATTAAACTTTACCGCGCCGTCGCGCGACTCTTCGTCGAGCATGATAAGGGATCGGCGTCTTTCTAGTATCTCGTCGAGTGTTCCCTCTTGTGTCCGTAGGTAACCGAGGATCCGGTTAGCGTCGCCGCCCATAAGCATGTCGACCGCGCTTACCGCTTTTTGCTGGTCTTCCATTTCTTTCGCGGCCGACATGATCGCGGTGAATTGATCTTCGGGCGACAACGCCTTAAGGTCGTCGTAGTTAAGTTCTAACATTTTCATGGCGTCGGCTACGCTCGAAAGCAGTTTACCCCCGACCCGGCCTTCGCCCATTTTATTATTAAGCTCTTCGATAAGGTCGCCGACCTTTTCAGTATCAAAGCCGATCGCTTTTACGATACTGCCCCAAGCCTCTAATTCGTTAGCCGATACCCCGAGCGCCGCCGCTAAGTTTGTGATCTCGGCGGTCTGCTTATTGGTTACGACTATAAGAGCCGAGGCCGCCGACGCGGCGGCGCCTATAGCGGCGGCAGCGACCTTGATCCCCTTGGTAATGTCCTTGACTTGCTTATTCCATTGTTCAAGGGGTTTCGCGTCGATCTCCCAACCAAGGACCGCGACGAACTCTTCTATTACAGTTTTCGCCATTACTTACCGCCTTTCGGCGCGTTGGCCTTGGCTTCGCGTCGGTCGGTTTCATTTTGTACGTACATATATTCGGCCCTTCTTACGAAGACATAGTTATACCAGTCTTCGACTATATCGGGGTCGAGCCCGTAAAACCGGGCGACCGCGTACGTTTCGATCTCTAAGGCGCTTAAGCTATGTTCGACAGGTCGAGCTTTGCTTTTATGTTCGCGAGGTCGAAACCTTTTAGCGCCTTTCCTAAAGCCTCGCGAACCTTGCCGAAAAAATCCGGGTAATTCAATAGGATCGCGTGATATACCGCGAGGTATAGCTCTTCGGGGCGTGTCTCGAAATACTCGGTACTTTCAAGATCGCCGATCTCTTCGTCGTCGATTATCACGTTATTTAAAAGCGGGACCGCGAGCTTATAAAAGAACGTGTCGAAGTCCAGTACGCGGATCGCCGATAGCATGGCGAGCCCCTTTGCCTCGTCGGTCTTCGCGTTGCCCACTTGGGCGATCCCTTCGAGTACCGTTAAAAGCACGTTATGAAATACGCGCATCGCTTCGATCCGTTTGAGGCCGACGAAGAGATAATCTTTTTCCCCTTCAAAAGTTTTTACCTTAACGGCTAGATCTTTTTGTTCTGCTTGTAAGGCTTTAGCCGCTTGTTTACTTTCAGTCATTTTCGATCCTTTCGTTGATCGGTTTAGGTTTCAATCGCGCCGCCGAGCTTCTTAATGCCCGCGCCGTATTGAAACGTCCACTCGTTGTCGGCCGCCTCTTTACCCTTCTCGAAATCGGGCTCGCGCTGTACCATAGCGTCGACCGTGGTAAAGAGATCGCCCTTCGACGTCTTGTCAATTATGGCGATAGGGAAAGGCACGTCGAGATCGTTAAGCAACTGGATCGCCGCGTTGCTCGGCGAGTAGTCGGCGAGCTTTAGTGATACGGTACCCGAGTCGTTAAGGCTCTTAATATGCCTCGTCTTTCCGTCGGTCCCTACGTGGATCGATCGGTTGTCTTCGGCCCTCGCGACGGTAACCATAGATCCGTCAGCGAAAGCCCTTACACGTGCGCCGCCGACTAACACGATTACTTTGTCGGGGCTATACTGTTTTAATGGCATTGTTCGATCCTTTCCTTTTTAGAGTTGCCAAGTACCGAAGATCTCATAGTCGTTTATCGAGCTATTGATCCAACCGTGAAAAGCGTTATGTACGGTTAGCTTTTTACTCGCCCGTTCGGCGGCGCTGATCTCGTCGGCGTCGGGTATGTTAACCGTAAAAGGTCGCTCGGGCGTATTGACCAGGATCCGCCGTTCGATCGCTTCGTTGGCGTATTCCCAGATCGCCTCTTCGACTTGGGCGAGGGTTTCGTTATCGAACGCCATAAGATCGGTCTGGAGTTGGATCGTAAAAATTCGCTCGGCGATCCGCGTTACAAACCAGTCGCGCCCCAACATGATCCGCTTTTCTTCGCCGCCGAAAGTTATACCGTCATAAAGGTAGGTCGCGCCGACAGTTTCGATCCATGTGTACCCCTTGTCGGCGAGGGCGATACGCTCGCCCGTCGTAAGGGGTTTCGTAAGGCCCGAGTCGGTAACGAGCGCCAAGGGTACGTAATCAAAATCTTTCGCCCCTTCTTTCGCGGGCAGTACCGCGCCGGCGTCGGCGGCGTCGGGGTACTGATCAGAGTGTTCGGTATAGATCCCCATGGTGCGTTTTGTCCCGAGGGCCTTAAGCTGATACCCGGCGTCGCTCGTCGCGCCTGGATCCTTAGCGTTAGGGTCGACGACGACAATATCGGCGAGTTTCTTTTGACTTTCGATCCAGGTAGCAAGCGCGACTTGCTCGGCAATACTGGATCCCCTTTCGTGTACGTTGTAGTAACTGTCGTCGATTTCGCTTACGGCCTGCAAAGACTCGACGTTAGTTTCGGCGTCGAGGCCCGCCGGGCTCGAACCGTTCGAGGCGTCGAAAACGCCCTCGGCGAGATCGGTACCGACGGCCGGGTCGACCGGGATTATATCGATCGTCGGCTCGGTCGATCCGCCGGTAGGCATGATCAAGACGAGGCGGTCGAGGGCGTCGAAGCTAAACTCGGCGCTATCGAGCCCGACAACGTCGGGCGCGACCAGGGCGGCGAGTTCGGCGTTAAGCACAGTCAAGATCTGATCAAGTGCCGTGATAGCTGAGAAGTCGACGCCGGTTACGTCGGTTTCGTTGGCCTCGCTATCTTTTACCGTAAAGTCGCCGTCGGTTATCGCCTTGTATACTTCATAATCTTTTTCGTACGCCGGCCCACAAACGAATTTAGGCGCGACGTCGGCCTTGACCCAACGCGCGAGCATAAGCTTATCTGGCGTTAGTTCTTGACTGAAATACACTTGCGAATACAGATACGGCACGCCGGCCGCCGTTAGGTCGTCGTCGTACCCGTCGGGCGTGACATACCTATAACGAACGTCGGCGGGTATGTCGTCGTTATCGACTAAAAAACATTGTAAGCCGAAGCTCGCGGCGGGCGCTAACGCGGTCGCTAGTCGCGCCTGTACATTTACATGGTCTTGTACGATTGCCATTTTTTGATCCTTTCATTTACTCGGGTTCGTCGGCCCAGTTAGCCGTTAACATTTCTTGTTTAATCTCGGCATATGTAAAAACTTCGTACGCCAAGGCGTTGGAAGTTAACAAGCCTATAAAAGTATCTTCGCTTACCGTGTAAGTCTTAACGACCAGGTAAGCGCCGTCGTTACTATGGCGCGCCGTCGTCGGGCTATTTTCCAAGCAGTAAAACCAAACGGCGGCGAAGGCCTCGGGGTTAGTCGCTTCGAGGGTTTCAACCTGATCATGTTCGAGTATGTAGTAAGTCTTTTCCATTTTAAGGCGTGTCCGTATTGATCGCGTCGACGACCATATTAACGGCGTCGCCGACGTTAGTACCGCCGCCCGTCGCCGGGTTACCGTAATCGTTAATAGTCGGGAAGTCGACGACGTCTTCGCGCGTAAATGAATACCACGATATAAGATCCGAATAAGCCGAGTGTTGACTTAGGTTACCAGGCGATCCGCCGTTATAAATTGAGGCCCACTCGGGCGCGCTTAGGGTTCGACGCCATAAACTAACCTCGTCGAGCTTGCCGTCGTAGTATCGCTCGAAGCCGGCGTCTTTACGTTGGGCGCCCATGATCAAACTGTCGGCCGAATCATATAGAGCGTTTACGGTATCGTCTTTTTTCTTAACGGGGGTTTGTTCGTCGCCGTTTAAGTACAGTCTTAAAACGTCGCTTGCGAAATCAAAACCGACTTGATACCAGATCCCTTGGCTTAGGATCTGGTTTATAACGTATCGCTTTATTACGCCGCCGTCGTCGCCGTCGGCCGAGAGTATTACTTTTATCTTCGAGCCTTTCGATTGAAGGTACCAAGACACGGTCTTTGCCGCGCCCCGATCGCCCTTCGACAATATGGTAAGCTCGCCGTTATCTTCGATCTTGATCCAGGCCGAAACTGAAAAGTTATTTATGAAACGTAACGAAGGCGGGTTTAAAAAATCGACATACTCGTCGATCCCTAAGAACTCTAAAGAATACCTATTAGTAAACCCGACGGCCGGCGGCCCGTTGAGTACGATCTCGGCGAGGGTATCAGGCTCGGTAACGTCTTCGTTTACGTAACCGTTAAGCTCGAAATCGGCCGCGCCGGGGCCGCCAATAAAAATACACCCATTACGTTTACAGTATGAAATAGGATCGAAGCGGTTTCCTGTATTCCCGACCCTTACTAATACCGGCCCGCTTTCAAGTACAGGTATAACCGTCGACGGCGCGTACTCTACCAGGCCCGACGCGTCGCCGGGTATAGCGGGATCACGTACCGCGATCCCTATCGGCGCCGCCTTACCTAATATCGCTTGATCGTCGTTAGGGCCGTACGATACAGCACGACCAGGGTATATAGTATCACCACAAGCTTTCGAGCAGATATGCCTATTTTGCGTATTAGACAATGCCCCTTCGAGCCCGCGATCCATATACTCCAAATATGTGTCTTGGTCACTCACGGCGTAACCTCAATACTAAAGACTTCGATCTCTTCGTGATCTTCGTTGCCTTGGTCGTCTACGAAATCGCCGCCGAGTACCATTTCGAGGATCCGGTCGATCGTCTCGCCGATTTCGCTGTACCAGTAGAAATCGAAGTCGGCGTTATACCTCTCGCGGTACTCGGTGTCGCCGGGCTCGGGTATCGCCCTCGGCGTACCGCCTTTTATTAGAGTAAGGTTAGAGGCGGCGAGTATAATCCGCGCTTCTTGTGTCGCGCCCGATTGCGCGGCGGCGAGTAAGATCTCGGCGCCCCTGCTTTCGTACACGTCGACCGAGATCGTAAGCGTTACCCGATTGTAAAAAGTACGCTCGACGAAAAGCTCGTCGGCGCTTAATTTCTTTTGCATGGCCGACGAGTCGCTCGGGATCGCCGCGACTAAGTAGTAAGTCGCGTACGGACCGATCGGCCGGTTGCCCGACTGATTAGCCTTTATTATGTTGTCGTCGGGGTACCCCGTAACAAACTTAA
>Ga0180433_10010966_pt1 | contig 10813 bp, 7 predicted proteins | sample SS_ome_8_FD_132980 | JGI IMG/M metagenome (GOLD analysis project Ga0180433, IMG submission 132980) | Hypersaline lake sediment archaeal communities from the Salton Sea, California, USA - SS_1_D_1 metaG | ecosystem: Environmental > Aquatic > Non-marine Saline and Alkaline > Hypersaline > Sediment...
AATCAGATTCCTCGATATCTATTCTGAAATATTCATCGCTATCTTTTATTATTGGTTGAGAAATACACATTATTTCCTTTATTTCCCTTATGGGATCGTTATTTTCGAAGGCAATTACTCCAAATCCACTTATGAGTAAAAACCCTGCGATAATGGTCGGTACAATTTTTTCCATATTTCTAACTCCCTGAAAATACCCAATCTGAAATCCCCTTTTGATGAGCATTTACTTATATTATTTAGATTATATATAGCATATTTAAAATCTTTTATTCATTTTTTATTAAAAACAAAGTAGATTTAATAACTTAATTTTGTTTTATGCAATTATTTTGAATGATATACTTGCATAGCAAATCGATAGCTGGTGAAAAATAAATTTTGTTGCACCCTTGATACATTGAATCGTTCCAAATTTTTCATCAATATGGATAGTCAGATGCTTTTTGAAAATAGGTAAGATCAATAGAGCCCCAATCGTCAAAGTCACGTGTACCATGAGTACCATCTGAATAATTTAATAAATAATGACCAAATTTGTTATAATTCATACAACTTTCATAATTATCCCAATATGCTATTGCTTCCCTTTTTAACTTTATTTTTTGTAGAGGAGGTAAATCATTCCTCCCTACCTGGGAAGCATTGTCTATTCCCCCATGAGATAATGGAGTAAGTCCAAGGGAATGACCTAGCTCATGCATTACTGCAATAGCCATGGAGAGTCTTTGGAGTTTTGGTGTTATTGCAGGTGGCAACATCGTTGTTACAAACCATTTGAAATTACAAGGAATTGAAATAACGTCAAACCACCTCTTATAATCCTGGGGTGTATTCCATCCTCCAGAATGACAGATAAATATATAACGAAAAATACCTTTTCTCGCATCAGAAAAATGATATTTATAGAATTCCGATCCAATACCGCTGGATTTTCCTATGTAATCCTCAATATATCTTAGATACTCCCCTCCCCCATTAGTCAATTCACTTGGCCAACCGTCGTCAATATGTACTGTAATATTATGTTTGTTGAATTTATCCATTAACATAAATTGAGATTCTTTCCATAAAACATGTTCCATAGAAAAAAGCCTCGGACCTTTTTCCATAAAATCAACCTCTAGGTAGATATCCTGATGATATGGATTAGCTAACCATTTTCTCATAGTGTATTCTTCTATATTTGATAACCCATCCTTTTCTGGATCAACAGTGGAATGATTGTCATAAATAAATGGATCATAACCCCATTTCCACTCCCACGCAGTTGGAATACCATCCATATCAGGATCTAGTTTAGAGTCATCTTCTTTTGGATCAGTGTTAAGTCTATTTACTTCCCACCAATATGGGATATCGTCACCATCTTCATCCAACTGATGTACGTCAAACCAAATTTCGTAATTTTCTCCATTGAAATGACCATAGCCATCATTATCTTTAAAATTATCATCGCCATGCCACCGACCAGTTTTAAAATCATAATTTATTTGAAAACTCATGGCTTCTTGATTAAAATTATTAAAAAATATTTTTCTTTTTTCAAAAATTTTTAGTTCAATAGTACATTCTTCCAATTCATCTTTCACAAACTTGTGGTGTTCCCAGCCGACATATCCAGTATCCCAAGTGGTAATATCCATACCAATCCATTCCTCCCCATCAATTATAGCAATAAAATGATAATTTGGTGGGGTTTTCCATGAGTTACCTGTTTGACGTATTAAACTTTCAATTTCCTTTTTATGAATTCTTTTTATTTCTAAATATACTGCTTGATTTATTCCCGGTGGACTGATCATGTCATCAATTGCTTCATTCTCACCTATTTCCTCATTTTTATTATTTTCAAGTGGAGACGTTTGATAGAACAATATGTAATAACTAATGCCCATTATACTTATAATCAGTAAGACAGATATCAAAATTAATAGTGATTTATTTATTTTAATTTTAGAATACAATATTTTAAAACTTTTATTATTTTTATTCATTTGTGTAGTTATATATATTTTTAAACTTATATAATTATTTATTTAAGAATGCTCTCTTTTTTATCCAATGCCATATCGTGATGTTCTGGGAAAAAAAGAAATTTATGTGATTTTATCAATGTAATAATATCATAATTTTTTATTGAATTTGGAAATCGATCCATTATTTCATACATTATTTTATGAAGTTGTTTAATGTTTTCTAAAACAAATTCTAATTCCAAATCTGATTCTCCTGTATTTATATCAATGTTTGTCAGCTTTGAGTTATGTTGTATATAATCAATAATTTGTTTTCTTTGACTATAGTTCCTAAGCTGAATATTAGTCTTGAATTTTTGATATCCCATTTTAGTAACATCGATATCTATTTTGAATCCAAGGATAACACCTTTTTCAATTAATCTTTTAATTCTATATTTTATCGCTTCTGCGGTAAAATTAAACATTTTACTAATGTTCGTAAATGGAACTGTTGCATTTGATGAAATAAAACGTAAAATCTCTAAATCCAATTGATCAATTTCTTCTATTTTTCTTTTACCAATCAATAAATAATCATTTCTATCAGAGTTGCTATAGTTATTCAACATCAAATAAGATTGTCTAAATCTGAGTTCCTTAATGAAAAACGATGGAAAATAATTTTGAAAATAATATCCATATTTACTCTTAACTTCTTGCAAAAGATCATAGAAATCATGAATATCTTTTACCCATATAGTTATTGATAAATCAAAAATTCCATCAGTTGAAGCAACCAATGCTGAATATTTATTTTTTACAAAATAATCAATAATTTCCTTTATAATTTTTGATGTTATATACTGAAGCTTAATATGGAGTCTTATGGGGAAAAACCCGATACTCATTGCGTCAATTAATGTATAAAAATTATTAATGATACCAGTTTCTTTTAATCTATTTATCCTATAACTTACAACGCCACTAGAGAGGCCTACTTTTCTCCCGATTTGATTTGCTGATTGCCTTGAATCTAGATCTAGTTGATATAATATTTTTCTGTCTCTCATATCGACTTTAATCATTATCTTATACTAATACTCCCTATTACTTAAATAATTCGCTATCCGACTTGAGGAGTTTTTAATTGTTGTCAGTCATAAATAAAATTATATTGTAGAAATATTATAACAAAATACAAATATTTAAAATACTTAATAAAAACTATAAGTTAATTAAACGGGCGAAGACTCATGATTGATGTTAATAAAAGCATTATCAAATATCTTTTATTTGGCATTCTTAATATTCCTAAAGGAATACAACTTGCAATTTCCCTTATTATCATCCCCATCTATCTTTTTGAAAAAGGTATTCCTCTACATATAACAACACTCATAGTTGGGATTGTAATTATACCTTGGGTTATCAAATTTATATGGGGATGGGTAGTTGATTACTATATTCAATTTGGAAGAAAACAATTTATTCTTATAGGTGGTATATTTTCATCCATTTGCCTTTTTATACTTGCTTTTATTGACCCAGCTATTACATTAGAACCATTTGTAATAACTCTGTTCTTCAGCAACATCTGTTTATCCTTCTTTGACATTGCTACAACTGCATGGGCAATTGACATCTCACATATGGATGAACGAGGAAAAATAAATAGTGTAATGTTTACCAGTCAATTTATCTTAATGGCTGCTGGTAGCACTTTGTTTAGTTCTATTGCAAGAACTTTTGATTATAGTCTTGTTTTTATTATTTCTGGAGCATTTATATTATTAATAACATTATTCTCAATTTTTTTTAAAGAACCAAAAAAAAGTATAAAAAACAAAAATCAAACATCTATCATTATTAATGAATTTAAAAGTAAAACCATACAATTAATATCTACTTTTGCAATAATATCTTCGATCTCTGGTGGACTGATAATTCTTGTTGTTCCATTACATATGAGAGTAAATCTTCAACTTGACATAGCTCAAATAGGAGCAATTTCATCAATATTTCTACTAACGAGAGCATTAGGATCCCTCTCTGGTGGGGCAATATCCGATATCTATGGTAGAAAAAAATCTTTAAGTCTTTTTATAGGTTCAAGTATTTTCTTTTTTCCGTTGTTCATCATTTCGAGATCATTGGAAACTCTAATTATTAATTATGGCATAGTTGGATTTCTTCTTGGTGGTTGCCAATCTGCGATTAGTACTGTGTTTATGGATGCGGCAAATAAAAAAATAAGTGCTACACATTATTCAATTTTTGCCAGTCTTTTCAATATGGGAAGGTGGATTGGGGAAACACTAGTTGGCACTTTTATTATAATAATCGGTTTTAACAGAATATTTCTGTATTCAGGATGGATTTTTGGGTTATCAATTCTAATCTTATATTTTATTAAACTTAAAGAAAATTGACATAATCTCAGATTTTTATAAAACTTTTATAAACAATACTCGAAATTTCTTTAGAACTTTATCAATAAACGGCTATTACTTTATGGGCCATCCATAAAAAAATAATATGTAGGGGAAGGGATTTAAACACCAATTTAGTCATAAAAATAATAGTTTTCTCCTGTAGATGTTCCCGTCGGGATTCGAACCCGTGTAGCTGGCTCGAAAGGCCGGCATATAAGTCGAGTAAAACAGCTTACCCAACCTTATTGTATACGTATATATCGACGTCTTCTGGAAGGGATTAGTAAAGAGTGCGGCCAGTGATATTTAATACTGGTTGGGGAATTTAAAGGTATTGTTCTTAATATATTTCATTAGATGTCAAGATCATACGGTTCAGTGGCAGGATGCCAGTCGAAATTTACCCAAGGCATAATAGCTCTAAAACCAAAAATAATTTTTGGGAAAATTCTAGCTCTATTCCAATAATTCTCTTCCCAGTAATTTACAGGACTATTAATAATAAAGGCATTAATTTTATTATTTTGAAAATTATTGTATTCAATTTCATTATTTGCTGAAGCGTAAATAAAAATTGTAATACCTTCATTTGATGCAAAATCATTACTCAGAATATAATCATGTGCGCATCTTTGAAGCATAATACCACATTTTGTATTTTGGGAAATTAGATTATTAGAAATAGTATTACCAAATGATTCTATTAAATAAATACCTATTTCATTATTGATAATATAATTATTAATAATTAGACAGTCATCTACTCCATATAAAAATATACCATCAAAAAATCCATGAATAATAAAATTATCTAAAGTAACTCTGTCTTCTTTGATTAAAACCACAGGTTTATCTTCAATTTCATCCATTCCAATAATGTTTGAATCTCCGCTCCCAATTATATCAAGCTTTTTATTTATCAAAATATTTTCCGTATATGTTCCATTGTAAACAACTATTGTATCTCCATCGGTTGAATTGTCAATAGCATCTTGTATTTTAGTATAGTCTGCTCCACCATCGTCATCTACATAAATTGTTGCAGAAAAATTTTCAATTGATAATACATTAGAATAAGTGATTAGATTTAAAACCAATATTATAATAATTGTTGTGATTATTTTTTTCATATATTTCCCTCCTTATTTAATTATATCCTCCTATTTTAAGACTAGGATCACCAATCAAAATAAAAGATTCTATATTAATTAAAATGAATGTATTTTCTTGGTTATTTCCTTCAATTAATTTTTTCTGTGCTATGTCATACATTTCCGATAATTTTATCCCATTATCATATGCTTCAAAAAAATATAACATAAAAAGATGGTGCCCAAAAATTTTACCCTCATTTGTTATCAAACCAATAGCTTTTCTTGTAGATCCAATCGATGCAATAACACCACCATTATGTTTTTTAACTAAGGACCAAGCAAAAGAGGGATATCTAATTCCAAAGATAGTGTCATCAGGCCATGCAGTGTTTCCAGAGCTAAGGAATATAATAGGAAGTTTCATCTCATTTGTAACTCTCCATAGATCTAGAATATTAAATGTAAAACGTTCATATGAATTTTCTTGAAATGTTGAAAGTCCCCAAGGATAGCCATGACCAGAATAACAGATAAATCCTGCTCCATTTGTAAATTCTTTTATTAGCTCACTCTTAATTAAAGTTCCAACGGATGTCCATATTTTTATTGGTTGAAAATTAAAAAATTCCATATGATGCTTTATTTTTTCCGTTATAAATTCCCCCTCATTAATATTTCCAAAATTAGGTTCAGTATCACCTCCAATTAAAATAATATTATTAAACCAAGGTTCCTTCTCTGAGTATAACTCATATGAAATAATTTTATTAACAATAGTATTTACTTCAATTCTATTTTTACAAAAAAATCTACCAATTTTCACATCAGGGTTGAGATCAACATAATCAATCATTCCAACTGAATAATTATATTCTCCAAATATGTTATTTTGGTTTGTATCCCAACTTGAAAAATAACCATTTTCATCGTAAATGTCTTGATAATAAAAATCAGTTGGAGTAACATCATCATTATCATAAACAACATATCTCATTGGAATAAGGTTAATATCACCAATTAATAGAACATATTGAATATACCATTCCTCGATTGCATATTTTATAAATAATTTGATTTTTTCCTGTAAATCCCTTCCTTTAATATTATCAAATTCATAAGATGTTATATCCTCAATTGTTATAAGAATCGTTGGAATTCCTAACAAATTCTTATGATTTACTAGTGAAGATAAATCAGAAGCAAATTTATCAACTGAAATGATTAGCAAATCGTATTCTTGAATAAGTTTTTCTCCATCAGACATAATGTTGAAACAAAAACTATTGCAAATACATAAGTTAAAAATAAAAAATAATGCAAAAATATTTTTTATTTTTCTATAATATTTAATATTATTTATTTTTTTCATTTTGGTACCTTTGTTATTCTTTATCAGAATAATTTAATTAAATAAATTTGATAGTGTTTAATTGGTCCTGTTTTTGAGTAAGCTTTTATAGATAAAACATGTGCGCCAAATGAAATCCATGTCCATTCAAAAGGACAAGATTCAGCAATGCACTTTAATTCTTCATTTATGTAAAATTCAACTTTTTCAAAATCATCAGAATTTTCTGGCTCCAACTCAATGTCTATTGGTCCTACACAGATACTCCACATAGACATTGATTCTGGTAATGAAAATAGTTTTTTATTTAAAATATAAAAATTGCCCTTTTCCGGTCGCAATAATTCTATCTGGGGTGGTTCTATCTCATAAAATGCATTTGTATAACAACGCATTTCATTGAATCCTGTAACATATATATGATTAGAATTATCAATTGTTAGACTGTTTAACCAACCATTGATATCAAATTTTCTTAAGCTTATTTCTTTTCCGTCAGTATCATATATTACTATTACATTTTCAAATTCTGTTAATTCATCATTAGCACTAATTCCCAATGTTATTATATTTCCATATGAATCGGATTTGATATCAAAAGGTAAATCATGTAAACAACTATTATAGGTACTATCCCAAAGAAGATTACCAGAGGGATCAAATTTTACAGTATAAATCACGATTTTTGGGATTGAATTGAATCTCAAAAAATATGACCCAGTTATAATTATATTGTCTTCTTTATCTATAGTTATTGCTTTTGCATCTCGTGATTCAATTCTACTTTCCCATAAAATAAAACCATCTGGATCATATTTTATTATATTGTAACCATAGAATTCATATGAAAAACCGGTACTACCTATTATTATATTATCTTGAGAATCAACCATGACATCACATGCATAATTAGTCAAGTAATATGAGTAAGTTATATTCCAGATTTTGTTTCCATGTTGATCCAATTTAATTAGTATTATGGATGAGCTCTCCAGAACATTACCTGTTGTTCCAACAACAATAATATTATCATTTGAATCGATACATCCTCGACCCATTCTAAACTGTGATGATGGTTTATAAGAATAATTCCATAGTTCTATTCCATTTGAATTATATTTAGCAATATACATATTTGAATTACAATTCTCAATATCATTTAAATTTTCACCTTGAGCTGCAAAAATAATCATATTCCCATAAGAATCTAAGCTTATATCAGTAACATCTTCACATTTATTTGTCTCTAAACTATATTCTTCCAGCACTTCGCCATTTGAATTATATTTTATGATAAATATATCATAATTTTCATTATTAATATTTTTATTACCGCAGACAAATATATTACCCTCATTATCACAAGTGATTGAATTGCCAATTGTGTTAAAATCATAGGTTTGAGGCCAACCTTCTATATAACTTGTAGAATTATTATTTTCCGGTGGAATAAAGGCATTTGTTACTATTGAAAAGTTGCTTACTAGTAATAATATAATTATTATTACAATATTTACTATTTTATTTTTCATAATATCCCCCTACTTTTAATGAAGGATCCCCTATAAGTTGAAATAATTCAATTGTAAAAGGATCCCTTTTATTTGTGGTATTTAAATATCTTATTTGAGCTTGAGAAAACATTTCAGAAATGTATGTATTTGGTTTGTATTCTTCAAAAAAATGGAGATTAAAAAGACACGATCCACGTAATGGACCTTCATCAGTTGTTACAGTTCCTATAACTGATCTTGTTGCACCTATAGTGGCAATACCTCCACCATTTGATTTTTTAACTAATGACCATGCAAAACATGGAAAATGAATTCCAAATATTTTTTTGTCCATATTTCCTGTAAGACATGCATCTAGGAAAATAATTGGTAACATATTTCCATTATGTATGCCATGTATGTATATTTGATGATAATTTATCATATTGAAATCATTCGGAGGGTAGGTTCCTAGTCCATGAGGAAAACCATGTCCAGAATAACAAACAAAACCGTATCCTTTTGATAGTTCTCTATTTATATTTAATGGATGAAATGTGTTTTCAGATGTTGAAAGAATGGTTATGTCAAAATCAAACTTTTTCATATGTTGTTCAATATATTCATTTGTGATTTCTCCTTCATATCCTGGATCCCCTGGATGTGTGTCACCTCCCATAAAAAGAATTGTTTTAAACCAATTATTATTGTTGATTGAGGTTTCATACTCAATAATTTTACTAACAATTAGATTTACTTCATATGTGTTTTTACATGGTAATCTTCCTATACAAATATCAGGGTATAAATCAATATTATCTTTGTAATTTGTGTTTGAGTAATATTCTCCGAATTTATTATTTTTATTTGAATCCCAATCACAGAAGCTTCCGTTTTCAAAAAATAAATCAGCATAATATAGATCCGTTGGAATATTATTATAATCAGAGAGATTAACTGATGCATATCTCATTGGGATTTTATCTATATCGCCTATCAATAGTGCATATTTAATTTTATAATTTTCATATGTGTCTTTAAGAAATTTTTTGATTTTTTCAGGTCGGTCTCTACCCTCATAATCATTATATATTCCTTCCGTTGTCTTTAAAAAGGTAATGATGCCATAATTATTTTTATGTTCAATTAGTGGTTGTAGTGTTGTTGAAAATCGACTTGGTGCTATTATAACCATGTTATATCCATCGGTTGCAGATAGTGGTTCTTCCGGAGGCTTAGTTTCAATTTTTTTTTCGATTTCTTTGGCGATAGTTGGTATGATATTAAGTTGGGGTGAATATTGAGGTTTAGTTTTTATATTTAAGTGAATTAAATGTGCTTCATCTAGTAAATCTTTATCATCTGATATGGCTATTATTGAACATCCACTTAAAATGAATATTCCAACCATTAATATACCAATGATTTTTTTAACATTAAACAACTTAATTTTATTTATTTTAATAATATTCAATTGTTATAACCTCCAATTTTCAAACTTGGATCACCAAGAAGAATATGTGCCTGTAGTGTCACATAATTTTTCCATGAATGATCAATAAATGATGTAATTGCATCATTATACATCTTTGATAACATAATACCTGGTTGATATGATTCAAAGAACTTAATACTAAAAAGACCTGAAAAACCACTAGGTGGATTATGTATAACAACCTGGCCAGATCGAGTATGACCTATTGTCGCTATAGAACCCCCATCTTTATGTTTTAAAAATTCCCATGAAATACATGGCCAGATATTTTTTGGATTTAGATTCAAACTATTAAAGCTATGTAAAAGATTATTAAACTTTAATAGCAAAGGCGGATTATTGATAGACTTCATACACAATTTAAGAAGTAAAACTTGAAATTGATAGATTATTGAATAATCAAGACATGCACAATAACATCCTCCAAAAAATACGATTGGAAGTTTATTATTATTGTGAAGGTTTTTAATATTTTTTTTATAATAATCATGAAATGCATAGGGATTGCCATGTGATCCACAAAAAAAGAAACCTGCACCTTTGTTAATTTCTCTATTAATTGAAGCGGGATTAAGAGTATTCATTGATTCATAGAGTTTAACTTGTGTAAAGTTTTTCATTATATCAGATATTCTTTCTGTAATCATCTCAAATTGATAACCTTGTTCAGGAAAACCATCAGATCCAGCAAGTATTATTTTGCGGAAATAATCATTGTTATCTTGTATTTCGTAGATAATAATTTTATTGACAACAATCTCTAACTCCTCAATTGTTTTACAGGGTATTCGTCCAACACCAACATCCGGGTATAAATCAACTTCATCTACCATGACACGTTCATTAAGTCTAGCCCCCTCGTTGTATAAATAATATTCAGAAAAAATATTATCATTGTTTGAATCCCAACTACAAAAACTACCATCCGAATTATAAATATCCGCGTAATACAGATCAGTGATGATGTCATCAGTTTGGTATAAAAGATGA
>Ga0180433_10010971_pt1 | contig 10809 bp, 13 predicted proteins | sample SS_ome_8_FD_132980 | JGI IMG/M metagenome (GOLD analysis project Ga0180433, IMG submission 132980) | Hypersaline lake sediment archaeal communities from the Salton Sea, California, USA - SS_1_D_1 metaG | ecosystem: Environmental > Aquatic > Non-marine Saline and Alkaline > Hypersaline >...
ATGACGCAGGACCACCGCTCGTTCGGCCAGGCCCTTGGCCCGGGCCGTGCGCATGTAATCCTCACGCAACACCTCCAGCATCCCCGCCCGGGTTTGGCGGGTGAAAACAGCCATCGGCCCCAGGGCCAGGACCACGGCTGGCAGGATGATCTTGGTGCTAAAGATACCGTCCCAGCCACCTGGGGGCAGAATGCGCCACAGGCGGGCAAAGATGTAGGTGAGCACTGGTGCCAGAACAAAAGTGGGTACAGAGACGCCCCCCACCACCAACGCCGTGATCAGCCGGTCCACCCAGCTCCCTTGCCTCAGGGCGGCCACAATGCCAAGGGGGATACCGATCATCACCCCTAACACCCCAGAGACCAGGTTGAGTTGCACCGTGACCGGCAGGAAGGTACCAACGAGGCGGCGCACCGGCTGCCCCCGGTATTTGACGATGGACTCTCCAAAATCGCCGTGCAGGGCCCGCCAGATGTAGTTGGCATACTGGACAGGGAAGGGCCTATCCAAACCCCACGCGTGTTTGATGCGTGCCACGATAGCTGGGTTGGTGTGTTGCCCCAAGAGTACCTGTGCTGGGTCACCAGGCCCGTAGTATCCCAGGGCAAAGGTGATCAAGGCGACAATCAGCAGTAAAACCGGCAGCCACACAAAACGCCGGACGGCGTAAGCGATCACTTCCGCCCTCGTATTCTCTTGGTAATCTCTTTCCCTTTAGAGATCAGCTTCCGCTGATCAAACTGAAACACTCTGGCTTCCATTGCCTTCAGCCCTTCAATCTGTCTCGATAGATATGTATTGCAACTTGGGGATGATCATGGAGGAGTAGATCATGCCCTTGACGTAGGGCTTGGTCAGCCAGTATTCCACCTCGTAGGAAAGGGGCACCCAGGGAGCATCGTTGATGATGATCTGTTCCGCTTCCTGGTACAGCTTGAGACGTTCCTCTGGGTCCTGTTCCGTCCGTGCTTTCTCCAACAGCTCATCTAGCTCGGGATTGGAGTACCCCATGTGGTTTTCACTCTGCTCGCTATGGAAAAGGACATCCAGAAAGTTTTCCGGATCGGGATAGTCAGCTATCCAACCGAGGGAGTACATCTGGTAGGGATTTTCCTTCTGACTGATGTCGCTGAGGAAGGTGGCCCACTCGGTCTGCTGGATGGCGATATCCACCCCCAGGTTCTCCTTATACATTCCCACTATGGCCTCGATCAGCCGCGAAGGAGCCCCTCCGGCGCCGGTGACATAGATGGTGACCTCGGGCAAATCGGCTACATCCCCATATTTCGATTCGGCGATCAGTTCCAGGGCCTTGTCCAGATCGTGGGAAAGCACCTCAAGGTCTTCGTTGTGATAGTCGGGCATGGTGGGAGGCACGATGCCCGTGGCCGTCGGCACCGTCTTCTTGTAGATAACATCCATGAGGCGCTGCTTGTCTAAAGCGTAGTTGAAAGCCTGACGCACCTTGACGTCATCAAAGGGCGGCTGGTTGACGTTGAAACCGAGGTAGAAAGTGCTCATGGTGGGAACAATGGTCAGTTCCTTGTTGAGGGGATTGGTTGGATCGGTGACCCGCTCGATGTCGGTCAGGCCTACGGGCACAGCCTCCAGCTCGCCGTTCTCGTACATAGTCATAGCTGAGCCACCGGCCAGGATAAAGTTCACCTGCTCCACAGAGGGCTTGGGCTCTCCATAATAGAGGTCGTTTGGCTCCAGGACGATCTGCCGCCCAAAGCGATATTCCCTGAGCTTGAACGGTCCCGTGCCGTTGGGTTTGTCGGTCCAGGTGCGCCCGCCGCGTTCCACGTTATCCTTATCAACGACGAAAGCCGTGGAGTGGGTCAGCTTGCCCAGGAAGTAAGGCTTAGGAGCATCAATGGTGATCCGGAGGGTGTGATCATCAAGCACCTCGACACCGGAGACCTCGTCCCCAAAGCCATACAGCTTTTCCTTGGCTCCTACGATGTCGCCCAGATAGATGTCGGCCACCACCGACCCCGTCCAGGGGTCGCAGGCTCTCTCAAAGGAGTATTTGAAGTCTCGGGCAGTGACGGGCTTGCCGTCGTGGAATTTGGCATCATTCCTCAGATAGAAGGTGTAGACGGTACCGTCCTCGCTGACCTCCCATCGTTCGGCAATGTCAGGCACGACCTCTAACTCGGGACTGAGGGTCACCAGCCCGCTGAAAATCTCTATGATGTAGGCGGCTGAGGTGGCATCCATGCTCAGGTGGGGGTCGAGGGTGGGGGGATCACTGCCGACCAAGTTCAGGGTAGCCCCCTTAGGCCCTGAAGGGACGACTGGCTCCGGTGTCTTGGCGGTTAGTTCGACGCCCCCTTGCTTGTACAACCACCACCCACCGCCAAAGATACCGGCCACGCAAGCCGTAGCCACACAAGCCACCAACACGATAACCACTATGGTCCACAGACGATTGCCTTCCATAAGTTTTCCCTCACTTTTTACTCAATAAACGCCCACAACCGATATATACTAACACAGACCTCTGTCCTTGTCAAACTGTTTTGTGTTGCTCTGCTCCTGGAATATCGAACCACTTCTGATCTGCTAGAACCACAGAAGTTTGGCTCTGACGTTCGGGGACCGACCAGTATTTTCTCAGCAACCGATCTTTCTCTTGCAGGGAAACCAATCGAAAACCATGTTTTTCATAAAAACGAGTGGCCCAAACGGCATCCGACCAGGTGCCAATTAAGATGGGGCGGGTTGTCTGCTTTCGAAGGTGGGATAACAATTTTCCCCCTATGCCCCGCTTTCGTTTGGCCGTGCGAACGTAGGCGTGTCTGATGAGGGTCACATCTTGAACGTGCTGGATGCCTGTTACACCAACCAGTTCGCCATCTTCTTCGTAATATCCCCAGAATATGACACCCTCATCTATCTCGCGCCGGAGCTCATCTTTAGACATATAAGGTTCCTTCCAACAGTCCATAGGGATGACCCCTTTATAGGCTTGAGCGGCGTCATTGATAATTTCGTAGATTATCCTAAACTCGCTGTTGTCACATTGACGAATCATAACCCTTTCCTAATTTCGCACAACGGCCCTGGCATTTAAAATTCGCGCCAGCGAACTTGGGCGCTGGATCGGATGGCCTGCAGTCACAAATGCTGCAGGCAGTGGCTTCCTCTTCCTGTTACATTCCCAGTCGTACCTTCCACTTTTCCACCCACCCCGCATCCATTCGAGTGAGCCGTTTCTTTCGCAAGTTCTCCTTCATGATCCAAAGCACATCTTTGTCATTGCTGGAAAACCATCGCTCCATCATCTTCTTGCCTTCATCTGGAAGGGAAACGGCTGCAACGCTCCAACAGTAGCCCAAGCCTTTTCTTAGGGCTTTGAATTCATCGCTTTTTCGATCCTCAGTACTCTGTATAGAGGTTGTTATCTCGTCAAGAATCTGGAGAACTCTTTCGATGTGTTTTCCTTCACGCAATAGCTTTGGTTCACATAAAGCCGCCGCCGCCGCTCTCTTCTCCAGCAAATTGCCTTTGCTCCATTGCTCCATTTCTCGCAACAACAAGTCCATATCCACGCGGCCGAGACGTTGCAGCGCCATGGCGACTCCTTCTCGGATTCTCCACCGGGGGTCAGAGGCATATGGACGTAGTGTCTTCAAAATTTCCATTTTCCCTTCAGAGAGGAGTCTCCCCAATCCAACGACACCACAGAAGGCCAAGAACTCGTACGGGGAATTTACCGGGGCTTTTCCTGGATCGAAGGAGAGATAACGCTCAAATAGTTCTTCACTGCCCTCGTCAGCTACTGCTTGCGCCAATTCAAGATTGCCTCGTTTGCCCGGCAGTCCAGACTCTCTTAACAGGAACAAATCCCAAATCTCGAGCGTTCTAAGGATTTCCCGATACTCATCTATTTTAGTCATGTTGCCTTAGATGGCTTTCCGCCTTTCTTTAGGCTGCCTTTACCTAAATCTCCAGCAAAAGCGAACTCCTCTAACTCTAGCCTTGCTCAGCGATCTTCGGTGGCCGGTTCACAAGGTAGATCCCTGCGCCGACGAGCACAAGGCCGACCCAGAGCAGCAGGGGTATGGGTTCCTTTAGTACTAGGCCGCTCAGGATCACTCCGAACATCGGTGCCAGGAAGGTGAATGCCGCCAGACGGCTCACCGGGAAGCGGTGAATCATCCAGAGCCAGAGAAGGTAGCTGAAGAAAGCGACCATTACACACTGATAGCTAAAGGCCCCCAACACCAGGGTGCTCAGAGAAAGGGACTGACCCCGCTCGAAGAGCAACCACGCTGCGCCCAGGACAGGTATGGAGAAGAAAAGTTGGGCAAAGAGGGTCTGGTAATGGGTAAAATCCCCGGTTCCCACGACCTTTTTGACATAGAGGGTCGTGGCGGCCCAAAAGATCGCCGCAGCCAACTCCATCAGGTCTCCGATCCAAAATCGGGGCCCCAGGGTAGCCGATCGGGAGCCAAATACCGAAACAAGCCCGGCGAAGGCCAGCACCAACCCCGCCCCTTTGACCGCCGTCAGCCGATCGTCCGGGAGCAGAAAATGAGCGCCGAGGGCTACCCAAAAAGGGTGCATGTAGAGAAAGATGGTGCCCCTGGAAGCTTGGGTGAAGGCCAGCCCCCAGTAGAGGAAAAGGAAATCGAGCGCGAAGAGGATGCCGATGGCGGCCCCATGCCGCAGGTCCCTTCCCTGCAAAAAGACCCCCTCTCTCTTTCCCCGGGCATAGGCCCACAGAAGTCCAGAGGCCGCTCCTGACCTGATCGTGGCTGCCAGAAGGGGCGGGATACCCTGGTTGCTGATCTTGATGCTGACTGTGTTTCCTCCCCACAGGAGACAGACCAGTACCAGCAACAGGCTCGCGGTCAAGGGGATGGTTCCAGAAGTTCTTCCTTTGATCGGAGTTTCTTCCATTGTCTCCCTTGCAATCACGGAGGTAACCTTTCAACCAAGGACAATACCGATAACGGCCACGCCGTTTGCCAGGTTCGCGCCAGCGAATGTGAGCGCGGGGCCGGATGGCCCGCAGCCGCAAACACCGTAGACAGACGCCGTTGCAAGCGCATAGCGCAGCAAAGGGTGAATTTCGGTGGAGGGGCAAAGCCCCTCCACCGCTTGGTCCATTGTTGCGCAAAGTCAGCCAAATGTTCCGCTCTTCTACACCCCGCCCATATGCCGTCAAGACCTATCGCGGGGCTCAGCCTTCCATCTTCGCCTTGATATTGGCCATAGCCTGGTCGGCCTCTCGCTCGTTCTGCCGCAGCACCATCCGTTCGCCCAACTTGCCAAGTACCGGCACGGGGATGGTGTACTCTACTACCAAGTTCAGCAAGGTCCCGTCAGCCTCGGGTTTGAATGTCCAAGTCCAGGTGCTCAGGATACCACCTGTGCTCCTAAAGACGCGTCGCTGGTTGGGGATATGCTCTGTGACCTCTGACTCCCCATGATCTGATGGTCCCAACAAGGGCTACAAATCAAAGTCGGGGCGTTCCCTTGCTTTATCCAGCAAATCAAGGAGGCCTTCTGGGTACAAAGGGACCTTTCCAGCTTGGAGCTCGGCAATGGGCTTCCACACGGCAACAAACTCGCCGCCATTGTCTTGACATCTGACCGATTCCACTTCGTATAGACGTGAATCAGCAAAGTTCGCCTCGTAGACCAGCACGATCTCGTGACCGAGCTTGCCATCGAAAAAGAAAATGTTCTCTATCACACCGATGTAGGTCAAGCCCGTGATTTCCGCCCCCATCTCCTCTCGTATTTCGCGGACGATACATTCGCGGCTGTGCTCGCCAAATGCAATCGCACCTCCCAGCGGCCGATAGAACTTTTCTCCACTCGAAGGGTCATGATACTCAGCCAAGAAGAGTCTGTCCTTATCTCTGAAAACACTGATCACTATGGGTCTGATCTGTCCTGGTTTCATGGCTCAGCCCTGATTTCAGATAGCGGACCCGGCATTTGACAAGTCCGCGCCGGAGAATGTGGGCGCAGGGCCAGATGGCCCGCAGCCGTAAACACCGTAGATAGACGCCGTTGCAAGCGCGCAGCGCAGCAATGAGCGTTTATCGCTCTGACATTTGATCCTCCCCTGAAAAAGTGGACAATGAGATAAGCTACGTATATACTTTTTTCGGAGGGAGACAAATGACAAAGACCAGACGAACGTACACGGACGAATTCAAGCGAGAAGCGGTCCAACTGCTGGAAACCAGCGGCAAGAGCGCCCGGCAGCTTGAACGTGAGCTGGGCATCGGGAAAACCTGTCTTTCGCGCTGGAAGCGCGAGTTGGAAGCGAAAGGCAAACAAGCTTTCCCTGGACAGGGCCGTGTCGCCCCGGAGCAGGAACGGATCCGGGAACTGGAGCGGGAGAACGAGATCCTGCGCCAGGAGCGGGATATCCTAAAAAAAGCAGTGGCCATCTTCTCGCACCCAAGCCCATGAGGTTTCAGTTCATTGAAGACCACCGGGACAAGTTCCCGGTCACTCGCATGTGCAGGGTGTTGGAGGTGTCATCCAGCGGATACTACGCCTGGCGCGGGCGGCCTCCCAGCGCGAGAGAGATGGCGAACCGAGAACTGGTCAAAAAGATCAAGGCCGTGTATAATGCCAACTACGGCACCTACGGAAGCCCGCGCATCTATCGTGAGCTCGAAGACCAAGGCGTGGCCTGCAGCGAGAACCGGGTGGCCCGTTTGATGCGTCTGTACCACATCCGTGCCCGGCAGACCAAGGGCTACAAGGTCACCACCAAGCGCAACAAAGCTCACCCTGTAGCTCCGAACTTGCTGAAACAGGACTTCAGCGCCGACCGACCGGATCACAAGTGGCTGTCCGACATCACCTACATCCCTACGCTGGAAGGGTGGCTCTACCTGGCCCTCATCCTGGACTTGTACACCCGTCGGATTGTCGGCTGGGCCATGTCGGAGCGGATGACCAGTGATCTGACGCTGGCTGCTCTGAAGATGGCTCTCCAGCGGCGTCAGCCAGGTCCTGGCCTCATCCACCACTCCGATCAGGGCAGCCAGTACACGGACCAGGTCTATCAGGCTCTGTTGAAGGACCACGACATCCAGGCCAGCATGAACGGCGTCGGAAACTGGTACGACAATGCACCCATGGAGAGCTTCATCGGCACCCTGAAGAGCGAATGGGTATATCACCGTGTGTATCGTACCCGGGACGAAGCGAGACCAGACTTGTTCTTCTACATCGAAGCGTTCTACAATCGGCGCCGACGACATTCGTCACTGGACTATCTCAGCCCGGAGGCCTATGAGCAACTCTACTATCAACAGCATGAACTTCGCTTAACTCCCTGTCCACAAAACTAGGGGAGGGTCTATTTTGAGCGGCGGCATCATAACAACGCTACGAACTCATCCACGCTGAGACTAGCATGCCGGATAATCGCGCGCAGAGTGCCCCTATCCAACTCTTTGTGGTCAGGGACAACGACTTGAGCGAGAGGATCATCGCGACGTAGGACAATGTGGCTCCCTGTCTGTCGCTTGAAGTAGAAGCCTGCCCTCTCCAGCGCTTTGACGCACTCACGGCCCGAAATCCTGGGCAGTTTGCTCATACTGCTACCACAAGCGTTTCAAAACGTTCCGGGGGAACAGGAAGATGATCTTCCTCCAAGGTGGCGATGTAACCTTGAATGGCCTCTTTAATGTTAACGATGGCTTCCTCTATTGTCTTGCCCTGACTGATGCAGCCAGGCAGGCTGGGACATTCTGCAACCCAGTAGCCATCTTCTCCAGGATAGATGATCACTTGTCGCATGGTTTGACCTCCATTAGATTAAGCCGCCGTGTCCTCTGGCACCACTGAAACACTGAGGGGGGATGACGGCACTGAATCAGTGCTATCAGTGCTTTCAGTGGGGTCAGTGGTCCCGTGCCCAGAAGCGGCGGATTGGCAGAGTCCGCGCCAGCGAATGGGGGCGCAGGGCCGGATGTCCCGTGGCCGCAAACGCCGTAGATAGACGCCGTTGAAGCGCATAGCGCAGCAATTTCGACAGGCATAACAAAACGTTCTCGATATATGCAAAGGATTGGAGCAATCTGAGTGAGCACCAAAGATGTAAGCTGCATACACTATGTATGACTCGAAGTGAGGGTGAGGGAGGAGCGAAACGACAGAGTTTCCCCGCATACCTTTTTATTCTCACCTGTCAAACATTTTATCTCCGATCTCCACGCTGCGCCCTAATTTGTTCATTAAGGTCGTGTAACAACTTCCCATCTTCCGTCCTCCAATATCTGGGGCCAGCTACCCCATGGTCGTCGCGCTTAAATCCGTGTTTTACAAGTAAAATATTGGCCAAATCTGAAATTGAATAAATCTTACCATCTGCCTTGTATCTCAATCTGTTTGATGATGCAATTATCTCCACTCGCTCATCTTGAAATAATCGAGTGTGGTAGAAATACAAGGTCTGCCCATTCCTAAGTAGACCTGCATCAACAAGTTCCTGTAAGGTCACTCTTCTAGCTTTTCTCACATGGTCAGAGGGTACGCCAATTGACGTTATCCTACCGGGGGAAGTTAGCGTAGGAGTTCTAAAAAGCTCAAGAGGTAAGCCAAGAGCGCTCCAAATCTCAGATATCTTGGTTTCTACTTCTTTCACCAAACCTTCTTTCTCTTTCCTCAATCGCTCAATTTCTTCTTCCTTTGTTTCGATTTCACTGTCGATGCCCTCAATTTTGCTATTGTATTCTTGCTTGAGCCGTTCTTCATTCGCCATAGCGTCCTTTATTTCTTGCTCTCGTTGCTCTATTCTCTTAAGCGCAGTCTTGTTCTGCAAGTTGTCGTTATGTAAAAGATCTGAAAGTGTCTTCCAAACCGATTCTTTGAAGAGGTCCCGCCTTTTAAAAGAATATAACAATGACCTTTCAAATGCGACTCCTCGGAGGGGACTATAGATTCTAATTTCTGTGCCGTTTGCTATTACTGTAAGTAATGATGCTTCATCGAAAGTATATTCTTTTATCTGTTCTATATGATCATTTAGATTTTCACTGTAATTCTTGGTATCAATGATTACTTTACAGTCGGGAGGTACATTCTTAATGAAAATATCTAATTTTCCACCTTTTCTAGTGCGGTATTCAAACTCTAGGTCTTCTCTTTGATGACCTAGCAATTCAAGTAGTGGGACAATGACCTTCTGTTTTACATTCTCCTCAGTTGGCCCTATGTCCCCTTCTCTTAGGTTAACAATTCTTTCCACTGCTTGTTTTGTTTCCATCTGTAATTCACCTCAATTTTTTGATGTGGAAGGGATTTCATACAACGCCCCCAGCATTTGAGAAGTTCGCGCCAGCGAATGTGGGTGCAGGGCCGGATGGCCCGTAGCCGCAAACGCCTTGTTATGCGCAGTATAGCTTGGGCCTGGTAAACTAGACTTTCCCTTGGATTTCCGATACCAAGTTGGTAAGAAGCAACCATAGTGTCAATGAAAGGAGCCCAGATACAATCAGCGACACGAGTCTTTTAGCTCGTTTTGACCTCAGTAAAGGGAATCCATGAAACTCCAATGAGAAGAAAAAGCTTTGCAAATAAAAGAGTAGCGCAATGTACGATATGCCAGACACAATATCCAAGGTGATACTTTGAGTCTTCTCTGCAAGAAAAGCAATCGCTCCAAGTATGAGTATCCACTCTAACCATTGAAACCACTGTGGTGTGGCGTTCGTCCAAAAGGTATCCAGCGTTTTTTGCCAATCCGCTTCTGTCTTCTTCGCCTTGAGCTCGATCTTCATGTCTCCTAAGTCTCCCTGAAAAGCTGTGTTGCGTATAACTTGTTTGTAGAGAGTCCGAAATGCGAAGCGCTTCGGTTTAATCGGCCAAATCTCCAGCGAAAGCGAACTCATCACCGGGTTTGAAAGCCTACCCCTTGACAGGGTTATCCGTCAGTAGGCTAAGTCATACTGACTTACCAATGACTGGCTTTGCCTCCTCAAGCATCACCCCCTCCATTCCAGTACGGAAAGTCCTCTTTGTCTAGCTGCACCCAGGTCGAGGAACTCCCACCCTGTTTATCAATATCGAAAGGTGCCATGCCGTGCCCTATCAGCAAATGATGGCCCCAACATAGATAAACGCAGTTGTCCAGGTCACTGGCCCCACCGTGGCTGATCGGTCGGAGGTGATGGGCGTAGCCATCGTGACTGCCTTCTGTCCAGGGAGATCTAAGAGTTACTCCGCAGAAGGCGCATTTTCCCTTTTGCCGTTGAATTGCTTTCCTCTTGACTGACGCTGTGAATTCATTTGCCCTAGACATTGTTTACCGATAGAATCATCCACGTTTCATTTGCCGCGCCAGCGAATGTGGGCGCAGGGCCGGATGGCCCGTAACCGCAAACGCCGTAGACAGATGCCGTTGCAAGCGCATAGCGCAGCAATGAGCGCTCCAATGGCGGAGGCTGGCGATGTGCACCTCTCCAAGCTGGAAGCAGAGGGGGGCACGTCCGCCAACTGGATGCTTGCAATCGTGCTCCTGACCGTCTCCTATACACTTCTCTGAGATGACCGACAAGATGAATCACGATGGTCTGCTCATCGTGGAGGATCTCATACACAACGCGGTAGTCCCCCACACGAAGCTTGTAGAGTCCTGCCAGGTCGCCTGTCAATGGCTCTGGTTTGATACTGTCCAGGTTTGCGGCCAGCCAATGGATGCGCTTCACGGCACGGCGTCCAACGGGCTTATCCAGCCGTGCCAGTTCACGAGCGGCTGCATCCAAGATGTGGATGCGATACATGGCACTTACCCTAGTCCCAATTGTTGCACTACATCTTCAA
>Ga0180433_10010972_pt1 | contig 10809 bp, 10 predicted proteins | sample SS_ome_8_FD_132980 | JGI IMG/M metagenome (GOLD analysis project Ga0180433, IMG submission 132980) | Hypersaline lake sediment archaeal communities from the Salton Sea, California, USA - SS_1_D_1 metaG | ecosystem: Environmental > Aquatic > Non-marine Saline and Alkaline > Hypersaline >...
AAAAATACTTCAAAGAGATTTCTATTAATATCATGGAGGATAAAATAGATCATAATAAATTTATGGCAGTAAAATTAGATGATTGAAGAGGAGAAATCCCCGAGTTTCAAGTCCAATATTTATAAATATTATATCTATCAATTCATTTTTGGAATACACACTGTTAGAGGAGTATATTTTGCCTACATGACAGAATGGGGAGGCTTAAATTTCTTTGAAATAATGGCATTACAAAGTTACTTCATGTTCGTTATTTTCCTCTTTGAAATACCTTCTGGCGCGGTGGCAGATCTGATAGGTAGAAAAACTACCCTCATTCTTTCATCTTTGTGCGTAATTGGAGCTGCTTTTGCATATAGTATCTACCCCTTTATCCTCCTCTTCGCATTTGCTGAAACGTTATGGGCTCTTAGTATTGCTTTATCCTCTGGAACGAACGAAGCGTTCCTTTATAGCTCTTTAAAAAGTTATGGTGCAGAAGAGAAGATTTCTAATGTTCAAGGAAATAATCAAACCATCAATTTAATTGCATTAACAATCTCGGCTCCACTTGGTTCTGTAATTGCCGAATATATCTCGCTTCAATTTACTATGACATGTTTAGCTTTGATATATATCATTAGCTTGATTGTAGCACTTACTTTTAAGGAACCACCGTTTAGAAAGAGAGATGAGGAAAAGAAAAGTTACTTTACCATCATCAAACAAGGTTTTATAGAATTGAGACATAACAAAATCTTAACAATTTTGTGCTTTGATCGCCTTTTTATCAACGTCTTAATCTTTCTACTGTTTTGGACTTATCAACCCTATCTTCAAGCTCTTGGAGTTCCTTTATTATGGTGGGGATTTATTACTGCAGGAATGAACATCACAAATGCTGTTTTTAGTTTTATCATTCCTAGATTACTTAAACAACTCAAGAAAAAGTTAACATTTTTAATAGTTATCGATTTAATTAATGGCATCACATTCGTAATTATGGGTTTCAATAAAATACCATATATAGGGATATTCCTTGTATTAATGATTGTAGCATTTGGTTATTCTCGATTTTTGATTTATGTAAATGGAATTAATAAACAAATAGAGGCTGAGGAAAGAGCAACAGTATTAAGCACTATAAATATGTTTGGAAGTTTCTTTATGGCTATTATCAATCTCTTGATTGGAATAATAGGAACATTAAACATTTTTTTTGTTTTTGTTTTTGTTGGAGGTGCTATCATAGTATTTACAATTTTTACACGAGTAAAAAATGAGTATCTATAACTTTAATCACATTTTTTACGACATCTGATTATAAGAAAAAAAGGAATAATTAGGCTGTCATACTCCTCAGGATGTTTTTTTAATAATTCTTGGCTAATTTGTGGTTCACAAAACCTCTCAAGTAGAAATCCGGAATCGATTAATAAGTTTAACCATTCTGATAAAGTCTGTCGAAATAAGGGAATTTTAAACTTATTCATACCATCTATTAAATCTTTAGGTGCTGCTCCAAAGATCCATTCGTCAATTTCTCCATCAAGTCTTTTGAAATAATCACGTATAACGTATCCTGTTTTTTTCCCGTTCTCATCCCTAATCCACTCATGCTCTAAACTAGTAAAGCAAGGATGACTAATCGAGAACTGAAAAAAACCATTTGGTTTTAGAACTCTATTTACCTCCAGAAGAACGTTTTCAGTATCTCGAATGTCCATCAAACTCATGGTTGCCATAACAAAATCAAAATTATCTTTTGGAAAAGGCAGACTAGAAGCGTCAGCGACATGGTAAGTTATCCCCAAAGGCTCTTCTTTTTCGGTCTCCAATGCGTGAGAAATGAAAACCCTTGATATATCAATTGCGGTCATTGATGCTCCTGTTTTAGCAGCAATACGAGTATTGTGACCTTCTCCACAGCCAATGTCTAAGCCCTTCAATCCAGAAATCGGTGGAAGCATTTCAAAAAACGCAGGTGAGTTGATTAAATCTCGGCACCTATCATACCCCAATCTTGATAATTTGGTCCAACTTTCAGCATTCTCGTCCCAGTATCTGCCAATATCTTTGTTTTTCATGATTTTGCAACAATACTATTTTTTAATCAAATATTTTAATTTATGATTATCTTCCTATTATTTTTTTTTGTTGATGATAATAGTAAGGAAAAGAGTGCGCCGCCCGGGAATTGAACCCGGGTCGCCAAGTTGGCAACCTGGCATACTGACCAGTCTACTTCTACTAAGTAATTTAGTAGATTCTATACTAGCAGCGCTGAAATCCCTATTCTTTCATTGAAAGAATATCATGATTATGAATCCATCAAAAAATTAAAACTTAATGATTTAATCGAAGATACTTTATTAGAGAATCTATTTGATTTCCAATTCCTTAAAGAAAATTAGTCTTTCTACTAATAATCTGCTAATGAAGAGATGTTTTGCTGAAGATTATTTTCTGATATAAATTTTTCTATGTCGCTAAGATTACGTGGCAGTCCTTCCCTCACCCCAATCTCCATGGATTCCAAGGAGGACATCGCTGTTGATATTTGTGTCATTTTTTGTAATGAATAACCATTTAATTTCGATAATAGGATTCCACTTATAAATGCGTCCCCCGCACCCGTCGTATCCTTTACATCAACTTTGTAGATTCCACTTTTAATTACTTCTTCGCCATCTGTAACTAGTGAACCTCGTGCTCCATCTGTAATGGAAACTAGTTTTGGTCCGAGATCTAACATTTTTTTAAGAGCATAATATCGTTCGGGTTCTTGAGTCAGCTCTTCTGCTTCTTCTGCGTTCATCGATGCTACATCAGAATTTGCAATCAAGATTTTTGCCCATTTCGGGTTGTTTTTAAGAATTGACATGCTCGGAGCGGCAAATACTAAACCACCATTATTTTTCGTAAGCTTTATTGCCTTTTCTATTGCTTGACAACCATTTTCAGTAGTAAGCGAGCTCCAAGCGAAAGCTTTGATATTACTAAAAAGATCTTCTTTCACATGATCAGGTGTAAGTAAATTATTGGCACCTTTATAAGCTAAGATACTTCTATCCTTACCCCATTCGGTCTTAAGAATGGCAGAAAACGCCGTATTATCCTCTTCAGTTTGATATATATGCGTTATATCTACATTTCTTTTTTTCAGGTCTTCTAAACATATTTGAGCAGAAAAATCCTTTCCGATAACCCCAATATACGTTGAGTTAATCCCTAACATCGCACAATCTGCCGCAATATTAGCCCCCGAGCCACCCGGAACGAATCGAATATCATCTACGTTTAATTTTCGGCTATACTCGATTGCAGTATATTTCTTAACCACATCTTTATCAAATAATTCAAATCGAAGAATATCTTGCACTTGAATGATACAATCAAGAGTACAACTTCCGATAGTAATTAATTCTGGTTTCAATCTTATCACTTTTATTTAATATTAAGATTTATCAAATATGATAAAAATGGCGGAAATTCTTATATAATTTTGCTATATAATGTATTAGGAAAAAGCGAAAGCATGAATTTTAGTTTATAAACATTATTTATTTAAATTTAAACAACATTTAATATTCTAACCAAATATATTGCGTGATAACGATTAAAGATAAGTTTGAGCTGGTGGGCACGAAGATCCCTGAGTTCGAATTACCAAATTCAAGGGGAGATAAAATCAATATTAAGGAATTCATAAATAAGAAAAATGTGATCATAGTCTTATTTAGAGACATACATTGACCATATTGCCGATGGCATGCTGCAGAATTACGCAGAAACCTGGAAAAGATTGAAGAATTGGATGGGTATTTATACCCAATATTAGCAGATAGCGAACAAAATGCACAAAAAATGGAGAAAAAATATGCTCGAAAGTATGCAATATTTTTTGACCCATCAAAAGAAGTGCAAAACCTCTTAAATCAACAAGTAAAATTTTGGAAAGGAGGAAGAATGCCTGGATTATTGATAATTGATAAACTAGGGGTCATTCAATACGCCTATTACAGCGATAGTATGAAAGATTTACCCAAAACTGAAGAATTATTAGAAGTATTAAAAATGATAAATATATAAATAAAAATAAAGCGATTTGGAATGGATAAAGTGGGAAAAAGGAGATTTTATCCATAAAAGTTAGCCACACTTAACCGAATCAACTTTTTTCTAATCACAAAATAGATATATACTACCATTGTAGAAAGTTATGAAATTCTATTAAAAAGAGAATTCTAAAAAATAAATTAGTCACGTGATTTTAACTTATTTAATTCTTCTTCAAGTTCTTTGACTTTTCCGTCAGCATCAACAGTAGGAAGTGCTCCTCCAATTTCAGCGCCGATTTCAGCATCAATCTCCCCTAAAACTTCTTTGACTTGGTCATCAGTTACAGCAGAGTCCATTTGAATGTCACTGATTCCGTCCGAAGTTATCTCCTGGGTAAGATCAAAATCTTCCATATCAATTCCGATATTATCCATTAGATCAGTAAGTTGAGGTATCGATAATTGACTTTTTAAGGCACCTAAACTCGCCGCAATTCCATGCATAACATCTGCAACGTCTTTTACCGCAGTAGCTTGTTCTAGTTTAAAGACCATACCTTCCAGGTTTGTTCTAAAATGATCTATTGCCCTTGCTTGCTTTTTTACTTGAAGGTAATTCCTTGCGTGAAACGCAGAACCATCCATATCACCATTTTTCCTCAATTTAACTGCTTTATCACGAGCAAGCTTGGCTGTCATTTCCATTTTCTTGGTTTGTCGCGCCAATCGCTTGTTGAATACTTTCAATTTTACGGTAGCTGAACGAACTGTGTCTTTCTTTTTGCCACCAGAAAGCCATTTACTCATATCTTTAAGAAAACCCATATTAAACCATCAAATTTTAGTTGTTTTTATATATTATATAAAAATTCGCAATTATATAATTTTTTGTAGACCAATTATTACCACGCCTATAATAAAAGAAAATTTGATAAATGTAAATATATTAAATATTTAAACAAATACCGAACTAGATTACCTATAAATAGTAAGGTTTGTATAAAATTAATAACTAGTTTTAAAGGTTATTTAGGATGTCAAGTGTTGATAGTAAATTGTATCAATATGCAGTGGAAGAAGCTCAAGCTGCTGTAAAATTAGATGAGAGTGGAAGATATAGACAGGCAATTAATAAATACCAGCGAGCTGCAGAAATTTTGATTCAATTTGTAAAATATAATAAAAATCCGATTATGATTAAACGTTGCCAAGATCAGATCGAACAATATGTAAATCGGGCACAAAATCTCAAAGCTCATTTAAGTGGACCTCGCAGAAGAGGTACACCACCTACTAGCGCTCCTAGTGAAACAAGAGGAGAGAGTTCTTCAGATAGCACCGGTACATATTCTTCGGAAGAACAAGAATTAATTGATTCTATTTCGGGCACGATCTTAACCGAATCTCCTAATGTAAAATGGATAGATATTGCTGGCTTGGAAGATTGTAAACAATCTTTACGGGAAGCAATAGTGCTACCCATATTGAAACCAGAATTGTTTACTGGTGCCAGAAAACCTTGGTCAGGAATTCTGTTATTCGGTCCTCCTGGATGTGGTAAGACATTATTAGCAAAAGCTGCAGCGACAGAATGCAAAGCTACATTTTTTAGTGTTTCGTCTGCTGACATGTTAAGTAAATGGTTAGGGGAAAGTGAAAAATTAATTAGTTCATTATTTAAAGTAGCCCGTATGAAGTCTCCCAGTCTGATTTTTATGGATGAAATCGATTCAGTTGCAACCAAGAGAGGAGAGGGACATGAAGGTGGAGGAGAAAGAAGAGTTAAGACCCAATTACTGAGTGAAATACAAGGGATAAAATCAACACATGATAAACCAATGTTAGTCTTAGGTGCTACAAATCGACCATGGGATATTGACACTGCGATGCTCAGTCGGTTTGAAAAGAAAGTTTATGTTCCACTTCCCGATATGCCTGCAAGGGCAGGTATTTTTAAAATTCATACTGCAGGAATTAATTCCGATTTAACGGATGAGGATTATATTGAACTAGCTGTTCGATCAGAAGGTTATTCTGGGAGAGATATCTCGAATGTATGTCGAGAAGTAATCATGATACCTATACGAGAATTAGATATGGGAGGTTTACTTGAAGATTCAGAGAAGGAAGTTATAGTAAGGGATATTACAATAAAGGATTTCATTAAAACTCTCAAAAAGGTTAAACCGATGACAACAGGTACAGAATTGAATAAATATGAAAGCTGGGCAGAAGAATATGGAGAATATTAATATTAATAATTGATGAAAAGTCATGGAACGACAAAGAGAAAAAACAAAAGAAATCTTAAAAGAAGAAAAGGAAGAACCAGAGAAAGAATTAGAGGAATTAAGAAGAGAATTAGCAAGATTAAAAGCACTTAAAAAACAAAGAGAAATAGAACGAGAAAAACAAAAGCCGTCTCAAATTGAGGAAGAGGAAGAAAATGAGCTTTCAGTTGCTAAAAGTCAAGATATTGAAGCACGATTAGATAAAATTGAAGACTTCTTAACTTCGAAATTAGGAGAAGTAGATTTAAAGGCGTATGAACAAAATGCTGAAGAAGTAGAACAAGAACTTAAATTAATCGAAAGAGAGATTGTCGGAGAAAAGGGTGTAATTTCAAAAGAAGTTTCCACATATGAACTTTTAGTAAATGACTATCCCTGGTTAAAAGAGAAACGATATGTGTTCATGTATACTCTACCTAATAAAAAAAAAGATTTAAAAGATTTTGAATCTTGGAAAAATGAGTGGTCCAAAATCTTATTTGATTATGCGCGGTACGCAATTTTGCATATTTTGTATCTAAGACAATTAGAAAGCGAAAAACCATTTTCCAAGTTTGAAGAAAGAACGGAAGCTTTAAAAGAAATAGCGGAAGAATTAGTTGAGAAAGAGCAAGCGGAATGGTTATCAAAAAGTAAGGAAAAATTAAGAGTCTATTGGAAATCTCTTGACAATTGGGCTCAAGAAATATACGAATGGGCTTTAGAAATCTCTCCCTTAGAGCCAATTTTAATCTTTGAAATAAGAGAATCGAATAGAGAATTCAGTAATTTACCCAAAGATGACATTATAACTATATTTAAGATATTGGAAAAAAATAAGAAAGGCGAAATCATTAAAGCAGAAAATGGACAAATCTCTTTTAAAATAAAAGTAGAATAATATTAAATTGATGGGAAAAACCACTGTTTTCCTTTCAGTAAGGAATCTCGAAATTTTGCTACCCCAGTTTCCTCTAAAGATTTGAGGGTTTCCAAAGCTCGATCTTGCGACCAATTCAATCCAATACAGACGTCCTCAAGGGAAATAAAACCTTTTTCTTTAGCTAAACCAATCACTTTTACTTGATCACTGGTATATTGAACTGGAAAAAACCTTACCATAATAATCCCTGAATCCAATTCTTTAAGATCATCAATCACATGTGATTTTTTTAACTTTTTTAGCGCTTTATACAAATCTTTCATATCGAAAATTCCTTTTAAAATCCCGGTATTCACTAAATCAAAAACTTCTGTTAAAGGGAGCAACCCGACGCCAATCTCTTCTTTTTGCATTAAAACTCTTTGATAAGCCAGCATTCCAAGTTTTTCATGATCAACTTTGGAAAATTTCACAAGCACATCATTTTCAGTGATTTGCTCAGTTATAATTTTCGAGGAGGGGATGTTATATTTCTTCTGTAATTCTTTGACTTCCTCTTTTAATTCAGGAGTTAGAGCTAATATAACTCCATGTCTTTTTGCTAATTCCCTCAATCTGTCTTTTGTGAAATTTTCAGTCGCAGCTTTAGCTTGGATATCCTTAATCTTTAATTCGGCTGCTTTTTTTTTCATTGCTTCTCTTAGATCAATCTCGTCTTCTATTTTACGAATTCCCATATTTACTTAACACTACTTTTTAATACCTTTAGTGATTAATAATAATAAAACTTCTTATTTCTTTTTATGTTAATCGAGAATGAGTCCCCTAAAAAACTTCAGACCAGTTAATGATTACGAAAAAAAATTAATTATTGATTCTATATCTAAAATCTCCTCCAATTCAGAAATCATCTTTGATGATAGTTTGTACGAGTACTATTCAATTATTAAACATAATAAAAATCAAAAGAATAGATTACAAATTTATTTACTCCGACAAAACAAAGCAAAAATCAAGGGTTTAAATAACTTACATGCTAAAATACACTCTATAGGATTGTATTTTGGATTTATTTATAGAGGTATATTTTATTTAAGTTTGGAGGGTGCTGAGTTCTTATACAAAAAGGGATTTCTTTCTGAAATAAAACTTCTTTACTTAAACAAAAGAGGAGAAAAGTCAGTTCTTTATGGAAATAATATTTTGAAAAGTATGATTACCAAGACTTCAGCTAAGCTACAGAGAGATGATTTTTTATTAGTATTTAATGAATTTGATGAAATTTTAGCTATCGCACTATCTAAAACAGAAAGTAATTTAATAGATAAACTTAAACCTAAAGAGATTATTGCTCTTAATTTAAAGGATAAAGGATATTATTTGAGAACACCACAATAACAAAATTGATAAACAGTAAAAAGGGAGGATTTCACCCTCAAATTCTCCCTTGTAAATATTGATAAATATGGATTTATTTTTCTAATATAAAAATCAACTAGGACCAAATTTTTACAAGATATTATTCATGCTAATAAGATAATCTATTCAAAGTAGACAAACTCTTATTTAATCTTCATCTAACAATTTAATATCTTCGTTTGAAATATTTTTCATCTCATCCTTAAGTTCATCATGGAGTCTAATAAACTCAGAGGTAAATGAAAGAGGAGATTTGATTAATTCTGCTTTTATGGACTCATATTCTTTCTCATCAACAAAAATTTTTCGAAGTTTATTCTCTAATTCTAAGGGAAGCTTTAAATACCTTCCAGTTAATAAAAGAGGTTGTTTTTTGCTTTCGAGGATTTTGTAAGGAAAATTTGAAAAATATTTTTCAGTCAATTCAAATGCATCCTCAAACTGGGATGGATTAGTTATCGATTTTTTTAACTCACGCCCAAATTTTTCCTCAAAATCAGCAGTAAACTTAACTACAGAATCTCTTAATAATTTTGAGGACTTTGATGACACCAATCCTACGGTAATGCTTTTTGATTCCTTTAAAATTAATATACCCTCTTCTAAATTGATATCAAGTAACCCTCCAATATTCATTACTTCTTCACTCATAAGTTGAACTGCATTTAAAAAACCGGTAAATATTGTTTCATTTAATGTAGATTCTGACCAATCATGATAATATATTGGGACTCCATCCTTATTTTTCACTGCTATTCGGTAAATAGTAAAGGGTAAAATATATAACAATTTAGGTTCTCGAATAACTACCAATGAAATTATTAAAGAACCAATTGCTATAGAAATATCACAAATAAGAATAAAAAAGGGTTCAAACACGTATAAAATATAAAACAAAAACCCAAATGGGAATATTGTTAAAATGCCGAGAAAAAAGAGAAGTGCTTCTTTTTTAATTAAAAAGGGGGCATATATCCACGTTTTTATTCCCCAATAAAATAAATAGAACATCGCAATACCAGACAAAAGCATACCAAGAATACCAAATAGACCTCCCCATGCCACTCTTAAGTAACCTGATTGAAATTCTATATAAACCGCCCCAGGTTGAAATCCAGAATATATGTATAAAAAACTCAGCCCAGTTACTATTATAAGTCCGTAAGAGTAAATCGTTTCCTTCATCGTATAATTAACTCCAATTATTATAAATAAAGTGGCAGGAATGATGAAGAGTCCACTTAAAAAACCCGTAATTTTGTCTAAATACAGAAACGAGAATCCATCAAATAGAATAAAAATCCAAAAAAAAATAAACCCTAAACGAATGAAAAACAATGATTTAATTTTCTTGACTTTTGGAGTATAATAAGTTACAATCGTAAGAATAATGCCAAAAAGACTTGTAATAAAATCTATAATCACTTCAATATTCCAATTTAATGCCATATTATATCTACTTTTATTATATTATTCTTTTTTTAATGTTGAAGATTTTAAGATTTTAGAGAGGAGTGTCTTAACATAAGGATTGATGATTAATTCTTTCTCAGATTCTGGATTTACATTAATGATTTCATAATCTATTAGATTATTAATACGATAATACACAATTTCTCTTTTTTTATTTATTTCTTTATAGACTTCTGATTTAACAAGCAATTTTCTTCTGAATATTAGTTTTAAGATTTCATAATTAATTGGATCTCTCATAAGAAAATAAAGTTTACCTAAAGTGTTTTCCATTTTGAACGGGAGAAATATCGAGTAATTACCCATTTTTACTTTCTTAATGTAGTTAAATTTTATTAGCATCCCTAAGTGCCATATGAGCTTTCCGGAACTAATCTTTTTTCCTGAAATGGTTTTTTTCCTTAGATAAGAGAAGTGTACCCCTGGGTTCGATAATATGAAAGAATAAATTTTTTTTCTGAAACGATTTAGAAGGACAGTATCCTTTGAAAACTTAGATCCTTCAATTAATACTTTTTTATCTATTAAGTAATGGATAATGAATAAGAGCCCCTTCCTAGGAATTTTTAATTCTTTTTTAGCAACATTATAAAGAGTTTCAATATTTAATACAATATTTTTCTCCATAATGTTTTCCGCTATTTCTATAACCTTCCTTACAGTAGGGTGATCTAATCCTATAGTTTTTCTTATTATATCAGTCTTCATTTTAGATTTTAAAACC
>Ga0180433_10010974_pt1 | contig 10808 bp, 8 predicted proteins | sample SS_ome_8_FD_132980 | JGI IMG/M metagenome (GOLD analysis project Ga0180433, IMG submission 132980) | Hypersaline lake sediment archaeal communities from the Salton Sea, California, USA - SS_1_D_1 metaG | ecosystem: Environmental > Aquatic > Non-marine Saline and Alkaline > Hypersaline > Sediment...
GGTTTCCACCGAAGCCTCCTCATGGTCCACTTCATAAGCCTTCAGTCTGTCAAAAAACTTAGCTATATTTTCTACTCTTTGTTTTTCCTTATCGGTTTTCACCTCTGTTAGTTTTTTCAATAAACCGCTGTCTTCTAAAAAATAATAAAGAATCTGACCGGCCGACTCTTTAGCAATTAAGCCTAAATGGCGATGAATCATTTCGATCAGCCGGCCGATTTTCTCTTGGCTTTTTTGACCAATAGAGGAAACTTCTCCTGCTTTTTCAGCCGCTTCAAAAAAAGAAAGATTAAATTTTCTGGCATAATTACGCAAACCAGCTATGTCTCGCGCCGGTATTTCAAAAACCGGCAGAGAGAGAGTTCTAAAAAAAGCCACATCATCTTCAAAATTATAAAGAACTTTCAAATAGGCAATCAGGTCTTTAATTTCTTCCTGGCGGAGAAGCTTGCCTGGTCCTAAAAACTGGAAAGGGATGCCGGCTCGGAGAAAAGCCTGAATAAAAGAATCGGCGTGATTATTCGCTCGAACTAAAATAGCAATATCACCCAAGCGATAACGGCTGGCGGATTCAACCTCTTGTTTTTTGCTTTCCAAACCAGTTAGTTTTTTAATCTCCTCCACCACCAGCTGAGCTTCGCCTTCCACCCGGTCAGCCAAAAAAAACTTAATTTTTTCTCCCTTGAACCGGCGGGCAGAAATTAATTTCTTATTAATTTTTTCTTTAACTTCCAGCCGATCGGGGTTATTGTGTTGAATCAGATTATAAGCCCGGTTTAAAATTTCTTGAGTTGACCGGTAGTTTTTGGTTAAAGTAACCATTTTTGCCCGGGGATAATTCTTTCTAAATTGAAGAACATTAGAAACAGAACTGCCGCGGAAACGATAAATGCTTTGATCATCATCAGCCACCACAGTCAAGTTAGCTCTTTTTCCGGCCAAAAGAAGAACTAATTCGTTTTGAGCAATGTTAGTATCCTGAAATTCGTCAACTAAAAGATATTTGAATTTCTGCTGATAATTCTCTAGAATATTTTTTCTCTGTCGAAAAAGCCGCAAATTTTGACTGATTAAATCGGCAAAATCCATCGCCCCCTCTTTAAGTTTCAACTGCTGATATTTTTTATATGCCTGAGCCAATTCTGAATTCTTCTTAGCTTCAGCTTTGTCAGTTTTTAGTTTTGCGCTGTGGCTTTGAGCTTTGAGTTTTGAGTTTTGAGTTTTGACCCAGTCCAAATATTGACTGGGGCTAACATCTTCATCCCTTAGCCGATTAAAATGAACCAGCATTCCTGCTAAAAACTTTTCTGGATTGCCAGCCGGGCGAAAATAGTCCAGCTTAAATTCAAAAAGATGCTCTTTTAGAAACAGCAGTGTTTCTGCCTCGCTCAACAACAAATAATGAGGGCTCAGACCTAAATGCAGGGCTTCATCTCTAAGAATTCGGTCGCAAAAAGAATGAAAAGTGCTAATCCACATCTGGGTATAACCATAGGGTACAATTTGGTCAACCCTCTCTTCCATTTCCAAAGCCGCTTTTTCTGTAAAAGTTAAGGCTAAAATTTCGGCTGGCTGGGCTCGGCCAGAAGAAATGAGAAACTTGATTCTCTCGGTGATAACCGTGGTTTTGCCAGTCCCGGCGCCGGCAATAATTAACAACGGCCCTGAGCCATGTTTAATTGCCTCTAATTGCTGTTTATTTAGAACTTTTTTTTCTCCTCCCTCCACCCCCTTCTCTCCTTCCTTCTTTCCTTTCTTTTTTTCTTTCTTTCCTTTTTTTCTTAATCTCTTTCTTTTTTTCCTTAATCTTATTTTTATACTAATCGACACGCGATCGCGTCTTTCTAAGTATAAAATATTAATCTTTTAGGGATTGATTTAACTGTTCTTTCTCTTCAATTGACTCGGAGATAGCCTGGGTTGAAGAAACTTTTTGGCCCAAAAGAGCAAAACTTTGCAAAGCGTCATTGAATTTAGAATAAGCGTTATTAATATGTTTGCCTAAAACTTGAAGGGCTCCTTCAGTTTTTTCATAATCTTTTTGAATCGCCCGCAGCATTCGGAAAACCTGACGAGAACGAGCTTCAATCTTCTTCCCTTCAAAAGAGAGCAAGATCATCTGCAGATGAGCATAAAGAGTCGTTGGCGACACCGGATAAACCCGGCGCTGTCGCGCATAGTCAGTTAATTCTACAAGGTTAACAATTTCATAATAAACTGGCTCTGAGGGAACATACATTAAGGCAAAGTCCATAGTTCCTTCTTCAGGTAAAATATATTTCTTAGAAATATCTCTAATATGTTTTCTGACATCATTAATAAAGATGCTTTTCAATTTTTTTCTTTCGCCTGCTGTTTCGGCTCTAACCATTTTCTGAAAATTTTCCATCGGAAACTTCGAGTCAATAGAAAGCAGGCCGGCATCGGTTTTCAAGGCGGCATCAACTTTCTCACCGCTTTTAAAAGAATACTGCAAGTGGAAGCTGTTCTTCGGAAACAGCTGGGAAATTAAATCCTTTAAAACTTCTTCACCAATATTGCCTCTTAACTTTGGGCTTTTTAAAAACTCCTGAAGGTCTTTCATGGAACGCCCAATCTCACTCATTTGTCCAACTTCTCGAGATACCTGAGAAATATATTTGGCCGCATTGTCTAGACGCTGATTAATGTTTTTCGTTGACTGAAAAAGAGAATCAGAGATATTTTTTGTTTGCCGATGCAAGCCTGTTTGCAAATCAGCTGTTCCTCTTTGCAGAGTCTCAATTACTTTCAGCAAGCTTTCATCAGCTTTGGTATTCTTTTCAACGTCTTTAAATCTCCTGTTAATAAACCAGGCAAAAAGAGCCAAACAGGCAATTATTAAGGCAGTAATTAGATATATTTCAGAAATCATGAAATTTTATGGCTACATAGTTAAATAGCTAAATTGTTAAAATTCATCCAGAATTAACCATTTAACCATTCACCTCAGTATTATACAATATAAACAACAATATGGTAAAAAGAAGGCGGAAAAACTTTTTCTCCACCCTTATCTTTATCCTTTTTCTGTGGAGCATTTTCGGACTGATAATTTTTTTTGTTGAACCGTCAATGGTTAAAGATTTCCTTTGGCCCAACAGCTATTTACCCTTTTTTATTAATCTCTTTTTGGCTCTTTTCTTGACTCTGGCGATTGTTTTTGCCAATTCGAGAAGGGGGTTTTTAACCAGCTTAGGAGTTATTATTTTCTTAATTCTCCGTCTTCAGCAGCTAGGGAATATCTTAAATGCCATTCTGATCACTGCTTCTTTGTTTTCCTTAGAATACTACTTTACAAGAAAAGGATAATGTGTTAAAAATAATTTAATTAATTAAATTATTTAAGTTCAATAAATCAAAGAGTCTGGTGAAAACTATGCAGATCTCTAAAGACAAGTTAGGCAAACAAGTAAAAAAACAAGTCGAGGAAATTTTTTATCAGACCTTGGCTGATCTTCGCAGAAAAGAGGATGCTCAAATTTTTGTCCGTGATTTCTTAACCAAAACCGAGCAAATCGTCCTGACCAAAAGATTAGCCATTGCCATGTATTTAGAAAAGGGCCGCTCCTATGAAGAGATAAAAAATGCCTTAAAAGTTTCTTCAGCCACCATTGCCAGCGTTGATAAAATGATGCAGCAAAAGAGCGAGGGTTTTATTTTGGCCTTAAAAAGAATTGAAGCTGAGGAATGGGCCGCTCAGCTGGTAAAAAAAATCAGCCGTTTTTTTAAAAACCTTTAAACTTCCTAAACTCCCTTTCCTAAAAACAGTTCTTGGTTTAAAATAAGAAATGAGAATGAAAGATTTTTATATCACTACTACTATCCCCTATGTTAACGCCCCTCCTCATTTAGGCTTTGCTCTAGAACTAGTCCAGGCAGACACTTTAGCCCGTCATCAAAAAGCCTTGGACAAGAAGGTCTTTTTTAACACCGGTACTGACGAACATGGTTTGAAAATTTTTCAAGCGGCTAAAAAACAAAACAAACATCCTCAAAAATACGTTAATGAATACGCTGCTAAATTTGGCCGTCTAGGACCAGCCCTTAATCTCAGCTATAACAACTTCATCAGAACAACTGATCCGCACCACTGCCGGGCTGCCCGGGAGTTCTGGCGAAGATGTCAAAAGAATGGCGATATCTATCAAGCTAAACAAAAAATAAAATACTGCGTCGGCTGTGAAATGGAAAAAACTGACAGTGAATTAGTTAAAGACCGCTGTCCGCTCCATCCTAACAAAAAGCTTATTTTCTTAAAAGAAAAAAACTATTTTTTTCGCTTCTCCCGTTATCAAAAAAGGCTTCTCCAGCTTTATGAAGAAAACCCAGATTTTATCATCCCCCGCCATCGCTTAAAAGAAATTAAAAACTTCGTCGGTCGAGGATTAAGAGACTTCAGCATTTCCCGCTTAAAAAAGAAGCTGTCTTGGGGGATTGAGGTTCCCGGTGACAAAAATCAGGTCATGTATGTCTGGTTTGATGCTTTAATTAACTACATCTCTGCTCTTGGCTGGCCTCAGGATAAAAAGAAATTCCAGCGCTGGTGGCCGGGTATTCAGGTGGCCGGTAAAGACAATCTGCGCCAGCAAACAGCTATTTGGCAGGCAATGCTCATGTCAGCCGGCCTCCCTAACACGAGACAAGTACTAATCCATGGTTTTATTACTGCCAATGGTCGGAAAATGAGCAAAAGTCTGGGCAATGTCATTAATCCCTTTGCTTTAGTAAAAAAATACGGTACCGATCCTCTTCGCTACTATCTCTTAAAAGAAATTCCGCCGACCAAGGACGGCGATTTTACTGAAAAACACTTTCAAGAAGTTTACAATGCTGATTTAGCCAATGGTCTCGGCAACCTAATTCAAAGAGTAGCTGTCCTCTGCCAAAACCTCCCTCCTAATCTTATAATTGGGATGCGATCGCATCTGAGTTATAAGATTTTTCTGAACAAAAAGAAGCGCAAGAAATATAGATATTTTTTAGAAAATTATCAATTTAATCGAGCTCTTGCCTGGATCTGGAAAAAGGCAGCTTCTTTAGACAAGTATATTAACCAAGTCAAACCTTGGGAGAAAAAAGGCAAAGAGCTGGAAGAAGTTTTAACTAAACCAATCAAAGAAATTTTAACTATTAGTTTATTGTTAAAGCCTTTTCTTCCGGAAACTTCGAAGAAAATTAAGTTAATCTTCGAGGACAAAAAGGTCAAAGCCCCAACCAAGCCCCTCTTTCCCCGCGTTAAATAAAGTGGAATAATATTCAATATTATGCTCATCGACAGCCACTGCCATCTAAACTTTAAAATCTTTAAGAATCAAGTGGCTGAGGCTATCCAGACGGCCAAAAAGGCCGGAGTTAAAAAAATTATTGTCCCCGGCACTAATTTGGAAACAAGCGAAAAGGCAGTCAGGCTAGCCCAAAAACATCCGGAAGTTTATGCCGCAGTCGGCATCCATCCCCACCATACAAAAAAAATTACAAATTACAAATTACAAATTACAAATAAACTAAAGAGACTGGCCCAAAATAATGGAGTTGTTGCCCTTGGCGAGTGCGGCTTGGACTACTACCGTTATCAAAAGACAAAATATAAAAACTATCAAATCGATCCAGAATTTAAAAACAGACAAAAAGAGATTTTTATCTGGCAAATCAAACTGGCTAAAGAACTAGCCCTGCCTCTGATTATCCACAACCGGCTTGCCTCTAAAGATCTTCTTAGGATTTTAGTCAAGGAGTTTAACCCCCAGCATGCCAATTCCGACAGACCCGGGGTTCTTCACTGTTTTCAGGGAAACGACCGGCTTTTTCGCTGGGCTTTAAAAAATAATTTTTGTCTCGGCTTTACTGGTCTAGTTACTTTTGATAGAAAAATGCAGGCAATCGTCAAAAAAACCCCGCTGAAAAACATCTTGGTTGAAACCGATGCCCCCTTTCTCAGCCCCAGATTAGACAAAATAAAAAGAGCCTTCCCAAATACCCCGGCAAATGTTAAAATTATCGCTAAAAGAATCGCTCAAATAAAAAGCGATTCTTTTTTAAGAATAGCCAGGCAAACCAGTAAAAACGCCAGCCGTTTATTTAATTTATAAAAATGGTCAATCGCTTTTTTAAAAACCAAGAAGATAAAATCCAACGATTTTTAGAAATTATTCCCGGGCTTTTTTCCTGGTCCTTAATCTTATTTCCAATTTGGGGGTCGTTGTTTATTCCAACGGCAGTCGCCTATTATATTATTGCTTTTGACATCTATTGGTTCTACCGCTCTATTTCTATCACTCTGCTGGCTCTTAACTCTTATTTCCAAATCAAGGCTTCACAAAAATACGACTGGCTTAAAGATGTTAAGGGTTTTGGCGACTGGCGAAAAGTTCATCATCTCGTCATTATTCCTACTTATCAGGAGCCTCTCTATATTTTACGGCGCACTCTTAAAGCTCTAGGAAGACAGACTTTTCCTAAAAACAAGGTTTCAATTGTCCTGGCTTTTGAAAAAAGAGAAGGCCAGCCGGCCCAAAAAAAAGCTAAGGTTCTCCGAAAAGAATTTGGCCGGATCTTTGCCAATTTTCTAACCACTTTTCATCCAGACGTTCCTGGCGAAATTAAAGGCAAATCTTCTAATACTGCCTATGCCGCCAAACAAGCTAAAAAACTGGTCATCGACCGGCAAAAAAAAGGTCTTGATTATGCTTTAATTACTTCCGCTGACGCAGATGCCCGGCTTCATGAGGAATATTTAGCCTGCTTGACTTATAAATTTCTCGACAGCCCCAAGCGTTACCAATTGATTTTCCAGCCCGCCATTATGTATTATAACAACATCTGGCAGGCCCCAGCCTGTATTCGAGTCTTTTCCACTACCAGCACTCTCGTCCAAATCGCCCTTTTAAGCCGTAAAGATAGGTTAATTAATTTCTCTACTTACTCCACCAGCCTTAAAATGGTTGCCGCTATTGGCTATTGGGATGTTGACGTTATTCCTGAGGACTATCGTCTTTTTTTCAAAGCCTTTTTCGCTCTAAAAGGCAAACTCGACGTTGAGCCAATCTTTCTGCCGGTTTTTGCTGATGCGGCTCTTTCCACTTCTTTTTGGAAAACAATGAAGAATCAATATCAACAAGTCAGGCGCTGGGCCTGGGGAGTGTCTGACGATGCTTATATTATTAAAAAATGGTTTACCGTCCCCGGTCTGCCTTTTTGGGATAAAACTGTTAGAGTCTTAAAAGTAATTGAAGATCATTTCCTCTGGCCAGTCAACTGGTTCGCGATCACTCTTGGTGCCACTCTGCCGCCGCTGCTTAATCAAGACTTTGCTCGGACAATTCTCGGAAAAAGACTACCCCAGACTGCCTCTCTTATTCTCAGCCTTTCACTGGTCTCACTATTGGTAGCCGTCTTTATTGAATTGAAGCAACGACCACCAAGAGAAGTTTCTTCTTTCTGGCATAAAATAACTGCTCCTTTTGAATTTGTTCTTCTGCCAATAGTTGGTTTTTTCTTTACCGCCCTGCCCGGTTTAGACGCTCACACCCGACTAATGCTCGGTAAATACATTGAATACAAAGTGACTGAAAAAGTTTAGGCTCGACTAAAAATATGCTAAAATATTCCTAATGAATCAGCTGACTACTTCTCTTTGGGGTGACGAGTCTTTTACGGCCGTCGCTGTCAGGGAAAACCTGCCAAGAATATTAGAAATTGTGGCCAAAGACACGGCCCCGCCTCTTTACTATCTGCTTCTTTTTGCTTGGACAAGGATTTTTGGCTCTTCAGAAATCGCTATCCGCAGTCTATCTGTTCTTCTCTCCCTGGGAACCGCTTTGACTGCTTGTTTAATTGCTAAACATATCTGGGGTTCACTCTCCAGGTTGGAGGGCAGAAAGACTGCTCTTTGGGCCGGCCTGCTAACTTTAGCTAATCCTTTTCTTTTCCCTTTCGCTTTTGAAGGCCGCATGTACGCTATTTTAGTTTTTTTTGTCACTCTTTCTTTCTATTTTTTCATTACTAAAAAATTCTGGGGTTATATTCTCAGCGCCGCGGCCGCTATTTATTCCCATCATTATGCGGCCCTCGCCTTAGTTTTTCAATTTTGCTGGCGGCTGGGAGAAGCTATTAAAGGGGCAAAAAAGGCCGGCGCTTCCACAAAACAAGGTCTTTATTGGTTGGAATTTATCAAGCCCTATCTACTTATTGCCTTTTTATATCTCCCTTGGCTCTATCCTCTCTACCAGCAGTTAACCAGGGTTTCCAGCGGCTTTTGGCTGGGCAAACCTCAATTAAAAGACTTGGGAGCTATTTATCTAAAATACTTCTTGGGAGAAAAATTGATTTTTAATTGGCAGAAATACTCCCTTATTCTAGCTGGTTTAACTCTTCTTTTAAAAAAGTGGTCTTCCAGGCAGAAACAAAACCTGTTTTTAATTGGCTGGGCGATCGTCCCTGTCTTGACTGCCTTCCTCCTTTCTCAAGGGAAAACCAGTCTTTTCTACGACCGCTATCTTATTTTCATCATTCCCGCCCTAATGATTCTTCTGGCCGGCGGCCGGCGGCAGCTAAGTTCTTTCTTAATCATTATTTACCTCTGCTTTTCATTCCGGCTTAACTACCACTATTTTCAACACCCAACCAAAAGACCTTTTCGCCAGCTAGCCGCCCATGTGGAGCAAACAACTAAACAAGATGATTTCTTAATCAACTACAATGGCTCTGCCCACCATCTTTGGGAGACAAAATACTATGGACTGGAGGCGCCTCTTTTTGTTCCTGGTGAAGACCTTCCTTATTATGTCGGCACCGCCCAAATGACTGAAAAAGACATTATTAAAAAACTGCCTAACCGTCAAAAAATCGGGGTCATCAGCAGTGAGGAGCCGGAAAAGATAGAAATTGAAAATTATCAGCTAAAAGAATATAAAAAATTTGGCAGTTTGTCTTTTTCCTGGTTTGAAAGACAAAAATAGAGATATTAAATGGCTGAGACAAATTCGCTACTATGAAAAAAAACAAAACAGAAATAATCCTCTTCTTGGTTTTTGCCCTTAATTTCCTTCTAAGAATTCCCTCGCTCTTTGATCCAGTCTCCTATGGCGATGAGTGTATTTATCTCACCTTAGGCAACGCCTTTAATCAAGGGCTTGTTTTTTATCGTGAAATTCATGATAATAAACCGCCTTTGCTTTATCTAACTGCCGCCTTAGCTGGCGGCAGTCTTTTCTGGCTGAGACTAATAACTCTGCTTTGGAATAGCATCAACCTCTGGTTGATTTTTCTCCTTGGCCGGCGGTTAACTAAAAGCCAAAAGGGGGGGTTAATCAGTGCTTCTTTATTTGCTCTTTTCTCCCTTCTACCAGAGGGCAGAATCGCCAATGGCGAAATTTTTATGATCATGCCAGCCAGCCTGGCTGTTCTCCTGGCTCTAGTTGGCGAGCAAAAAAAGAAAAAGCAGTTCTGGTTTTTAAGCGGCCTCTGCTTCAGCCTGGCTTTTCTTTTCAAAGTGCCAATTGTTTTTGACTTCGCCGGCTTTTTATTGGCCTTGTTTGTTTTTCGACTCAACAAGCCTCAGCAATTCCTTTCTGTTGTCAAAAACAAAAAGCTCTATTTAGTCTTGCTCGGTTTTGGCCTGCCTATCTTGATCAGTATTATCTACTACAGCCAAAGAGGAGCTTTTACTCCCTATGTCCGCTCCGCTTTAATGCAAAATATCGGCTACCTTTCTTCTTGGGGAGGCGATAACAGCGGCCTTTACCAGCGGGGGATAATTTTAATCCTAGTCAGTTCTTTAATCTATCGCTGGCGCCGTCAATTAGGTTTTGCTTTTTTTCTGCCAGCTCTTCTGACTCTCTTTGGCCTCTACGGAGTCTTTCTCTCAGAAAGGCCTTATCCCCACTACTTTATGGAAGTCGCCCCTTGGTTCAGCCTGCTGTTAACGGTTGTTCTTTTTCAGAAAAAAATTCGCCAGCTGACAGTTGCCTCCTGGCTCTTTTTCCTGTCTCTTTTGGGCGCTGTCCGCTTTGATTTTTGGTGGTACCCCCATTGGCCTTATTACCAGAATTTTCTCAATTTCGCCCTGGGAAGAATCGACCAGCAGGAATACTTTGCTTATTTCGGCGGCCAGGTGGAAAAAGATTATCAGCTCGCTAAATACCTCCAGGCCTACAGCCAGCCTCAAGAAAGAATCTTTGTTTGGGGGGACGGAGCCTGCATCTATGCCCTGGCTAAAAGAAACCCGCCCGGCCGCTATACCGTTAACTATCACATTTATGATTTTGACGGCTTTGAAGAAACCCTAACAGCGATTAAAGAAAAAGAGCCAAAAATAATTGTTCTGCTTGAACCCTTGAGAAAAGAGTTTCCCTCTCTAGAAGACTTGCTTTCGCTTGAATACAGCCGGACAAAAAAAATAGACGGGGCGGAAATCTACCAAAAATTAAATCATCAATGAAAAAGAATAACCAGCTAGTCATTTTTAAACAACTCTTTTCAGCTGGCTCAAACGGGTCAGCTCAACTGGCGAAAATTAGAGAAGAACTCGATCGGCTTTTTAATCACCAGGCTATTAAAAAAAATGTCCGTTTCAGTCTTGGTTTGTTTACTTTGACTCTGCTCTTCTTTCTTGCCTTCTGGTCAAGATTGCCGCCTAAAATCCCTCTTTTCTTTTCCCGACCCTGGGGGGAAAACCAACTGGCCGCCAGAAATTGGCCGCTAATCATCTCTCTTGTTTATTTTTTAGTCGCTGTCTTTAACCTCCGGCTAGCCAGTTTTTTTGTAAAAAAAAACCTTTTTCTGGCTAA
>Ga0180433_10010975_pt1 | contig 10808 bp, 12 predicted proteins | sample SS_ome_8_FD_132980 | JGI IMG/M metagenome (GOLD analysis project Ga0180433, IMG submission 132980) | Hypersaline lake sediment archaeal communities from the Salton Sea, California, USA - SS_1_D_1 metaG | ecosystem: Environmental > Aquatic > Non-marine Saline and Alkaline > Hypersaline >...
ACGGGGACACTTATTCAGCGATTAGTCTTGAAACAGCGCTGAATGTCCTTCAAATCCAAAATCTTGAGCTACCAGCGCCGGATACACCACAAGAGAAATATAACTTATCAGAAATGCTTTCCGTTGCGATGATGCTCCCCATTTCGTCATTCGCTTTGAAATTCATTCATAGCAACCGCAGTATTTTCAAAGTGGTACTGCTCGATGAAGCTTGGGCAGTCTTGAATACAAGTCAGGGAAGTCATTTAGCGACCCGTCTTGTTCGTGCAGGACGTTCAATGAATGCCGGTATTTATTTTGTTACTCAAAACGCGAATGACTTGCTGGATGAAAAAATGAAGAACAATATCGGGATGAAATTTGCATTCAGAAGTACCGATCCAAAGGAGATTGAAAATGTTCTGTCCTTGCTGAATTTAAAGAATACAGAATATAACGTATCAACTTTGAGAGAGCTTCAAAACGGCCAATGCTTGTTCCAAGACATTACTGGACGTGTTGGTGTGGTTTCAATCAATGCTTTATTTAAAGACTTATTCGATGCTTTTGATACCCGTCCACCGGCTGAGCAGGAAGAAGAATATCGGATAAACGATGAAGTAGCTGTTTCAAAGGAAGCCAGTTTCGTAGACGAGTATGAAGATGCTGCCAAGTCCGATAAAGAAGAGGTGTACGTATGAGAAAATTATTTTCAATTATGAATGTGTCCTTTCTTCTCATTATTGCCGCAGCTTGCGGCAGTAATGAGGTTAATGGAAAAGGACCAGCAGATATACCAGTTGAATGGGTGAATGCAGAAATCCAAAAAAATGAACCGAAAATGTTAGATTTACTCGAAAAAAAATCGAAAGCGTTAGATGTGGAAGATAAAGCTGAAAATAAAGAGACTATCAAACAATATAAACTGACTGAATGGAAAGCAAATGATGAACATTATTTCTATAAAATTGAATACCTAGACCCTACTGATAATGATCGTTTAAGAACAGATAAAATGGAATTAATTAAGACTGATAGCGGTTGGAAACGTACTAAATACGGAAATATAAATGATTTTGACAAACTTGTAGAGGACTTAAAGCCAACAGTCCTAAGGGAGTTGCATGATAAATGAAAAAACTCATGAAGTTTTTTTTGTTATCGATTACCTTGCTTTTTGCGATGCCGGTTCCAGCTTCAGCAGAAAGCCTTCAAGATAGTTTAGTACCACAAGATACAGAAGCAGGATCAGTCGGAGAGGTTGACCTGAAATACAATGAGCATCCGATGCATCATTACAAGCTTGATACGTGGGTTGATACGGATGGTGACTGGATGCCGTGGAATTGGGCGGACGGTGCTGGTAAACAAATCTATATCGCCTTAATGGAGATCATCAATTCTATTTGGAATGTCAATATTTTGTTAGCGAATTTCACGATGAAGATTATTCAAGAAGCATTTGAATTAGATTTTGTTTCCGATGTAGCAGATCAAATCGGTCAGGCGGTTCAGAATGTGGCTGGTTTCGGGCCGGGCGGATTCATGTCGAATGGATTATGGCCGTTGCTTGTAACGTTTGTAATCGGAATCGTAGGAGCATGGGCTACCTATGTAGGAATGGTAAAACGCGAAACTAGCCGTGCCTGGAGTGGGTTACTTTCTTCAATCATCATTTTTGTCTTTGCGCTTGGTTTCTTTTCCAACTCTTCAACCATTTTGAAAGGAATTAATGATTGGTCAAGTGATCTTCAGAGCGATATTTTAGCGGTTTCAGCAAGTGTAGTAAACCCAGGTTCTTCTTATTCCAAAGAAGAAGGAATTGCAACGATCCGCAATCAGATGTTTGATTTGATGGTGAAAAAGCCTTATCTACTTATGCAATATGGTACCGCAGAAGTTGATGAAGGACGTGTTAATGATCTTCTTGAGATTGATCCAATTCTAGAAGCGGAAGATAGGGATGAAAAAGTAAAAGATGAAGTGGAAAATGAAGAAAATAAAATGATGTCCATCGATGGGATCAGCCAGCGTGCCGGTTTTGTTCCTTTGCTTTTCTTAGCCAATACCATTATCGGGGTTTTTCTATTAATCATTTCAGGAACGATTATTCTTTATCAGATGATATTCCTTGCTTTAGTGCTCTTTGCGCCGGTTCCGTTGCTGATGGCATTGGTGCCAAAATGGTCACATTCAGCCTTTGATTGGTTGATGAAGGTATTACATGCGCAACTCATGAAAATTGCGATTGCCTTATTGCTGACGATTTTGTTTGGTATTTCAGCGATCTTATATCGCGCAACTGACACAGGGGACTTAGGATATTTAGGAATGATGCTTCTTCAAATCATTTGCTTTATAGGTATTTGGGCCAAACGAAGAGAGCTGTTTAACATGGTATCTACGGCAGTTAACAATGTCCAAAGCAGCACAGGGGCGACCTTGCAAGGTTATAAGCAAAAATATCGTGAAGCTAAAAATACGGTTCGTAAAGTTAGAAATGTGATGGATCAAGTCAACAGCACAGGACGCATTCGTAATCAGCCTTTAGCGCAACGTAAAATAGGTGTCCTTGATAAAAATCAGTTAGCAGAAAGGCAACAACAGCTCAAAGCAACGAAAGATGGTCTCAAGAGTGCGGTTGGTGGTGCAGTGTTAGCAGATCGTAACAATGAAGAATTTCAAGAAGGACAAGAAATGTACAAAAACCGTACAGGTGTTGAAACCGCAGCGACAACTGACCGTGAACAGCTAATGGATCGTAAACGGAAAGAAACAGCTGGCCAAAACGGAACTATCACATCTATTGAGGATTTAAGACGACGCCGTGAAAGCGAAGGAATTGCCAATGTTCCTTTAGCAGACCGTCAAACTTTACAGGGGGCAAGCCGTGAAGCAGCTACTTCAATAAATCGAGCAGAAATGCGCGATGTAAACCTTACAGATCGACAACAAAGCCAGCGTAACATTAACTTGCCAAACCAGCACATTCATGAGGATCAAATCAATGAGCAACATAACATCCAGCTTTCAGAGCGCCGATCACTTGAGAGAACGACGGATCGGGAAGTTTCTCAAGATACTGTCAACCGTGAACGATTGCTTACTAACAATAATGAGCGAAACGCTCAAGAAGTTATTAATCGTAATGCTATCAGCAATGAAACGAATCAGCGTAATATCAATGAAACAGTTAATCGTCATTCTATTAGCAATGAAAATAATGATCGTACAGTCAATAATGTAACAGAACGTAGTCATAACGTGACTGAAACCAATCGTCGTGTTCAAGAGAATATCACGACAAGGGAAACTGTTTCACAAGAAGTGAATCGATTCAATGAGCAGAAGGTTGAAAATCATGAGCGTACTAAAAATGTGAAAATTGATCCTTCTAAACCTATTACGAAATGGGAAGCACAACAGCAAATCAATGAAAAAAACCGTTCTAAAAAAGAGTAGGGAGTGAAAAGGAGAGACGTATATGTTTGGATGGGATTATCACAATAGCAAAAGTGATCGAATCAAATTGTTTCTGTTTATTCTCACCGTCTTTCTTGTTGTTGGTTTTACCGTTACAACAATTCTCCGCAGCATGAACAAAGTGGAAGTCGCAACAAAAAATGCAGCTGAATCGACTGAGCAGGTCGATTCAGAGCCTGCATCTTTCGATAATTTACAATCGGCAGCTGAAGAGAATAAAAAAAATGAGTACGATCAAACTAATAAATTTTCTGAAGAGATACTTGAAAACACTAAGGAAATTGCTGTTCAATTCACAACAGCTTTTCATACTTACAATGCAGCTGAATCGATGAAGTATTTAGAAAATGCAAAACCGTATATGACAGATGCTTTATATGAAAAGATGAAACGAAATGGAAGGCGAGAAATCCTTGAACGGTCTTATCTGACAGTAAAAGAAACACAGATCACACCAGTATCCAATAAAAGCAGTATGGTTGTTCGTTGGAATGTGATGGTGATAGGTGAAGCAAAATCCGTTGATGGAACTACGTCAGAAACAGAAGATTGGTACCTAGTTGGACTACGTGAAGTCGATGGAGAATGGAAGGTAGAGGATGTGAGAGTTAATGTCTCAAGTTAATGATCCTAACGGCTATGAAACAGAAGGGAGTTCGGCGTTAAAGAATGCCGCCAGTGAAGTTGGAAAAGTTGCTGCAAAAAAGGCTACTAAAGCGTTAGCCACAAAAGCAGCTGCTGCAACTGGTTCCAGTATTGGACTTCCTGTTATTGTAGGGATTGTCGCATCCATTTTAGTATTTGGTTTTATTGTGATTACAGCATTTCTTATCATGGCTTCAAGTGGTGGAGAAGCAAAACCTAAAGGTGGCGTAGGTTTCTGGGGCGGTGAAATATCGGAAATAGGAGCCAATGAAATCCCTGCTGCTTTTATTCCCATTTATAAAGCTGCTGAACAGAAATATGGTGTGCCGTGGAATCTTCTTGCGGCGCATCATCGAGTGGAAACAAGATTTTCTACGATTAGCCCCATGGTTTCCCCAGCGGGAGCAACTGGGCACATGCAGTTCATGCCTTGTACGTGGGTTGGATGGGGGCATCCTTCGTGTGGTGGATTAGGGAGAGGGAATATACCTGATTCCCAATTAACTGATCCAGCTGTTATATCCAAATACGGAGGATATGGAGAAGATGCAAATGGTGATGGAAGAGCCGATCCGATGGATTTAGAAGATGCTGTCTTTTCAGCAGCCAACTATCTTGCTGCAAATGGTGCAGCTGATGGAAATTTCAGAGATGCTGTATTCGCCTATAATCACGCGTCTTGGTATGTCGAAGAAGTTCTTGGCTTTGCCGATCAGTATGTGAAAGGCTATATTGCCATAGGCGGAGGTAATGGTGGATATACGGGTATTGAGGTTATAGATATAGGTATGAAATGGATTGGGAACTCTGAATATGTGTTTGGCGGAGGGCGAAATCAGAGCGATATAGCAAGAGGGAAATTTGACTGTTCGTCCTTTGTGCATTGGGCTTTTGCGCAGGTAGGAGTAGATTTGGGTCCATTAGGTTCTACTAGCACGGAAACATTGAAACATCTAGGTCAGCCTGTATCACCTAGTGAAATGCAGCCTGGTGATCTTGTATTCTTTGACACTTATAAAACTGATGGCCATGTCGGAATTTATGTTGGAGATGGTAAATTCATAGGGGCACAATCAAGCACAGGTGTTGCGATTGCTGATATGACCCAAGGCTATTGGAAACGGACATTCAATGGTAGGGTAAAACGAATTTAATCTAATTTTTCTTGAAAAACCCTTGTTACAAGGGTTTTTTTATTAATCTGTTAAGTAACAATAAAGTTGTTTAAAAAACGCCAGTCATACTATTCAGCAATCGGGCCATATTGTTGTAGATGTTCTTAGGACACAATACAAGACAATGATATAATTAGAAAAAAATAGAAGTGTAAGGGGTTAATTATAATGGAATATAGTGATTTTGGAAAAGAGTCAAAATGGTATATTAATGGTGTTGTAGCAAAATATATGGATAGTTATATACGAGACCACCTTATTTGGACTCCCGAACAAATGTATATAAGCTTTCTAGAATATAAAAAAGAAACACATGAAAAGGGTTGGTATGGGTACAAAACTAAGGTGGATGGAGAATGGATTTTCCCTCATAAAGACGCTGAGTTATGGATGGTGAGCGAAGAAGCAGAAACTTTCATAATGGAAAGATTCACTAAAAAATATCACAAAAATAACACTTTGGCTCGAACAAAAGGACCAATGCTTGATAGGATTAGATTTGGACTTAACTGGGATAATGAATATGATATAAATTATGGTCTTTATCCTGGAACAAGTAACTATAGAAAAACAGAAATTGTAGAAGGGCAATCCATTATTCCTTGGAGTATTGAACATGTAGAGAATGAACTAATGACAAACTATAACAAATCATTAATAAACGTTCTTGAAGAACTCTCCAATAGCCATATAGAAAAGGAGTTTTATAAATTTTGGTTAGATAATTTTTATGACGATAAATTAAATCCGGCAATTATTCCAGAGATAAGTGGAACTCGAAGGAAGTTTTGGGCTTCTAAATGCAACGATAAATATTATTTTAAAAGAAGAGACATTCCAGAAAAAGACTGGAAGAGTTTTGATGTAAAGAATTCTAATCTTAGATTCGACTTTGCGATTGTCAACTGGTACAAACAAAAAATGATTCTAATCGAACTAGATGGTCATGAATATCACAAGACAGTAGGTCAGCGTAGCAAAGATGCTGTTAAACGTGGGTTGGCCACGCAACAGGGTTTCCAAATGAGTGTATTCACTGGTTCTCAAATTAATGCTAATTTAGAAGCTTGTTTTGATAGCATCAAAGATTTCCTCAAAAGGAAATAAGACAAACTCCAATAAATAATCTTCAACAATCGGGCGCTTTAGCTCAATAAGGTATTGCCTAAACCCTCCTTTTTTATGCAGCTGCCAGGCTTCTTGAGAAGCCAAAAACGTTAATTGATCAACGATGTATAAAATCGTGCATAAACAATAAAAACGGCCATTGTGAAACCTCTTGGGCGACACTAGGTTTCACAATGGCCAATTTCTCAAAAGAGGCTTTATGTAAACTAAAGATGTATATGTTATACAAAAGGACTTTTCTCCCTATGACAAGAATATAAAATGTTAAATCGTATATTAAACAAGGACTTTAAGAGGAGATGAACTAACATATTAAGTAACATTATAATGGGATTTATTGTTCCTTGGATTTTTGGTATTTGGTTGTATAAGAAGAAACCTCTGATTGTAATTTTAATTGCACCAATAGGAGCAACTGTAGCCTTTGTTATAAATGAGTGGGGATTTAATTATTTTTGGCAATTCAAACCTGTTTATAGAAATGTGAGCTTCTCCTCTCTCCCTTTAGACATTGGTTTATATCCTGTTTTAGCCTGTTTTTTTATTTATTTTAAGCTAAATAAGAGGTTCAATATGTTATGGCTTTTTCTGCTTTTCACCTTATTGGTTACAAGTTTAGAAGGAATTGGTTTGATTTTAGGAAAGGTAGAATATTTTAATGGTTGGAATATATTTTTGACGTTCATTATTTATTTAGTAGCATATTTAATTATTTATAGTTATTTTCGAATTTTAGTGAAGTATCAACTTTTGAAGGGTTAGAAAAATTTGTATTTTTTAATCTGGATCTTAAGCTTAATCTTTTTTCATGATTCCTATTTATATAAATAAAAAGGGGATTTGTAGCGAATTAAATTGGTATAAAATACCAATTTAAACCCACGTTGGTTAGTATTGCCAAAATGTACTTAACGTTTTTCGTTGCCGATAACGGGCATTATGGTAACAAAGTAAATAAACCATAGATCTACAGCATGGTAAAACGGGGGTACATATATATATTCGAAACTTATGATTTTGAAGTGGCTTGGTGCCCAATATGCTCTCAAGGTTGGATAGAGGTAGTAAAAGACGTTGAAACCAAAGAATTTTTTGTAATGTGTAATGAGTGCGAAAATGAATGGAATCATCCAACAAACATTAAGGCATCAAAAGCAAGAACTGAAGTTAGTGAAAATCCAGTAATTAAACCAATATACGAAGTGATTAAAAGTATTGGCTGGGAAAAATATATAATTAACGAATAGTTACTGATTTGGTTCACTATTTTATCTTTACTTAGAGAAAAAGCGCTGATCTAATTCATCAATCTCGGATTGTATCGAGCGTAGCCTTTGTTTCAACGTATTCGCGTCTGCCTCAATTCCTTCGAGTAGTTCTATTACGAGGTCAATTTTCGTTTCCATCGGTAATCACTCCTTTCCGATAATTATAAATATGGTTTGTTAATTGATTGTAAATTTTTGTTAAATCTATTGTCGAATAGTGTAAATAAACGTTTATTTAAATAAAAGTTCTGTTAGACAATGTTGTTGATTTTCTTATTAAACTACGAGACGGGTTACTTTAATAAGGAAACGCGCTTTTGGATTTTGTACCAGCATTATTTTTTAGCAGAGCCTTTTTATTTAGCAAAAAGTAACGGTTCCACTCCTCAGTGTTTCTGCTATTATAGAAAAGCAGAATTAAAATGAGGTGTAGTTCATGAACGAGGATAAGTACGCAAACATCGATTTAAATAAAATTTATGACTATAAAGATTTGCCGGATCGCATCGGTGGGCGGTGTGATCATTGTGGCCATGCGTTATTTAAAAGTACGGTAAAGAATTTCGAGTTTATTAGAGAATGCCGTAAGTGTGGCATGAAGAAGAGGATTTGACCCTATCAATGGATAGGGCTTTTTTATTTCATCTCAGCGTTTATCACATCATCCATCTTCAACCTATATACTTTATGTAATGAATATACAATTCGCAATTCCTTGTTCATCATATCCATGTAGTGAACATGACCTTCTAATGTGTGGAAATCTCCGTTGTTAAAATATGTAAATTCCAATGCGCGATTTTCTGCCATTGCTTCACAAATTTCATTAATCAGCTGCCACTCCTGTTCATCCAGCACCGGTTTTTCTTTCTTCAATGATTCCTCTTTTAATTTCTTGAGCCCAGCCCGGTGCTCTGGCAAAAGAAATGCAGTCCATTTCTTTATTCCTCTGTCTCTAATCATTCCAATCACTCCTTTTTTCTTTATTATATAAGAATATTTGTTCGGTTTATAATATAAAAAAGAACGTTTATTGGAGTCTTTTTTTATTGTGGTGTTTAATAAGGGTATACCCTTATTAAACTTCTAAAAATATAGTAAAACCAAGGTGTTGAAATGTTCATTTAGAGTTGTTCAATGGAATGAATATTAAATATGTTTTTTTATGTATAAGAGAAATGAGCCGATCGACTGGATCACCAGGCTAATTCACTACCTCCCAAGCCCCCCTTCGATATCTCCTCACCTGCTATCCGAAAAATCCGCGCAACTTTTAAACTCAGGGTGTTTGTGTCAAAAGAAGGAGTCAACGGAAGAATAGAGAATATTTTAAAGTTGATTCTAAAATATGGATATTAGGGGCGAGTAAGATGACTGAGAAAAAAGTGGATATTACGGGTAGATATAATCGAGAAATTCAGGAAATAAAGTATATATTTCAGGACCTTGAAAACGGACGAGTATATGATATTACCGGAACGCGCGGTGATGCCTACCTACATACGCATGTTGCAAATCTTCGTAAAAAATTAAATGATTTAATCACTAAAGTCGAGTATGATAAGGACTCAATTGACGAGGAGTTAGCTGCTGCTCTATTTGAAGCTCGTGAAAATGACAAATTTTAAATGCTAAAAAAGGGAAACTCCAGCCCGTTCGGAGTCTCCCTTTTGTTATTGTCTTTTTATTCGTCTGCAGATTCTTCTCTTTTTTTGTCTGCTTCTTCTTTAGCTTTTTTAGCTAAATACTCTTTGTGTTTCTCTTCGGTTACGTACCAGCAAATGGCTTTTAAACCTAAATCCTTAGCATAAACACGTCTTCCGTTTCTTGTTACCCATGGTCTACAAATCTTTACCATGATTCATCACCTCTTATAATTTAATAGCTTGCAGAAGCCAACGAGGTGTGATATTTTTATTTTACCAATTATTTATTTGTACGGGCATTTTTGAATCCGTGCTTCTCACACCGTAGGTTGTCCTCTGCAAAGGATACTACGGTCTTTTTTTTGCCCTTTTTTCATTCAATCCCCCCTTTTCCTTTGTTTCTATAGGCTTGTCTTTTTATGTAAGAATAAGTTTTCATCTAACTAATATAGGGGGATTTTATTAATCTATAGTTTATAAAAACTAAAAATTAAATTCCTTTCCTCTATAATGTTCTCAGACTAAAACTTGTTTAGTACCTCTATAAATATATTACATAATTATTCTATGTTTGTCAAGGGGTATTTTATGGTGAAAATGTGACATTTTTTTAAGTATACAATATATGGTGTTGTTTACTTATATTATACAATATTTTGTGTTTTTGTACAAATTAAAAATCAATATATTGTGTTTTAGACCTTCATGTTGTATTGGATAAGTTGAATTGTTTTCAGTTTCCTTTCTTTATTTGTTGTCGAATTGTGTAATCGAACGTTTGTTTAAACGGAAAAAAGACGAAGCCTGCGCCTCACCCTTACTGTTTAGGTGCTCATATAACTGACGTTGATTAATCGTAAGTGTTAGTGCAGACAGCACAAAAATATGATAAGTAGATTAAAAAGAAGTCAAAACAAAGACTTTTTTTGTGATTTTTATAAATTTTGAGAGTGAGTGTGTACAATAAAAGAATCATTAAAATGTATTTGGAGTTTAAAGGAGCGGAATGAATGGATCAGACGAAACCAATCATACAAAAATTAAATGAGCTTTACGTGATGACACGTCGCAAATATCTTGTTCAGTTTCCGGGTCGATATGTCACGCTTGACCAAAATAACAAGACTTCGAAAAAGTTTGTTGTTTTTAATGACAGTATGCTTGTAACGCATCTAAAAGGCGAGGGTATTACATACGGAATATTCAACGGAGGATATGAAAACAAATTTATTACTTTCGATGTGGACTGTAACGATGTTTCTACTTCCCGTTGGGCAACTTTGAAGTTAATTGATGTATTAATAGAATCGTTTAATATTCGTCTCCAGGACATCCACGTCAGCTTTTCCGGCAGTAAAGGGTATCATGTGGACTTATTCTTCGATAAGAATATAAAAACGGATGAACTGCAGTGTTTCTACACGTCAGTGGTTACTGAGGTCGGCGCAATACCTGACGGTCAAATTGAATTTCGTCCTAGTTGG
>Ga0180433_10010976_pt1 | contig 10807 bp, 24 predicted proteins | sample SS_ome_8_FD_132980 | JGI IMG/M metagenome (GOLD analysis project Ga0180433, IMG submission 132980) | Hypersaline lake sediment archaeal communities from the Salton Sea, California, USA - SS_1_D_1 metaG | ecosystem: Environmental > Aquatic > Non-marine Saline and Alkaline > Hypersaline >...
CGAGCAAGGTATTGTTTCTAATGCAAAACCGAAACTCTTTCCATCTGTTGAATAAGGAGATTGCCATGACTATCACTCGCACTCGCTGATCTTCCCGCCCCCATCGCAACCAACGGTGGGGGATCATTGGAAATCGGGGCGTAAGAACCCAAAGTCTGATGAGCACTGGATTAAGCCGATCAAGGGCGTCGGACCCCCTCTGTACCTCTTAGGAGATCACGGGGACGGCCCTCGGATAAGGTGTGGGTCGCTGCTAATGGTAATAGCGGTTCTCCACCGTTGGAGTTTTTCAACTCTAACACAGGAGAAAAGATCCTATGAAAACGCTGAATTGCATGTCTACACACATGGACGGTGCCCACTGTGGGCTTGCCGATTGGTACTCTGAGATAGAAGAAGGTATCCAAGAGGCACTTAACGAAGGACCGGAATACGAATGGACGACAGGCTGGTATGCCAGTAAGAAAGAGATTGCATCTGCATGTATCACAAGCAGTGAAGGCAGCCTCTGTATTGAAGCATCCGTTTCGGACGACTTTGATACACCCGGCTTAGGCTCGTTGACCATTCCACATACAACTGATTTGGATGTCGTTAGGGACACCATCTACAAAGCGTGGGATGCGGCAGAGATCGACCAGAAAGCCAACAGGCTTTACGCTGGTTACTCTGTCCTGACCGAAGTGGAAAGCTACGCTATGTATGTTGGTGGCAAACCACAAGGCGAACCTGTGCTTCGTCAAGGCTGGGTCGAAACATACGTTAAACCAGTCGGTGATGGCCATTGGTTCGATCAACCTCCCGGTGACAACTATCACCAATGGGGGTTTCAGGAAGAATACGAAATGCCTGAGTCTGTCAAAGAGAAATTGGCAGAGTGGGCAGAATCCAATGACTCCGGTGAATTCTCTTTCGAGGGATTCACCATCAAACCTTGGGATGACTAATGTTTGTGATCGAATCAACCCAACATGAGAGCAGCAATGGTTGCTACCTCAAGTTCATAACCCCAGAATTCCCTTTGGGGTTGTGGACCGGGTTGGATAGTGCCAAGAAGTTCGATACTGAAGATGAAGCAAATGATTATCTGACCATGCTTATCATCGCATGGTCTGCCGATCACTGCGAAAAACTCACCAGATTGTCTGAAGGGTATTCACACAACAATTACAAGCGAAAGCGACTCGTTGAACTTAACGAGGAACACGTCGCTTTGCTCAAGGGTTTCATAGTTCAAGACATAAGGACACCAGTATGAGCAACGAACAAACCACAACCCTGAAAGACAAGGGTAATACGGACAAGCAGGTGCAAGTCAGGATTGAAGCCGATTCTGACTGCATTGCCATCTATCCCGTTGGCTATGGCGAACAATCCGCTGCTGACGGACATGGTTGCCCTGTGTTGCTCGAAATTTGGAATGGCGAACTTCGTGTTGTTGTTTGGGATGACATTAACGAAGCTGATCCCAAGATCACTTCTCTTGAAGAAGCCAGAGAAGATAATCGTCTTATAACATGAACCGTCGTATTTTCCTTGGTATTTGTGCCGCTCTATCTTTGCCCTTCAAAGCATTGGTGGCGAAACCACAATCATAAGGACACCAACTAAGAGGACGAAATGACAACGATCAAAGCAGAAACACACAGCGATGACCACAACGTAGAAACGGAATTTGATGCCGTTCACTGGTTCACCATCGCAACAGACGCACAAATCCTTAATCTTGCTGACTGCGGTTGGGGTGGAGACTACCCCGCTGATGAAGTGGCACAATGGTCATCGGATCTATACGACGGTGTGGACAAGGTGTTCAACTATATTGCTACGATTCAGGATGACCCATCCAAGAAAGACATGAGTGGTTTTGAATGCCACGTCAACGAATCTGATGCTATGGAGTGGTTGAAAGAACATCGCCCCCACTTGTATGAGCAACTGAAAGCGAAGGAATGAAACAGTCCGTTTGTAGTTTCAGTGGTGTAGCTGGTCACTTTTTGTTTCAGATGGGTTGCGGACACCAACTACTAATGCCAGTAAAAGATGCCCCTTTCGATAAGATGGAAGGGACTAAATTGGAAATCGAATGCAAACAATGTAAAACAGGAAAAATCATGAAAGTTGTCGATCTACCCTGCTACGATATGGTCTTCCACGTTGAGGATGGCGAGGATGGTGCTGTTGCATCATGCTGGCATACCGCTCTTGAGCGTGATACTTGCCCTCATTGTGACAACCCCAACTGTAATTTCGAGTGTGATGAGTCACAGGTGGCATTTGATGACACTTCCAATCCTGATGCGATGGAACAGGAGGTTGTAGATCGCCACAAAGTCAACTTCGCCCTCGATGTGGTGGAGTCTTATACCACGGCACTTGTAGCCTCTCTGGAAAAGGGTGGTTGGGATACCAACGAAGCTGCCGTTAAGAACATGATTGCCGAAGCAGTGGAAACCACGGTGGATGCAATCAGCAATCAGGCATAAGGACACCAACTAAAAGATTGGGATAACATGAGCTACCACCAAACTCTCCGTGTGTTTATGGAATCTGAGCCTTATGGTCGTGAATACTTTGACGGCTATGATTCCCTCACAGAACAACTGCAAGCCGTTGAGCGTTTGACTAACAATGCTTCTGAACTTGCAGCACAAGATGGCATCGAACGCATTGTCGGTGTTGTTGTGGTCCCCGTTAAACAAACCGTGGAAATTTCTATCCACAACAACAAAGGCCCCGGCTCCCACACAACAACCGTGGACTTCGCTAGTTTTGAACAAATCCGCAGCGTTGTAGATGAACTAATTGATGAACTGGGGTTTCGTAAGGTCGATGTTGAACTTACACCAAATTGGAAAGTTAATGACCAAGAGGCTTGTGAGTTCAATATCATTGAGAATCAAGATTGAAGGGTCTAAAATGAAGTCACGTCAAATTGTAGTTGCTGATACGTTTTATGTTGCAGTCATGCCTCACAATGAAATCTGTATGCGGCACATGGGCATCGCTGGCAAGGTCATGAAATTCCGTCTCGACCTGAACGATCAGGTGTTTCTGTACGACGAACAACGTGACCAAAACCCCATTGGCCCAATCACGCCAAGTGAGGCTGGCCTATTCCAAGAAGGTGGTGAGTGGTATTTCTACCCAATCCAAAGTTTGGAGGATGAGAATCCACAAACTCTGCCTTTGACTCTTAATGAAACTGAGGCTGCTTTTTTGTTGGTGCTTCTTTGCGAACAGGACACCATCAATGAACGCATGAGGGAAATGGACTATCCCATTGAACAGATCAACTTGGAAGCGTTGGCCGAACGTGTAAGACGACTCAACTGGAACTTTCATTGGAACAAACAGGAGACAGACGATGGTTCTCAAGAAGCCAAAACACGAGCCTGAAACAATCAATGCCTCACTTTTCAGTGAAGATGCTGATCCCAAAGTTATCAACGAAGCGATAGAACGTCAGCACCATGCTGATTACCAGTGTTTCATGCTCCTGCGTGAACTGATGGACAGTCATTCGGCAGAAATCGAGAGTTTCGCCAACTCCACTGAGTTTGACGATGAGGACACCTTATACAAACGCATCCAAGACACTTTGACAGAGCGTCATCAAGCGAATCATAATTTCTGTCAGGCTGTGTCAGGCAGAGGTTGAGAGCATACCTTTTTGGAGAAAAGCTGATGAATGATGACCCCACGCAAAAGATAAGAGACTTTGCAAAAGAAATTGGTTGGGAACTTGCTAGTTCTCAACAGTCATGGGGAGGCAAAGGGCATAGTGGGGTTGCGCTTCTTGTCAAATCTCCCACGCCTCTTGGTGATGCTTATGACGAAAATTATTCATGGACTCTTGGCTTGGTTGGGGATGCCATGAAACAAGTCGAACTTCACAATCATCGTGAAGATCCCGAACGCCCTAAGCGTGAAGCCAAGATCCGTGAAGACTTGCTGAAATGCTTCACAAAAATTAGCACGACCAGCAGATATGGTCAGGCGGTCTATGTTCGTGAGATCCCTAATGAGTATTGGGGAGAAATGGGCGAACCGTGGTTGATCGTGACAACTGAGATCGGTCACGTCAAAATTGGTTGGCGGAAACGAGTCATTGAGATTGACTGGTCAGACACGGACATAAAAAGTTCGGCAGAAGACCTGTTCCCCGATGAAAATGTCACCAAAATTGACAAGATGATTCATGCTTGGGGCTACGAAAAAGCTACTGAGTATATCAAGAAACTCCATTCCTCAGAGGTAGTCAATGCCTAACATTTCAGTTCTCACCAATACCGGCAAACATCTGGCAACTGTCTGCATGGATGGTGGTGTTTCAACATCTACGGCAGTCGCCCCCGGTTGTGTCATTGAAGAAAAATACAATGACGAAAAAATCGTCCATGACTTTGATGAATCAGAATCATCGGGCGATTACACAAATTGTGGGCAAGTTGGTTTCTGGGTGCAGGGTTGTACTCCCGGTGGCGAACTGATGCAGTGGGGTATTGATGGGGACACCAAATACCCTTATCGAAGTTACGATGCTGCCTTGGAACAAGCAAGGTACTTGGCTGAAAGTGAATGTCACCGCAAAGATGCGTTCTACATTTTGAACGTATTTCCGAATGGTCAAATCAGACTAGACGAGGTTGATGTATGAACACGGCAACAGAAAAATGTTTCAACTTCAATGCACGTATCACTCAAGATGCTGTGCGCACCATGTTGATTGATGCGTTAGAGCAAGGTTCATATTACTGGTGCGAATTTGTTGAATCCACTGGTCCGCTGGGTTTGCCTTCTGGTGACTTCAAAGCTGCCGATATTGTACTAAATGGTGGTGAAGTTATTTTGCGTGAACAGGGTGAAGAAAACAACCTTACACTGAATTATGCTTCTGTCCTCATTGGACTAAACGTGATGGCGGTAAAGTACCCCAAGGTGTTTGCACGTGTGTTGCTGGAAGAATTTGATGCTGAAATTGGCGACATCTTTCTGCAACTCTGCCTCTTACGTGAGATCAAGTACGGATGAATCCAAAGCAGGTAGCTGAACGAATCAATCTGCCTATCAAATTTTGGCCCGGTCAATGCTTTGGTGTAGCCTCAGCAATGGTTGAGAAAGGCGTGGTTGAGGGCAAAGCTGTTTATGGCCACTACTTCGGATTCATTTCTGATGACTGTGAACAATTCGTTGGTCGTGCATTCACACATCATGGCTGGATTGCACAAGGGGACACCATCATTGATCCTACTCGCTGGGTGTTTGAGGCTGTTGAGCCTTATATCTACGAAGGTCCGAGAAATGACAGGGGTTATGATGAAGGCAGCAACAGACTAAGGGAAATGATGATGAAACCACCACCGGATTTTGATGAAGAACAGAAGGCATATACGCTTCCCGAAGGGGAAATCAGAGCGTTTGCCAAAACCATGTTGGGATCAGACAGAGACGTTGCATGTGCCGTTCAGGTAATGTGGCTGTCGAATCTGCCATTGAACGCATTGGGCGATATGGCACTCCCAGTGTTTGAGTGGGTAGCTGATGAAGTGGGGTTCCCCGGTTTCATTCCAATTGACAATCGGATGTCAATTTTAGGAAGATAAGGACACCAACTAGATCATCGCAAGGAGGTTACGATGAAAACCAGAACGAAGATAGCGGGCTATACAGCGTACTTTGCATGTTTCATGACGCTTTTTGTATTTGGGATCGACATATTTGCTCCCGTATCCCTGCGAAACCAAGTCTACATTTGGGCAGGCAATTACGAGCGTGTTCCGTTCTCCAAGGAAGAAAGAGAGTTTTGGGACAATTCGACCCTTCAAGAAGCCAACGAACGTCTTCTGAAGATTCAACTTGAACACAAATTGGAGTAAAATATGACCAAACCGATTAGCACAGTCAATGTTATTGAAACCCGTGCCGAAAATGAGATCATGCGTATGACTTCGTGGCCCGACACCAAAGAGGGCGTTGAAGCGGCACAGGAAAGATTCATCGACGTTGCCAAGGAAACTACCGACCGCACCGATGAGGAAATTCAGAACGCACTGGATGATGGCATACTTGAAGTTGGCGAGGGAGCCATTATCATTTGTCATTCGACGTGAGGACACCGCATATACCATCGTCAACAGATACCCTTTGAGGAAAAAAGACGATGACACGAGTAACGAGTTGGGATCAATCAGCTACATTCAGCACTGAAATCTTCTTCTGCATAGATGATGGCTCCGTCTGGGATACCTTGGATAATGAGGTGCCATTGCTTTACAACATCATGTGCAGTGGTCTGATCTTGGAAGCGGAGTTGGTTATCGACTTCCGCTCTGTTGGATACAACGATCCTGGCAGCATGTATGGTGGTCCAGACAATCTGGGCTGGCCTCCAGAGGGCGACGATGAGCGCACGCTGGAAGATGCTTACCTTACCACTAAGAAAGGCAAGGTTAAGCTCCCATTGTCACTGCAAAACCAATTGTTTGACTTTTATGAAGATCAAATAGAAGATGTAGAAATTGAACCCGACGACGATTACCGCTGGTAGAGGACACCAAATATGGCTTACCCAGACGAAGAATACCAAGAAGTCATCAAACATCATATTGAGCGACGACTTGAAAAAACCATTGTCCAATTTTTGGAATCGCTCAGAGAGTTTGCCCGCAATATGAAATGTCAGGTGGGGACGCTCGAAGATCGCACCGATGACGAATATCAGTGGTCATTCATTGTTCACACAACTGAGGTTCCTGCTGAAGAAGTAGGACAGTGGCACATTACTGATCTTGGTGTTGACTTCATTGTTCGTGAATCACTGGTTCACGATGGCACCCACGATGGCATCAACTTTGAATTGTCGTTTCAAGGTGATGGCGGTAAGACATTCGGAAGAATCGCACCGTACAACTACACGCCTAATGTGTGGGTGCCACTCAACGGTGACAAAGCAATGAAGGAAAGGCTTCAGCTTATTATCAATGAGGCAGAGTATGCACTTGAACAGTGTGTTGAAGAACAACAGGCTGAACATGAAAAAGACATTGACAACGGATTGTATGGCGATGACCTGATGCAAGAGGACACCAGTTATGAAAACCAATGATCGAAGAATATACAAATCATCCTCTGTCATTAACGGGTTCCCCGGTTTTCCCGAACGATCCGGCAAGCCAGTGACTCTTGTGCGTCCCCTCACCGAAGACGAAGCAGACTTGGATGAAACTGGCCCTATGTGGCGAATCAAGTTTGACGATGGTGTAACTACCGATGTGTTCGAGGATGAACTGTGCCAAATTAAAGGACAGTGACTAATGCGAATCTGCTGTAAAGCCCCACAATTTATGTACGCCAAGAGTGGATTCATCGGAATTCACTTTCCTGCGGACTTCACCGCAGAACATGAATGGGGAATCAAGGAACTGAAACAGTCTTTCGGCATCCCTGAACTGAAAGTCAATCAACCACCGTTTGATATTAAACGTGTGAAATCCACCATTGTTCCTGAAACGCTGTTGTATCAGGAGCGACATGATCCCAAACAAACAGGACTCGTTGTTCTCAAATACTCATTTGAACTTGAAGGTAAGAATATCTTTAAGATGCGAGAGCTTGACAGAGGCATGTACTCTGTCCGTGAGCGCAATGTTCCCCCTGAAGACCACGAATATCAAGTCTATGATGACATTGAGGCAAGTGGTGCATGGAGCGGTGGCGATTTTGGTATTGTCGCTAATGGCAACAAGGCTCGAAAATGTATCCAGAAATTGCAACGTGCTATCGGAGATCGGAACATTTGTTTGTTCCTTGGTGGTGGCGGCGGTTTTGAAAATGCTGGTCTTAACGTCATCATTGCTGACAAGATCCCAAAATCTCAACTAGAGATTATGCAGGAAGGGTTTGAGAATGCAGCCAAACTGCACGACGCTGCCCATTCTACGGGAATCTATGATCTTATTTCCAAAGATCAGTATTTTTCTCTGAGTCCACGATGGAAGGGTGATCGGGAAACTGATTACCCCACGATCTTCTGGCTCAATCCCAGAAATCAAGACGACAACAATTACGGTTGGTTCACCGTGGAAGAACTGAAACTGTGGATGGAAGGCAAAGGCCCTATCCCTAAGACTGAGGACACCGACTAATATGCCTGACTACATGGCACCAATTTTTGCAGAACATGAAGCGAGATATTCCGCTGCTGTGAAAGCCTCAACATGGGGTCATTTGTATCCCAAACTGGGCAGTAAGCAAAACGGTTGGATTGAATGGTCTGTCAGTGCCTTTGGTGATACCACCATCAACGACTATGAATTTGAGGGTCTGGAAAGTTCAGAACCACTAATGGATGACGTGTTGAACTTCATCTGTGACCAAGATCATCTGGAACCCGGCTTTTACCGTTGGGAAGGATGGTACAAAAAGTTCAAGAACTGCCGTTGCCAGTTCCAATCCGCACCCATTTACCAAGCATCATTCCAAAAAGCTGCATAGGACACCAACTATGAAAGTAACAGAACGAGAAATCACCTGCGTCGATATGGTCTGCATGGCAAAAGATCGTCTGATGGACGATGTTGAAGGATTGTTTAACAACAAACCATATTGCAGTCTGGTTCTGTCGCCTGTGACCAGAGATTAACTTCCCAAGCGATTTGAAGCACTTGCACTTCCCGACGATGAATGGTCAACGCTGTCCACTCTCCGTAACCTCGGATACTGGAATGGATACGACGATACATTCTGGGAAGGTCATCCACAGCCCGAAGGATACTTAGGCCAATGACTGTTGCTGTTTATTACCCTCTCATTGTTGGACCTTATTCCGCTATTGACACAGAGAGGTTGACCAAGCTGCTCGATGCTGTCTTTGAATATGTCACCGGGGATGAAAATTCATTCTATCCTCGACCTGATCTTGAAGAACATCGTCGCCTTACATTGGGCGTCAACAACAGCATTCAGTTCTTTACTATCTTTCGCCACGATTCTACCGTGAAAGATGAAGTGGTCGAACAAGTCACTGGCATCTTGCGTGGTGCTTATTGGGTCTGAGGACACCAACTAACAGGGCATCTTCAACATAAAGGAACCCTAATGACTCAAAAGATCACTAAGAAACCCGACCGCATCAAGTTTTTCAATGAAGTGCGGGAAGTTTTGGTCAATGACTTTGGTGCCATCGGTACGCACGAAGATGAATACCGTGTTGAATATCGCATGAACACCAAGGCAGGACCGCTTGACATCACAATTCACAAACGTGACATCAATGAGGGCAAGTCACCATGCACAATCTTCACCCGATTCGATTATGCACTCAAAGGTGAAGAACTGGTTGGAGCATCCGTCCCCTCTGGAAAATGGAACCACCATTTTGAAACAGGGACACCGCCTAATCTGGCACTAAACAACATTGTCTATCACTTCAGTCGTTTGATGCCTACATCGCTGGATGTGTTTATGGACGAAACAAGCCTTGTTCCACAGGCAGTTCTCGAAGGTGCATTGGAAGAACGAAATCAGCGTGAACTCCGACGATTGGTGGACCCGCCCTACATGGGTCAGGATGGTTTCGGACGAACCCAAGCAATCGACTGGTTGATTTCTCACTGCGAAGAACGGTTCATCTACCTTTACGATAGTAATGCCAACATCAGTCAACAACTTCGTGATGACTCTGGACGTGACGTAGCATACGCCTTTGTTCATCATTGGCTGGACGCCTACTTGGATTGTCCACCGGATTATCGAAAGAAGCATCCATTACTTAGGACACCGGATAGTTCGCTGCAACAAACAGGATAACTCATGGCTCGATCACATACGGAACTGATGATTCGTGAAGTGGCTAAGTCCACTTCCGTGAAATTTGGCACCTTCGCACCCTTTGCGATTGGTGCCTTTTGATTAAAGCGGATCGGATTCGCATACATTCCTGTTGCTTGTTTGGAAATCACCTGCAAGGAAGAAAACATCAGAGATTTGACTCCCATTGCCAGATCCATTGTCTACAAGGAACTGGAATTGCATGGAGTTGAGTCTGAGATCCTAGAATTCACTCCAACCATCAACAGTGGGGTGAACCGTCAAACCCTATTTGTCGATGAAAACGATTCCAGCCCGCATTGTGGTAAACGCAAGCGTGGCAAGAAAATGGAATGGCACTTTGAAATCAAAAAGATTCATGTCGCCCACTTTAATTGGGAAGGGCGACGTGGGAAGTTTAAGGACACAGACTAATGAAACCGGGCGATCAAGTTACCTGCAAATATCCCGTGGAAGCCTATTACAGCGACTACGGGCCAAACCCTAAGATGGTATTTCAGCCCGGTATGGTTGGCACTGTCAAGTCTATCGCACCAAAAGTGTGTATTGTCAAACATGGGCCACAACATGATGGGAAGGATGAATTCCTTGTCGTCGATTACCATGCCCCTGAAACCGACCAAACAGAACGTGTGGCTCTTAACTTCTGCAATGCTATCTCAGTCTAAGGAAGTCAATCGTGAATGTTCTTAGAATTGTGGGTCCAGACGGCAAGTTGCTTGGGTTCAATGTGAATGGTCGAATTGTTGAGCGTAATGATACCATGTCAGATGATTTAAGCATGAGAGATTTGGAAATCAGAATGCTGCACCGTTTGATGACTTCGCCTAAAGACGAGCATTCTCCCGAAGCAAAACGGTTGATTGAATTAGATCGCCTGCGCATTAAAGAACTTGAAGGAAAATGATGCACCTCGTTGTCCATCCAGCAATTCAAGACAAGGCCGAACTTCGGTGTTCAAAGCGTGATTGCCGAA
>Ga0180433_10010977_pt1 | contig 10807 bp, 20 predicted proteins | sample SS_ome_8_FD_132980 | JGI IMG/M metagenome (GOLD analysis project Ga0180433, IMG submission 132980) | Hypersaline lake sediment archaeal communities from the Salton Sea, California, USA - SS_1_D_1 metaG | ecosystem: Environmental > Aquatic > Non-marine Saline and Alkaline > Hypersaline >...
TGTACAGGCCAACCTCGCGCAGGTCAGCCCCGCGTAGGTCAGCCCTGTACAGGCCAACCTCGCGCAGGTCGGCCCCGCGCAGGTTAGCACGAATACGAGCGGGTAAAAGACCTGCACCAATAGCCCACCAGACATGTCGTCTCAGGAACTCATCTGTCAGGATGAATTTCCAAAGTGCATCAGCCTCTTCATCAGTGCCCCAAAGCAGGCTAATGTCCAGCCCGTCGGAGAAGCGCTGCTCGAATTCGTCAGCGACATCTTCGCAGGCGTCAAAATTGTCTAGTACCTCACGGGTGATAATCATACTCTACTGGCGCGTTCTTTCATTGTGTGCGATACACACAATATCACCACTCGACACAGGCTACCCCCTTGTCATCCAGCAACCCGGCGGACCGCAGCACCGCCTCTGCTTCCTGTAGCACGTCGATCCCCCCGGCGTGACGATTGCCGTCGGCATCTTGACAAGCGGACATGTTCCACCACTTAGCAATAATCTTCATCAGCCCGCCGGCGACGGGCTGGCGTTCGACGACGATGTACTCCTGGGCGTTGACCAGCGGACGGCTGCCCCGGTAGGAATTGACCAGCACCAGCCGGTCATTGCTGATGCCCAGGTCCCAGGTGGGGCCGGTGGGCTTTTTTAGCTTGACGGGGGGATTGAAGTAGTTCACGCCGGCACCAGCTTACCACCACACGCCGGGCAGCGCCCACCCGACGAATAAGAACGCCCGCAATCCTGGCACACCCATCCCTCGCCCGTCGCCGGGCCTGAGCTGCTCAGACCCAGGCCCGGAAAGAAGGAGGTAGCCGGGGAGATCAGTCCCGGCGACGGAAGGGGGATAAGCGCGGGGCGGGCTCGTCTCGCAACCCCCATTGCCAGGCCGTAGCCCGCCCCAACACAAAACGGCCCAGGCCAGCACAGGAAACGCCGGCTCAGGGCCATTAACACGCAAAAGCACGCAGTACCAAGCATGTATCTCTCTCGGCCTGCGTACCCTAGCAGAGACAGTATAGCACATTTGCGCGGTTGCGTCAAGGGGTTATCTCGCCTCCGCTTTCCAGTCAGCCCACGTCTACCAGCCGCTGAAGCCGCTGGCGCAGGTCGGCGTTTTCGGCGTATAATTGCCGGTTTAGTTCGCGCAAACCAGCACATTCAGCAGCTAGTTGTTCAGCAGCGACCGTGGCTTCAATAGTAACTTGCCGAGAGCGGTCAGCTTTACATTCAAGACAAGGTTGGTCTAGCGGGACACCGTGGTTGCATTTATCAGTTCTGAAGTTACTCATTCTCTGCACTCCTCTCGCTAGAATGGCAAATCGTCAGGTACTGAGCCAGTACCAGACGGCTCAGGCTGTTCAGGCCGGGGCGTTGACGGGATATTAACAGGCACCCACGCCTCAAGAACGTCTGCCAATTCATCCAGGTACCCGAGACACTCATCACGGGTGCCGCAGTGTAGGCGAAAGGTCACATCACCCCCTACGGTCACAACGCGATAATCATATTGCACCAACTCCTCTCCTTTCTGCATGATGATGTTCTTGTCGTCCAAATTGACAATTGCGTTACCAGCTACTACGAACATGGTTTACTCCTCTTGTTACGCCCGCCGGGGCGGGGGCCAAAACGGTACGACATCCGCCCCGCAATGTGGGCAAGTCTCCACCTCAGGGCTATCATCGTACCACTCGCCACATCGCCAGCATTGCGTTTCGCCGGCGTGCAGACGGCGCTTTTCTCGCATCTCTTCTTGCCACTGAGCAACCAGGGCAAGGGCTGTACTATGTGCCCATTGTCGCGTAGCTTCCGGGTCTAGGTGCGGCATGGTTCCCTCCTTGGGGGGGGCTGCCTCTCGACAAGCCCCCCTACCAACACTCGATTATTCAGCGGCGCATCCAGTTAATGCATGACTTAGCAATATCCTCATAGCTAAAGTCAGCCAGGGTGACGCCATATTCCTCAGCCATCATGGCCCCATAAGCCATGACATCAGCCTCAGTAACAATCTGGCATATATACCCATCCAGATCCTGGTTGCGCTTGTGGAATTGCGGCGTATCACCAAATTCATCAGCCGGGTCATCTTCGGGGGCTACCGCTGCATAGAACACGCCATGCCGGAAATCACCTTGCCAGGTATCATGGCCCAGGATAGGGCGCGGTGCATTGTAGACAGTCCAACCCCTTGCCAGATAGTCGGCAATCTTACCGGGAATATCATTGAAACCCTCAACGAATAGAACGCGGTTATTACCCATCAACAGCCTCCGCGTTGGCCGCTTGCTGGGCGGCCTGTTCCAGCGCCTCAAACATCTTGGTCTCGTCGGCCGGGTCGTACCTCTTGAAACCGGCTTTCCTGAGCGCGCTAGCCACGTGTTCGACGTTCTCATAGAAAGGGATCTCGTCCAGGACGCGGGTGAAAAACTTGACCTTGCCTGACTGGTTGCCATTACCACTGGGCTTAGCCTGTTTGGCCTGGGCCGCGTCGGCGTCAGTATCGTCGGCCTGATCACCGCTACTCAGAACAAAAGTCTTGAGTAGAAAATACTTGAGCGCGCTGGTAGCCGCCTTGGCCGTGCCTTTGTCCTGGGTATCAATCGCCTCACCTTGCCAGTTACAAGACCAGGTGGCGCCGGTTTCGCCGTCGCCGAAGGTATAGGTGAAGTGCGCCGTGACTTTCTTACCGTCCACGCTCACACCGCGCATGGTGGCGAAGAAGGCCACCCCCTCGGCGGCCAGCGCAGCGCGAACCGTGTCGCTCACGTCGCCATCGGTCACAAAGTCATAGTTGAAGTGACTGTTGTGCCCGGTCCGGGGCAGGCGTTCTAGCCGGCCCATCACCCGCGCCAACTTGCCAAACAGACTGGCCAGGGCGGCGGGGTCTTGCGCGACAGGCACGATCTCGCCCGTCTCATAATCAATCGTTGATTCGGTCATGGTTCTCTCCTTTACCTGTACCACTCCACTACTGCCTCGCCGGTCTCGGTTACCTCGGGCGCCTGGTCCCACTCCACCACCCAGGCCAACGACGGGTCGTGATGGTCGCGGTAGCTGGCGGCCATCAGGTCGGTCAGCGGGGTGCAGATCGGCTCGCTGCGCGCCCGGCGGGTGATCTCGCCGGTCTCAAAGGGGATATCCTCTTGACGGTCGGCCTGCTTCTGTGCTATACTGGTCATAGTTGGTTTTCCTTTCTTGCCCGCTTTGGGTTGTGGCGACCCGAGGCGGGCTACTTTTTTTGTCTCACTCTAGTTACTATTATAACCTACTCTTTATAGTTTGTCAATAGATTTTACCTTAAAATTTTACCTCTACTTTATAATCAGCTATTGACAAGCTACACCTTATATGATATAGTGATTATAGCCTACTTGAAAGGGGACACTTATGCTAATGGCTTTGCAAAATAACGTTCCGCGTATCCTGAAGTCACAATCGTTGACCATTTCGGATTTACAGCGCAGAACCGGCCTGTCCTACCCAGCCGTGCATAACATCGCCACGGCTGAACAGATCAGCGACAAAACACAGGTTGGAACGTTGCGCAAAATCTCGAAAGCCCTCGGGGTTTCAATCGGGGATTTGGTCACAGAGGCCAACTAAAAAAGCAGCGCCCGGGTCAAGGCGCTGCTTTGATAATCCCCCGGTCGGCGGGGGGCTACTTCACGCACTCATTAGATTATGACTCAAACCAGATTCAAACCTGATTATGATAAAATAGTAGTAACGCTGGCGGTGGCCCCGCCAGGTTCCCCACTTCTTTTACTCAACTTCAACTTCGACTTCTCCACCGCCAGCTTTATTATTGCCCCTGCCTCCTGCCCATCTGCCTGCGGCCCTAGCACCGCGCCTTTATCCAGGGGGCGGGGGCCCCATTAATTGGCGACGGCGGCCCGGGGAGCTGGCGACCCCCCAGGCCCCGCCGGCTTGGGATCATGCACTTATAGTATAGCACATGAGTACTAGTAAAAAGTTAAAGGGAGGTTAAAGGGATTGCGTATAATTAGTTTAGGGTGGGGCGTACAAAGTTTCGGTCTGGCGGCTATGTCGGCTTTGGGCGTCTTGCCGCCGGTTGACGTGGCAATTCACGCCGACACGACCCATGAGCGCGGCGAGACGTATGCTTTTGCGGAAAGATGGACGCCCTGGCTTGAGGCGCGAGGGGTGCGGGTGGTGACGGTGAGCGCCAAACCCGCACCGCTGCCAGCCGTGCGGGTTGCAGATGTCAACAGTGTAATGATACCTGCATTCACAACTTGGCCTGATGGAAAACCAAGCGGCATGCAACGCCGCCAGTGTACCCATGACTGGAAAATCTTACCTATCCGCCGCTGGCTTCAGGCCCACCGGGATGGGCAACCAGTCGAGATGTGGGTAGGCATCACTCTGGACGAAGTGCAGCGCATGCGTGAAAGCGACGTGCAATACATTGCCAACGTCTACCCCTTTATCGAGATGCTAGACCGCCCCTGGACTCGCGGCATGGTCATGCGCTGGCTGGTTGACAATGGCCTGGAAATCCCGTCCAAGTCTTCTTGTGTCTTTTGCCCATACCACGACCGGGCCACCTGGCGCGAGATCCAGCGCAGCGGTAACGGTGACTGGCAGAAGGCGCTTGAAGTGGATGAGGCCATCCGGGATAAGCGACCTGGCTATAAATGCTACCTAACCGCTAACCGGATACCGCTGAAAGACGTTGACTTTCGCAATGAGCAAGATCACGGTCAACTGGAGCTATGGGGCGAAGAGTGCAGCGGTACGTGTTTTTTATAGGAGGTTAAAGGGATGGGCAATCTCGCAAATCTAATCGACAGGCTGAATATCCTTACTCGTATAACCATCCTGGCTACTATTACACTCGCTATCATCATGGTCGTGGCCGCAGTAGACACTACGCTGAATATGACAACGGCCTTGATTGTGATCGGCGCGGCACTGCTGGTATTCGGGCTGTGGTACGCCATCTATATCGCCATGGGCGAGGTGGCCTCCAGCTTGACGTGGCTCTCCGTAGTTGTCGGGGACGCCATGACCAATATCGCCATTAGCGCTGCGCTGTGGGTGCTGATCCGCAACCCGTGGGCGGTTGCCATGCCCTGGCTCGGCTATGCTATCAGCGGCGTGCCGATGATTGTTAGCCAAATAACGAAATACCTGACGCAAAAACAAGGAACCGATCTATTGAACGATATAGAGAATAGGCATGACTGAAAAACGACCCTGGCCGCAAGAGTTCAGCGGTCAATACCACGAATTGCTCAAGTTGACGACTGATGCCACCATCTATGCCCAAATCGGATTGAAATATGGATTGGGCGGTCATCGCAATTTGTCTCTCTTGGAATGGCTAACCAGCCAAATAGAATGGACAGCACGGCGCGTGCGTACAATCATTAGAGAGCTAAACCGGAATCGCACCGGGGAAGGGTGGCCGCGTTGGGTAATCTGGACATTGGAGGATGGCTATACCCTGGCAGATACAATGGTACGTTATGCATGTGCTGCTGAGAAAGCCAGAAAGATCACGAACTTATCAGCGACCTCTCTGTGCCTGACAAAATGCAACCGGGCTGCCGATGATTTGATAGCCTTGCTCCTGAGTGGCCCTGCCCCCGATGGCGGTCAAGACACCTGGGCCGAGGCAGAGATGATGGTACTGGAGAAGTTCGCAGAATGGGAGCAGGCCGATGATTGAAGGGCTCCTCTGGCTTGACGCCGACCCCAAGCGCGACCTGGCGACCAAAGTTGAACAGGCCGCCCTGCGCTATGAGCGCAAATTCGGGCGGGCGCCTGATCGGTGCTACGTCAACCAGGCCCTGATTGACGGCACTCAGCAGGTGAACGGCATCCAGGTAATCCCGGCCCACAACGTACTGCGTCACCATTTCTGGATCGGCATTGAAGATGAAGGCCAGGAACCTGCCGAGCCCGAGCCAGAAGAAACGCCTGCGCCTGTGCCCGAGAAGCCAAAAGCCAAATCAGGCAACGGCGTCTACCGCTGCAAAGCCTGCGGCGCGGAATGGTCAACCGCGTTCGCCTGGTGCGCAGCGTGTGGCGAGGGGGCATAGAAGGAGAATATGATGTATTACAACGTAAGAATTACCCTGAAGGGAGAAACGGCTTGCCCATGCTGTGGCGAGCCCAACGGCGGAGAAGAGACAGTATCTGCCCATCGTACAAAAGTACCGGGCAAGGACGGACAAGAGGCCATCGACAAGGTGGTAAAGCGAATCGCTAGTGGCAATGATTTCTATGATTATACAGTCATTAGCGCTCAAGCCATTCCTTGTCCTGAAGATGTCCAGATGCGCATGTTGGGTATGCCGACGCTATTCTAGTGCCTAAAGTCATCTGCGGCTGGCACAGCATGTATTTTCCCGACGAAGATCCGCCCGTGCTGGGCGAGGCGCCGGACTGTGCGGATGACACTCACGGCATCTGCGAGCGCTGCAAAAAGTGCTACGAAGCGAACATGCCGCGCCGGAATGGGAAGCGGGATAGGACGCCGGCGGAGAGACTGAGGGAGCATGCAAATGGTAGAGCGTGACTGGCACAACCTGTACTCGGACGGCTGGCGCAATGAGATTGTACCGGACGCCTTCGCCCACCCGGCCAAATTTGCCCGCGGCTTAATCCGCCGGATTTACGCCCACTGCCTTGAGCAGGGCTACTTCCAGCCGGGCGACGTGATACTGGACCCATTTGGCGGCGTGGCCCTGGGCGGCCTGGACGCGGCGCTTAACGGGTTACACTGGCTGGGCGTGGAACTTGAGGAAAAATTTGTCACCCTGGGCAACCAAAATGTCAACCTCTGGAACGATGGGGCCGCACAACGCGCCGCCTGGGGCATCGACGGCTGGGGCAGCGTGCGGCTGGTGCAGGGCGATAGCCGCTATCTGGCGCAGGTGCTGAGTGAGGCGGGGGGCGTGGTGAGTAGCCCGCCGTATGCAGATGGGGCACAACACACTGGCGGTGAAACCCGAATGACATCAGGGCAAGGGGGGCTAATCCGATTTGTTGATTACGGAAACAGTGAAGCCCAACTCGGCAACCTACCCGAAGGCAGCCACGCGGCGGTGGTGTCGTCGCCGCCGTATGTGGAAAGTGTCAACCAGTCCGATGGGGCCAATGATGCTACTGCCCGGATTGAACGCAAGGCCCAGGCCGGCATTGATATTGGCCATAAGCCCAACGTCGGCGGGCCAAATAGTGTACTGAACAGGCCGCAGGTTTATGGCGACAGCGCCGGGCAGTTGGGGGCGATGCGTGTGGTGTCGAGCCCGCCGTTTGAACAATCAGATATGCGAAAAGGGGGGTCTAATTTAGCTAAAGACTGGGCAATCCAGCATGGTAGAAATCCAGATGGGCCTTCTATGTCAGCAAAAACGACTATAGTACCATATGGGAGTAGTGATAATAACTTAGCTAACAGCCAAGGTGACGACTTCTGGACCGCCGCCCGCCAGATTATGCAGCAGGTGGCCTTGCTCTTGCCGGCTGAGGCGGTGGCGGTATGGGTCTGCAAGCGCTTCGTGAAAAACAAGCAGATTGTCGATTTTAGCCGGCAGTGGGCCGATCTCGGGGAAGCCTGCGGCTTTGAGACTGTCGAATGGATACGTGCCTGGCTGATTGAAGACCGGGGCGCTCAATATGACATGTTTGGAGAATTACACGAACAGCAGGTGGCCCGTAAATCGTTTTTCCGGCGGCTGTATGAGAGCAAGTACCCGGAAAACTCGATTGACTGGGAGGATGTGATTATCCAGCGGCGGCGCGGTTGACGAGTTGCCGCTGTTTGCGGGGCTGGGGGAGGATTGACAATGCGCATCCAGGTAATCTCTGGCTTGCCAGTCTGGAAAAACGAAATGGAGAGCGTTTTAACCGACGCAGGCCATGACGTGACCGACGAGAACCCCGACTGGGCGCTGGTAGACTATCTCGATCTGGATCAGGTGCCCACCTCGCGCTTCGTTGTCGTAGACGGGCTGCCCAGTGTCGAGGCTTGCTGCCAAGCCTTCAGGGCGGGCGCGGCTGATTACCTCGTCAGGCCGCATACCCGAGAGCAGTTGCTGGCGATTATAAAGGCGCTTGAGGCGTGAGATGTTGACACCCGCCCGGAAACGTGGTATACTATCTCTTGATGAGACGGACGGCAAGCAGGGGCGATTTTTTAGTGTCGCCGCTACAGCCACATACGATTGTAGGGCAAAGCGCCCCTCTTGTGCCAGGACACTAAATCGTCCCTCGGTTGTTCGTCTCATCAACGGCAACTGGTACGAGCGGGGCGTTTTGCGTTTTTAGTAGTATAGCCCCTTTGGGTTGGGGCAGGGGATCATGCAATGAGCGTAAAGTGTATGACGCGCGTATGGGAGTATTCTCAACAAAAGGGCAGCAAGCGGTTATTGCTACTGGCGATTGCCGATCACGCCGACGACAACGGTTTTGCCTGGCCAGGCATCCCCCGCCTGGCAACCAAGACCCGGCTCAGCGAACGGCACGTCCGCAGAATGATTGCTGAGATTACAGCCGACGGTGAGCTTTTCGTCAATCCTCGGACTGGAACCAGCAACCAGTACATTGTCACCGTGGGGCTATCTGACCCTGAATTTCTTACGGTATTAACAGACCGATTAGACATACCCAGGAGTGAAGCTTTGTCCATTGTGGACAACTTGTCACCCCTGACAACTTGTCAGGGGGGGGGTGACAACTTGTCAGGGGGGGGTGACTCATGTGTCAGGGGGGGGATGACTCATGTGTCACCCGAACCATCATATAACCATCATATAACCCCCAATGAAACATCAGGTGCGGCGAAAAAGCCGCCGCCCACACGCGACCCTACCTACCTGCCAGAAACAGACGAACAACTCGGCATCCTGTTTCCCCAAACGTGCCAGGGGCTTCGCGACCAATTAGACCTAATCCAGCGGGCTAGCTGGAATATTCGAGGGGATGATATACGTAGTGCAATGGCCCATTTCCTGAAAGCCAGCGGGTTGCCCATCCCCAACGACAAGAGCACGCGCAGCCAGTGGATCAAGGCTGTTCGCATACACGTTAACAATTTTGGCGTGGGCCTCTTGGAGCAAGCCTATCCGCTGGCGCTGGCCCGTTGCAAAAACGTGACAATTGGCTGGCCGGGCGCATTGGACAAGACGCTTCCGGCAGTCGTGCGAGATATGCAAAACGGAGGGAATCATGCACCACATAGCACCCGACGTGCAGGCCCTGGCGACGGCCGCCGTCAAGACACCACCGCAACCGAACAGGCCGAATGGGCGCGACGGCTCACATCATGACCTCTGGCGTGGCTTCAACCCCTACTGCCCGGCCCTCGAGCACGCCAAACGCGCGGTGGCCGACTGGTATACCGACGGCCTGGACCGCGGCCAGGCGCTGGTGCTGAGCGGCCCGCCCGGCACCGGCAAGACCCATTTGGCGCTGGTCGTGCTGGCCGCTTACGGCGCGCCGCACCAGGCGTGGATGATTAGCGAGGCCGATATGGTGGCCAACCTGCGCAGCAGCTACCAGGGCGGGGGGCGCAGCACGGAACAAATGATTATTGCCCAGTATCGCCGCGCCCCGCTGCTCATCCTGGACGACGTGGGCGTGGCCTACGTCAAGTCCGACTCGCAAGGCTGGATCGAGGACATCTATTGGAGGATCTTCGACCGCCGGGCCGAGCTTCGCCTGGGGACCCTGATTACCACCAATTTGAGCTTTGCCGATCTGCCCGGCCGGCTGGGGAGTCGGGCGTTCAGCCGCCTGTGTGGCGCTATGGGTGGTACGAAGGAACTCATTAAAGAGAACCTGGTATCGCTGGCGGGGGTGGAGGATTATCGCCGGCGGCGCTGACCAGCGGACGGGATAGCTGGGAGCATATAGCATGAAACGTTGCAAACACTCAAGCATACGATTGGAAGAAGAGTACACAACCACCGGATGCCATTTTATCACAGATGGCACAGTCAGGGAGCGTATTCTTGATGAGGGCAAGGGAGAATACACCGGGCGGTTTTTCATCTACTGCTATGAGTGTGGCAAGACCTTCTATTTTCCAAGCTACCGAACTGCCCCCAAGTGGGCGCAGCGTTATTACGATATAGCTACGGCGGGGTAGCTAGTCGCCGGCGCGGGGGCGCTGGCGGGGAAGGAGAAACAAGATGCAAACCGTAACCCTGAAAAACGGGACAGAGGAAGTAAAATCGTTGGTTGTAGTTACGATGCTATCACTCAGAAACCTGATGACAGATAATGTGACGGCTTTCTATGACCTGGTGATGGTGTGCCGAGATAGCGACTATCATCCCTTTGAGGATAACGGTGACTATCTCAAGGCTCGTTCCCTTCTGCAAGATAGTGGACGGGTACACGAATCCATCCGCAACATTGTATTGTCGGCGGTGACGGGTGATGACCTTGATATGGAACTGGGTTCGCCTTATGCCGAGCAAGCCTAGTCACCAGCGCGGGGGCGCTGGCGGGGAAGGAGCGTGAACGATGGGAGTATCTACCCAATTTGAAGATCACCTTTTGGACTTACTTCAAGAGGCTTATGAGTTAATTGATCTTTTGTTAGACACTCAGCAGTCTGGCATTCCCATGAAAGAAGAACATTATCAACATGCAAAAGATGCAATGGCGAGAATTAAAGAGAAACATAGTCACCTGTCGGAACATATTTTGGATAAGCGTATTGGCGACCATAGCAAGTGTATCCCGTTTTAGGAGTAAGAGATGGCAATTCAATTTGGTAGCCAGGAAGCCCGGTCTGTTGTAGAAGCGGATACCCGGCTCAGGCGCGAA
>Ga0180433_10010978_pt1 | contig 10806 bp, 13 predicted proteins | sample SS_ome_8_FD_132980 | JGI IMG/M metagenome (GOLD analysis project Ga0180433, IMG submission 132980) | Hypersaline lake sediment archaeal communities from the Salton Sea, California, USA - SS_1_D_1 metaG | ecosystem: Environmental > Aquatic > Non-marine Saline and Alkaline > Hypersaline >...
CAGAGGAAGCGCTGAAAGAAAAAGAGGCGCAACTGGAAGCGAAGGCAGACAGTCTTGAGGAGGTAAACACCGCATTGCGGGTTCTACTGAAAAGAAGGGACAACGACAAAGAAGAACTCGAGGCAAAGGTTCTGTCTAACGTGAAGGACCTGATTTTGCCCTACATAGAAAGACTGAAGAAGAGCCCGTTGAAGGACGACCAGAAATCGTATGTAGACATCCTGGAATCAAACTTGACCGACATTGTTTCGCCATTTTCCTGCAGACTGTCCTCCAAGTATTTAGGCCTGACGCCCACAGAGATTCGGGTGGCAAATCTTATCAAGGAAGATAAGACCACCAAGGAGATCGCAGAATTCATGAGGCTATCGAAAAAAACGGTTGAGACTCACAGAGACCATATCAGAAGGAAGATTGGCATAAAGCACAAAAAGGTGAACCTCAAGACCTACTTGTTGTCCCTGCAATAATCCTGATATTACATCTCATATCTTCCAGGATTCACCTTATCGTAGTTTTTGTAAACACTGCTCTGCAGCAATCGCAATGGGTTCCAGGCTCGGTTCTGAGGAACAATCTGGGTGGCCTGCACACATGAAAGTAGTCAGGTCAGAAATAGTCTTGCCGCCAAAGATCAGGGCGCTAACTGTATCAATTTCCTTTGCCGGGGCCTGGCTGTCACTGATAATCTGTCCGCCGATGAGTTTTTGCGTGTCCCTGCCAAAAACAAGCTTGATGGTCCAGGGCTTGGTTCCCTTGATCATGCCGTGCTTGCTCCTTGAATCCACGACGGCGCTGACCGTTTCTAACCCCTCACTGTCCTGCGCTTGTACTTCAGTCAGCCCCGTTGCTGCAATCGTCTTGTCGAACAGCTTGACCGCCGTGCTGTTTAACACCCCGGGGAATGGGATCTCATAACCTGCGAGCCTCTTGGCCATGAGGCGCCCCTGTATGACAGCCGGTCCGCGAATTTGACCGGGGACCGGTTTCTTTGTGATAAAGTGCTCTTTCTCGACGCAGTCTCCTCCTGCAAGGATGTCCGGGTTTGACGTTTCCAAGAACTGGTTGACCTTGATGCCAAAGGTGCCGATCTCCAGCCCCATATCTTTTGCCAGTTCGAGATTGGCCCTTGCGCCCGCGCCAATGACGATCATATCTGCCTCAGCCCGGTCACCCGTGGCAAACTCCACGCCCACAACACGCCCGTCTTGCCCCAGAATCTTGATGACTTCCTCGCCCATTTTCATGGTGAGACCTTTTTCAATAAGATACTCTTGCAGCACAGCCCCTAACTCGGTGTCCAGCATGAATGGCAGCGGGTGAGCACGACGTCCGACTACTGTTATGTCATAATAATCGGGCCTGGATGCTGAAAGAAGCGTCGCCATTTCGAGACTGATAAAACCGCCTCCGATAAATACCAAGTTCTTGGCCTTGGTCTCTTGCAGGAAAGCCATAATCTTTTCTGCGTCGGGCACCTGCCTCAGCGTGAACACCCCGTGAAGATCACGCCCTTTTAGCATGGGCACGACCTGACTGGCCCCGGTGGCCAGGATGAGCTTGTCATAGGAAATCTGATCACCATTGGAAAGATCCACCTCTTTTTTGCTCGCATCTACATGGGTCGCCCGGGCCTTGATCAGGTTGATCCCTGCCTTGGTAAACATCTGATCGGGATTGGTGATAGCATCTGCCGTGGCCAGACCGGCCACCACGTGGGGCAGGGCTCATCTCACAATGAAGCGCTCCTCCTCGCTAACAATGGTCACATTGACTTCCGGCATGAGCTTCCTGCTAAGCATAGCAGCAGGTCCTCCCGCGCCACCGCGGCCGATAATCACCAGCTTGTCACCGCTTTTCATCGTTGCCCTCCTTTTTGGTTGCCAGGACAGACAAGGGGCCTCTCTTGCCCCAGGCCCATTACAAGCATATGCTCATAATTAGAAATAAATACACGATTTGCCGATATTGTCAAGATGCATTTTGGAATAGGTAGGAAAGGGGATGGAAATCACATTCCTTAAGACTATATCCCGTAGGATAGTCCCCCGCCCTGGCGGGCGGGGGACAGGCTTAATGATCGCACACATTTTCTCCAGTGACTAGGGTGTTGGTAAGGTACTGTGTGACCAGTTCCTCGGGCGTGTGGTTAGCGGCACCTGTCACAACCTTGATGCCGTTATCTCCAAAAAGACCTAAGGCCCTCTGGCCCATGCCTCCGGCAATGATCACTTCCACGCCCAGTTCGTGTAGCCACCTGGGCAGCACACCCGGCTCGTGCGGTGGTGGCGTCAGGAGTTCTTTCCCCTTGATTTCCTGACCTTCCACACGAACGATTGCAAATTCCGCTGCATGACCGAAGTGGGCCGTCAATTTACCTTCAGCAATGGGGATTGCGATTTTCATCACGCCTTCCTCCTTTCCCTCCTTTTTGTCTTTTTCTGTCTTTGGGACTGCTTTGGTTGCGGATGGTTGTGTTTCTCTGGCCTCCAAGATTGTTTCAACAATTTGATCGTAAGACCCTGTGGCCTCCGAGTCTGGATACTTTTCCATATAGGATTCCCCGGCGTCAGCGCAAGCCACGAGTTGGGGATCAAAGGGGATCCGGCCCAGGAAGGGCACATTCATGGCAAGGGCAGTCCTGAAACCGCCCCCTGAACCAAAGAGGTCCATCGGCTTGCCGCAGTGGGGACACACGAAACCACTCATGTTTTCGATCAAGCCAAAAATGGGCATGTTAACGGTTCGGCAAAAATTGATCGATTTCCTGATGTCGGCCAAGGACACCTCCTGAGGTGTGGTCACAATGATGGCCTTGGCGCCAGGGATAGTCTGGGCCACAGAAAGGGGCTCGTCGCCAGTACCAGGCGGGGAATCGATGATGAGATAATCCAGCCTTTCCCAGTGTACATCGGAGATAAACTGTCGGATGACGTGCATTTTTAAGGGACCCCGCCAAATCACGGCCTCGTCTTGATCCTGAGTCAAGGACTCGATGGAGACGACCTTTAGGTTGTCTGAATACGCCTTAGGGACCAGTCGGTTATCTGCGCTGACCTCAAGAAGGCCCTTGAGTCCTAGCATTCTGGGGATATCAGGGCCGTGTAGATCCACATCCATGAGGCCCACTTTGGCACCCTTTTTTGAAAGGGCCACTGCCAAGTTGGTGGCAACGCTGGTTTTCCCCACGCCCCCTTTACCACTCATGACCAGAAACTTGTGTTTGATCATGCCCAAAGCTTCTTGGATGAGCTGATCTTGGACAGCCGTGTCCGGATCCTGCTTGGGCCCGCAAGACTTACACGTGTTGGATTCACTCATAAATCTACCTCCCTTATTTGTACGGTGTATGATGTTCTATCACTCATGGGTCAAACTATAAGCACGACGGGGCTTGGTTGCAACCCTATGGGACACGACGAAAGCGACCCCTTGCTTAAACCCAATGACCCTCTACATTGGCCTCATCCGCGGCTGTTAGCTGACCGCTCTTGTACTGGGTAATGGCATCTATGACGCGCCCTTTGCCGCCCGTGACGATCTTGACGCCTGCGGCAATCAACACATCAAAGGCCTTGGGGCCGCAGTTACCTGAGATCAACACATCTGCCTTATGATCCACAATAGTCTTTGCCGCCTGGATCCCTGCCCCTTGTGGCAGGTTGAGATTCTGCTTGTTTTCGACAGCCTCATATTCCAATGTTTCCGGATCCACAAGAACAAAATACTTGGCCCTTCCGAAGCGGGGATCCATGTCGGAAATCAATTCCTTATCCGTGGCGGTGACAGCAATCTTCATGGTTAGTCATACCTCCTTGTTATTTATCATTTGATTATCTCTGTTGGTAGGCCACCCTGATTCATCATGAGCAATGGCCTTCTCTTGGCCGAGCTTCCTCGACAGGCAAGATCACACCCGTCACTTCGTGCAACAGCGCTTGGGATTCTCGCAGGGTGTAAATTCGCCGCAGCAGGAGCCGGAGTCTCTGGCGCTGCGGCCACCGCCGTGATGGCTGGCCCCCTTCATGATGTATCCCACAGAGGCACTCATGACCTTATGAGCCCCCTTTCCGCACTTAGGGCACAAAGCGGTCTTTGCTTCAAGGGGCTGAAGTTTTTCAAAGGTGCGGCCACAATCTGAGCAGTGATACTCATAAATGGGCATTCTGAACCCTCCTTACTGGTTTTTTGCCTCTCTGAGAATTTCCATGAGCTCGTCAGCCCTGTTGTACCCTTGAATCCTCATCTTGACTGCCTTGACCCCGGCGGTCTGTTGCACGGCCGTCTGGATATCGTAGGCCAGCTTGAAAGCCAAGGGGCAAACTGGAGAAGACGGACGAAAAGTGAGGCTGACTGTGCCATCCTGGTCCACCGAAAGGTCCGTGACCAGTTTCATCCGCATGATGTCAAGCTTGGTGCCAGGGTCCATCACCCCCCTTAACGCCTGTTCTATATTGTCTTTGAGTGTCATCGGCGGCCCTTGGGCTGATAATAGACCTCAGAGCCCTTCTTTACTGTGCCAATCCTGTGGGCTCTCATGAGAGGCTCAATGGTTTTCAAGATTTCATTTCTGTGTACTTGCAACCCGGACAAGATGTCATCCAGGGTGCACGGACGCCTGGTAAGAAGATTCAGCAGCTCTTCCTCAACGCGTGCTCGCCTTGCATGACCTTGGGAGGTCTTAAACGGGGCAATCACTTCGGCCTTTTTACCCAGGACGTTGCAGAACCGGGCCAATTTTTCTGGTGAGACTTGCCGCGCGTGGGCTTCTGCACACGGGCGAACCGCCGTGTTTACGTGTACCTTTTCAGGATTCAGCTTTTCGATCCAGAGCTTGAATTTTGTGGCGTCGGTCTCGCTGGCGTTGATACCATCCAGGACAAAGACCTCAAGCCATATTTCGCCCCCATAGGCCTTGCGGAAGGCCATGAGTCCCTGAGCCATGGTTGAAAACGAAATTTCAGGATGGGGACGATTGATAGTTTCAAATCCCTTTTGATCATAGGCATCTAAAGAAGGCAGGACCACATCCGCCTCCATGATAGCTTCACGGACCCGGCTATCTCCCAGGAGGGACCCGTTGGTCAACACAGCTACGGGCACCTTCGTGTGTCTCTTGATATGGTGAATCAGCGGTCCGATTTCGCTGTTTAGGGTGGGTTCCCCTGAACCAGCTACTGTAACATAATCCGCAGATACGCCCTCTTGGAGTTTTTCACGCACCTGGTCCAAGATTTCTGCCGCCGGTATATAGGGCTTTCGCTCGATTGTTTTCTCTTTGGTCCGTCCAAGCTGGCAGTAAATGCAGTCGTATGAACAGACCTTGTAGGGTACCAGATCCACGCCCAGAGATCGTCCTAGTCTTCTTGAGGGCACAGGCCCATAAACGTGATGCTCGCTCATCCACTCAGTCGTCGTAGTCTAATGGTCTTTAATCCGTTCGCAAAAGACCTGTTGCAAAGTAGTTAGGCGTTGTCTTTCAGAAAATCTTCCACCGTGTGCCATATTTCCCTGATGGCCTTTGATACATGACCGTCTGAGAATTCCACAATACTCTGACTCGCCACCATGGCATAGGTGACCGCGGTATCATAAGGGATGCGCCCCACGAAACCAATGTTCTTGCTGACGCAGTATTCGGCGATTTGATCGGACATCTCCTCGTTTAGATCAAACTTATTGACGCAGGCAAACGTCGGTATCTTGAAATGGGCTGTCAGCCCTCCCACGCGCTTCAGGTCATGAAGGCCTGACAGGGTCGGTTCTGTTACAATGAGGACCGCATTGGTGCCGGTTATAGAGGCGATCACCGGACACCCGATCCCTGGAGGACCATCTACAAGAATGGTGTCAAGCCCCTGTTCCTCTGCCAGTACCTTGGCCTGGTTTCTCACCAAACTGACGAGCAGCCCCGAGTTTTCCTCGGCAATGCCTAGTTTGGCATGGACCATGGGCCCGAACCGGGTCTCTGAAATATACCACTTGCCGCATATGCTCTGGGGAAAGTTGATGGCCTCGACCGGGCAGAAGTGAACACAAACCCCGCATCCTTCGCAGTCGATTTTGTCCACGACAAACTCCGGGCTGATGGCATTAAACTGACACCGCTCCCGGCATTCCCCGCACTCGGTGCACTTGTCGAGATCTATCTGGGCAATTCGCCCTCCCTTAAAGTCCTCTTCATGCTTTATGTCCGGAGCAAGTATCAAATGCAGATCAGCGGCATCCACGTCCGCATCAGCCAAAACCTTATTTTGGGCAAGGGCCGCAAAAGAGGCCATCACGCTTGTCTTGCCGGTGCCTCCCTTGCCGCTTATGATGGTCAGCTCTTTCATTGAATCAATTCACCTATCTTTTTGTGTACAGCTTGAAAGCGGGCCTTCATGGTTGGATCAACGTCCACCAACATGATGCCACGAGAATAGGCCTCGGCAATCTTTCGGTCATTGGGGATCTCCATCAAGATGGGTATGCCTTCTTCTTTGGCATAGGTGGCGACTCGATCGTCTCCCACATCGCTGCGGTTGATAATGATGCCAAGAGGAATCTCCAAGATCCGAACAGCCCCCACCGCCAGCTTCAGATCATTCAGGCCAAAGGGGGTTGGTTCGGTCACCAAGAGAGCGAAGTCCGAACCCTTCAAGGCGACAATCACCGGACAGGACGTGCCAGGCGGCGCATCGATGATGGTGGTTTTTTCAGGGTCGATATACCCCTTCACTGCGTCAATGAGGGGCGGGGACATGGCCTCGCCGATCCGCAAGCGGCCATGAATGAATTCTACTGGCCCAGACCAACCCTTTTCCAACAGCCCAAGTTCACGCCCCTTTTCGCTGATAGCCTCCCTGGGGCAAACCATCAGGCACCCCCTACAACTGTGGCACAGTTCCGGGAAGGTGAGGACTTTTTGACCGATCACCGTGATGGCGCTGAACTGACAAATCTCGCCACACTCGCCGCAAAAATCACACCGTTCCAGATCAACTTGTGGGACAGGCGTGGTGATCTTTTCAGTGTGGTCGAACTCTGGCTTCATAAAAAGGTGGGCATTGGGCGCCTCCACATCGCAATCTAGGAGCTGGACCTCCCTATTTAGGGAACGGGCCAGGTTGGTTGCAACCGTGGTCTTGCCCGTTCCCCCTTTTCCACTGGCTATGCATATGATCATGAAAGCTATCCCCGCGTCATCGTTGTGCCGCACTTGGGGCATCTTTGGTCGAAACATGGCGTGCCTTGTTGGTGGGGGACCCTTTCGCCACAGTTGGGGCAAACACAGTCTCCCCCTGGGCCTGCACCAAAGCCGCCGCCCTGACCGCGGCCCCCGCCACCTTGGCCCGTGCCTCTACCTGTTCCAGGGCCCTGGCCTCTAGGGCCTGTTCCGTCTCCTCTTGGCATTGTCATCTCCTTAGTCTGTCATCCCTCGCGCCCTTCTGCTTATCCACGATGGCAAGGGATGAACCTTTGATGAAATCGTGGGGGAGGGCGACATCAGAACGCTTTAGGCTTGATGTTTGAGGGATTAAGTTGTCGATATAATATGTTTTAACAGTAAGTTAAATCCTCGCACTCAAGACGTTTCGAAAGAAGCCATGGTTTGACCCATCTCCAATGATCAGACTTGTTTATGGCTTTTCCTTTTCGAGCTCTTTGATACGCCTTTGGATCTCCACCATCTGCTCCTGAACCATCTTGGCATCTTCCTTGAGGTAAGAAAGCTCTTCTTGCCTGTTCAACTTGGCCGGGGATGGCGTGGGAGGTTGGCTATACACATCACGTCCCCGACCTCCAATGACACCCATGCCTCGGCCGCCGCCCATACAACGGCCGCCGCCCATGCCGCAGCCCCGCCCCATGCCTCGGCCGCCGCCCATGCCCCGCCCCATGCCGGACCCGGCTTGAGGTGCGCCTTGAAGCCAGGGGGTCTGGTTCTGGCTGGGATCAGCCTGTAGGCCGGCATGGTTGGCCGCATTAGGCTTTTCAGCTACCTGAAATCGCCCGTCCTTGTACTGTTGGACCGCCTGTCGGACAGGGCCTGATGCGCCCGTAATAACATCGAGTCCTGCTTCGGAAAGGACCTGGTAGGCGTTGGGGCCCACCTGGCCGGTGAGCACTGCCTTGGCGCCCCTATCAGCCACGACCTTGGCCGATTGTATGCCTGCCCCGCTTGCTTGTGCGAGGTTGCCATTGGGCATGGCCTCAAAGCTCATGTCCTCTAGGTCCACAATGAGGAAAAATTGACATCGACCGAATCGGGGGTCGACTTCTGCGTCGAGGTCAGATCCTGTTGAAGAAACAGCTATTTTCATAAAAATCGCTCCCTTAAATGTTTCTATTCAATCTCTTCCACGTTCTTGCCAGCGTTAGGTCCAGGACTGGTGACAAAAACATCTGTAATCTTAACGACAATAGCCGACTTGGGTGTGAGATCCGGCTTTTCTGCCTTCACCATCTCAACAGCCATGTCGTAAATCCTTCCCGACGTTTCAATCCTAGGCGTGCCTTTGAACTGATACCCTTTGCGGGGCTTCACATCCCAATCCCACACAGAGATGGCCACGACGGGATTTTCTTGTATGTTTTCAAAGGTCTTTTTCATGAAGATATCCGCCAACATGATTTCATCATCGGAGAGGGTCTTTACAAAATGAATGGGAACCACGTTGGGCAGGCCCCCCTTGGTACACGTAGCGACAGCATAACCTCTTGATTTTTCCATGATGTCCTTCATGTCCTGTGTGAGCTTTGCCATTGGTTGTCTCCTTTCCTTACGCTAGGTTTAAGAGGGGCTAGGGCTCACGGCGTTTTTTCGCCTTTGTCGGCGACGCGGTGGAATCCCTCGCTCCCACATGACGGGCACTGTCTGGGCCGCCCCGTACCGGGTGGCTCTTCCCAGCGACATTGGCAATGATGGCAAAAGAAAAGTCGCCCAGCTGTTGGGTCTACCCTCTGATAATTGCCCCCTTCCACATTGATGGCCTTGCCGTGAATCAAGGCGTCTGCCACGATCTTCCGTGCCTGCTCAACGATACGCCCAAAGGTCGCCCTGGACACCCCCATCTGTTTGCCTGCTTCTTCGTGGGAGATAGCCAAAAAATCAGCCAACCTGAGGGCTTCGAGTTCATCGACAGTCAGTTGGACTTGTTCTAAGTCGAGCATGGGCACACCCCTGGGTTTGAAATAGCTTATTTTTGGGTCAATTTTGACAAGGCGACTCTTTTGTGGACGGACCATCACACCACCGTTATGAGTATATGCTAAAAACCAAAATAAGGGTCGGGCGGGTTTTTGTCAAGAAAAAAAATAGAATCGGCCGGCCGTCTCCTGAGGCTCTATCACCCCCCATGGACCCGAAAAGCCCTGTTCAGGGTATGGCGGGGTCCGACATGGGGCGCCTTCTATCTTAAAACGTTTTGCTCCAACCGGCACATGCAAAGGCAAAGCGGTCCTTGAATCTATTGTAGCACACGGCTGCGGCCTGTTGCCCCGTGCAGTGGGAAACGGCAATGAGGTCCACCTGATAGTCGTCCAAGGCATCCATAGATTTTTCCAGCTGCTGACCAAGATCGGTCATAAAACCGAGATGGGTACCTCCGATCACGGCGTGAAATTTCTTGTGTCCGGTCTTGGCAGAAAAATGATTCATAACGTTGACCATCCCTGAATGGGCGCATCCAAGTAGAATAATCGGTCCCTGATCCGTTTCGACCAGGAGGCTGATGTCATCCTTCAGGGGGTCATTGATCATCTTACCGTTGTGCTCGACCTTGAGCCTGGTGTCCGGATGCTCAAAATCGGTTTTTTTGGGCACTTCCCCCGAAAAGTAGATACCTGGCGCGATGTCGACAAAATCCTGGATCAGGTTGAATCGGGCCTTCAGTGCTCCCTCCAGATAGTCCCGAGAGTACTTGATGCCGATGAAAATCTTCTGTTTGCCGCCAGGGGTGCCCAGCTCAGCATATTTCTTGGTGAAAATGTCAGGATGGGCGACGACTTCCACGCCTCGGGGGGGGTAAAGGACGGCTGGCAGGCCGCCGGTATGATCATAATGGCCGTGACTCAGGGCAACCGTTTTGATGTCCGCTAGATTGATTCGTAATACCTTTGCATTCGTAGCCAGGGACATCCCTTGGCCGGTGTCAAAGAGGATATTCTGTCCATCTCGTTCAATGAGGCAGGAAAAGCCGTGCTCTCCAGTCAGCCCCATGGGTCTTCCTGCTGTGTTCTCGCATAAGACGGTGATTGTTGTCTGGCTCATCCGTTTCTCCTTTGGTCTACTGTCTCTGTTACCTCTTTCATAAAACCATCCCGAATGTCTGCAAGACTTGCCTGAGTGACGATGACGTCCACGCCTGCATTGGAAAAGACATAACCCGGGCCTTTTCCCTCGAATCCCTTTGGGGAATACATCGTATCAACTCCCTTTTCAATCAGCCATTCACTCACCTTGATGCCCTTTCCCTTTTCTTGCTCTGCAAAGGGATTGCGGTGATATGATTCGGAAAGGAGCAGACCGTCTTTTTCCCGAATAGCAGCGAGGTAAAAATAGGGGGCGTCCCCAAAGTGTTCTGCAAGCCCTTGTTTATCCGTTTTCAGCGGAACGGCACAGGTGGTTGTTTCCCTCCGTTGAGGTTCATATTGAATCAATACGTGATCTACCTTTGAGACGGCCAGCTTGATTTCCTGTTCGATTCTGCGGCTCACGGCGTGGGCCTTTGCCAGGTCTTTGGCCTTGGTCACAATGTCTGCTTCAATGAACTTGAAAGGCCCAGAGTTCCTCCCCCAGAGGCCTTTGATTGCCACGACCTG
>Ga0180433_10010979_pt1 | contig 10806 bp, 8 predicted proteins | sample SS_ome_8_FD_132980 | JGI IMG/M metagenome (GOLD analysis project Ga0180433, IMG submission 132980) | Hypersaline lake sediment archaeal communities from the Salton Sea, California, USA - SS_1_D_1 metaG | ecosystem: Environmental > Aquatic > Non-marine Saline and Alkaline > Hypersaline > Sediment...
ATAAGGGTATAAGGGTATAAGGGTATAAGGGTATAAGGGTATAAGGGTATAAGGGTATAAGGGATTGAATGAACAGTTAACAACAGTTAAAAGCGGTTAAAAATGGTTAATAACAGTTACATAAGACATGATTAGAGAAAATGGATATTTAGCAACCGGTGTTAACTGATATTAACTGATATTAACCGTAATTAACCAAAAACCAATGACTAATGACTAATGACTAATGACTAAAGTTAAAGCAATAATTATAGAAGATGAAGCGCCTGCCAGGGATTTGATAAAGGCATGGCTTAGGGATTTTCCGGATATTGATCTGGTTGATGAGTGTCCGGATGGTTTTACAGGGTTAAAATCAGTAAATGATAATAAACCGGATATTATCTTCCTGGATATCCGGATCCCGAAGATCAATGGTTTTGAAATGCTTGAATTACTCGACCATACCCCGGTGATAATATTCACTACAGCGTATGACCAGTATGCTATACGTGCATTTGAGCATAATACAGCTGATTACCTGTTGAAACCATTTTCAAAAGACAGGTTTTCTGAGGCTGTGAAAAAAGCTGCTGAACGTCTGGGGGATTTATCAAAAGAGAAGGACAATGTGAAAAGGATCATTGAACATATTGATGAAGAGACGGAAAAAATATCCCGTGTAGTAATAAAGGACAGGTCAAAGATAAATATTGTACCTGTGGAAGATATTATTTATATTGATTCACAGGATGATTATGTTGAAATACATACTCCTGACGGACGATATCTGAAGCAGAAGACAATGAAATATTTTGAGAAAAACCTCGACCCTTTGATATTTGTCCGTATTCACAGGTGTCATATAGTCAGGGTTGATCAGATCGTCCGCCTTGAACAATACGAAAAGGAATCTTATATTGCCATTCTTAAGAACGACACGAAACTAAAGGTAAGCAAGTCAGGTTATAAGCGGCTTAAAGAGATACTTGATATTTAGTAAGAAGCACGACCATGAACACCTGAACACATATATTATTCTTCTCCCAGCCAATCCATAATATAGGCTATTTCTTTTGCCACTCCAGGAGCTAATGTCCCGGCAAGTTTTCCGTTCTCATCAATCAGGAATTTCTGGAAATTCCAGGATATCTCAGTGTCCATAACACCATTGAGATTTTTTTGAGTAAGCCATTTGTAAATTTCATCCTTTTGTGCAGGATTTGATTTTGACGTATCAGGCGGATAAGTTTCGTAATTGTAGTTACTCACCGACACTTTTGACATCAAAGGAAAAGTGACACCATACTTTGATGAGCAGAATTCTTTGATCTCCTCATTTGTGCCGGGTTCCTGCTTCATGAAATTATTTGCAGGGAAAGCAATTATCTCAAATTTGTTTTTATCCATTTTTTCATACAATGCCTGCAGATCTTTATACTGCGATGTCAATCCTCACCTTGATGCTGTATTTACCACAAGCACTTTTTTACCTTTTAACTGTGAAAGGTCATAATCTTTACCGTCAATGGTTTTTACAGTATAATCATGGAAAGAATTTATATCCTGTGCATAAGTGATAGCACAAAGGAAAATTATCAGAAAAAGGGATGTAATTGCTTTCATAGTGATTTTTTTTTGTTATTAATAAATGATGTTGTAAAGATAATATTTTATTGTTTTTACAAACATGTATAAAAATATGGACAGTTTTAGCAATATTTATTATTTTGGCAATTAATATTGATTTTTAAACTAAAACATGCTATATCATGAAAAAATATATTTGGTTGCTTATGATGCTGCCATGGTTCTTTTTATCATGCAATTCATCAACAGAAGTAAAGGAATCCGCCATTATGAATAATCCGTTAGTAGGTGATTTTGATACGCCCTATGGTGTGCCGCCATTCGACAGCATAAAAAATGAGCATTTCCTTCCTGCATACAAGGAAGGCATCAGAAAACATATCGAAGAAATAGATGCCATTGTAAATAATCCTGAACCGGCAACTTTTGAGAATACGCTGGTTGCACTTGACAATAGCGGTATGTTACTTTATACAGTACGAGAGATACTCGGTAATTTGAATTCTCACAGGACGTGTCCTGAAATACAATCAATTGCAAAGGAGGTAGCGCCATTGTATGCCAGGCACAGGGATGATATAACAATGAATGCAGGGCTGTTCAAAAGGATAAAAGCTGTATATGATAAGAAAAATGAATTAAATCTTACTACGGAGCAAAATCAGTATCTTAACAGGATATATAAGGATTTTGTCAGAGCAGGCGCCAACCTGGATGCAGATAAGCAAGCAAAGTTAAGAAAGATCAATGAGGAGTTGTCAGTATTGTCATTAAGCTTCGGGGAAAACATATTAAATGAAAATAATCGTTTTGAGATGATCCTTGACAATGAAGATGACCTTGCAGGATTACCTGATAATGTGATAAAGACCGCCTTTGAAACCGGAAAGGAACGGGGACATGAGGGGAAATGGGTTTTCACATTACATAAACCGAGCCTTTTACCGTTTCTTCAATATTCTGAGAAAAGGGAATTAAGGGAAAAAATGTTTAAAGGGTATATTAACCGCGGAGATAATAATGATTCGCTGGATAATAAAAAAATACTGGAGAAAATGGCAAATTTGCGTGTTGAACGTGCGAAGCTGCTCGGATATAATAATCATGCTGAGTATGTCCTGGAAAATAATATGGCAAAGACACCTGACAAGGTTTATGATCTGCTCGACAAGCTTATGGAGCCTGCATTAAAAAGGGCAAAGCAGGAAGTACAGGATATGCAGGCTATAATTGACAGGGAAGGAGGGGGATTTAAGCTGGAACCCTGGGACTGGTGGTATTATGCTGAGAAAGTGCGGAAAGAAAAATATGACCTTGACGAAGAGATGTTAAGACCTTATTTTAAAAATGAGAATGTTAGGGATGGAATATTCCTGCTCGCAGAAAAACTATACGGCTTGAAATTTATAGAAAGAACCGATATACCAAAATATTTTTTGGATGCACATGTTTATGAAGTTCAGGAAGGAGACGGTTCATTCATAGGTATTTTATATATGGATTATTATCCGAGGGAGAATAAAAGGGGAGGTGCCTGGATGAACAGCTACAGGAAACAATCGAGAAGATCAGGACAGGAGATAACCCCGGTAATTACCCTGAATACAAATTCTTCCAAACCTGTTGGTGATATACCGGGATTACTGAGCCTTGATGAAGTACAGACTTTTTTCCATGAGTTCGGTCATGCACTTCATGGTCTGTTATCAGATTGCACGTTTCACAAATTGTCTGGTACTTCGGTATCAAGAGATTTCGTCGAACTGCCGTCACAGATAATGGAAAACTGGGCTCTTGAACCGGAGATGCTCAGATTGTATGCAAAACATTATGAGACAGGAGAAGTGATCCCTGATGAGCTTATAGAAAAAATACAGAATAGCAGCTATTTTAACCAGGGGTTTGCAACTGTGGAATACCTTGCTGCATCATACCTGGATATGGACTGGCATACGCTTACTGAGACTGACGGTCATGATGTTTATGAATTTGAAGATGTATCAATGGAAAAGATAGGCATGATCGGCGAGATCGTACCCCGGTACAGGAGTACATATTTTCAGCATATTTTTTCCGGCGGATATTCATCCGGATATTACAGTTATATATGGGCAGGTGTTCTTGATGCCGATGCATTTGAGGCTTTTAAGGAATCCAGCCTTTTTGACAAGGAAACGGCAAAAGCTTTCAGAGATAATATCCTGTCAAAAGGAGGGACAGAAGATCCGATGGTGCTTTATGTGAAATTCAGGGGAGCGGAGCCTGAAATAGAACCTTTGTTAAGAAGAAGAGGCTTATTGGAAGAATAATAGTATTGCAATGTAAATAAGTTCACAGGTTCGATAGTTTGTATTGTCAGTTGAAATTTGTATTTTTGAGTTTAGGATATACAACACAATTGGTAAATTATTAATTATTATTATGAAATTGAGTATCAGAGGCTTTTCCCTGGCGTGTGGCATAACGCTCGGATTAGCAGTATTTGTATTAACAGCCTGGTTCCTGATCTTCGGTTACCAGGCGAGCCTTCTTGGTAAGCTGTCAAATTTATATCTGGGTTATTCCGTATCCTGGGGCGGAGCATTCATAGGTTTGCTCTGGGGCTTTGCGGACGGTTTGATAGGAGGGGCGGTTTTTGCATGGCTGTACAACAAATTTGCCGGAAGCAGCAGGTAGTCATATAAAGGATATTGCATTTGGAAGGTTGATATTTTTATTAAATATTCTGATCGGAATTTCTGTAATCAGATTTTTTTGATACAAATATTTTTATTTATATTTGTTTTATAATTAGAATAATTCAAAGAAATTGGTAATTTCTAAATCTATTTATAGTGTTAAAAATTAATTGTTTATGAGTTATAAAATTACTTATAAAGAATTTGGTGATTATTTATACTGCTATGTGGAAGGAAAAGACACTCAGCAAACAACCCTGGGATTCTGGCTGGATATTGCAGCAAAAGTCAGGGACCTCGGGTATGACAAGGTTCTTGTGGAGGAGGATCTTGAAGGCGAAATAAGCATTACAGAACTTTACGAAGTTTTGACTCAGGGTGCGGAAATGGAAATGATCGGATTCAGGATAGCTTTCTTTGACAGGCACGCCGACCATGATGAAGTAAATCAATTCGGTGAAACAGTGGCAAAGAACAGGGGGATTGACGGAAGAGTGTTCACTGATATCGAAGAAGCTAAAACATGGTTGTTACAGGAGTAGAATAGAAGTTATACTTTAGCAGGATATCTCCGGCATGGATAAATGATCAGTTTATTTTATACCAGGAATAAAATAAAATCCCGGCTTATGCCGGGATTTTAATAAATTAACAATTAAACAAATAAACCAATCATCATGAAAACCAACAATCAAATAATTAAACTAATCATATGTAAAAATAAATAATTTTTTTATAACCAGAAAATATTTTGGGTATTTTTAAGCAATTAGCTGGGTGGCTTCTTTGATCTCTTCCTCGGCGAAAGTCCATGTTTCTATTATCTTTTCTATCATAAAGGGTATCTTATCAAGATCAGTATTTTCCTTAACATTATGTTCAATTGTTTTTGAGTATTCATGTAATGTATTTAACCCGAGATATAACATTTTAGGTTTTAAAGAATGTGCAAGCGATTTTATTTCTTCCCAGTTCTGTGTATCTGAATTACTGTTCAGCTCGCTTATCTCTTTATCTACTGTTGTCATATATAATTTCAGTATCTTATGAATCCTGTCATTTTTTCCTTTATATATCTTGTTCAGATAGGATAGATCAATATGTTTGAATTTAAGGTCTTCAATCCTGACTGTATCAGATTCTTGATCCTTTTGTTCAGTTTTTGCAGCCTCCGGCTCTTCTTTCTTTTTTTCGGTATAGTCCTGAATATTAAACGCTTTATTCTCACGTATCATTTTAGTAACCTCAAAAGATGTGAATACCTTTATTTTAAAAAACAGGTCATCAGGGTCAAATGGTTTGGAAATATATTCATTCATGCCCAGTGCAAGGCATTTTTCTTTCTCCTGTGCCATAGCATGTGCGGTCATGGCTATTACAGGTACACGGTTTTTCGGATATTCAAGCTTGTTCCGGATATGTTCAGTAGCTTTATAACCATCCATAACAGGCATCTGCATATCCATCAGTATAAGATGGTAATCATTTTTTATTAATTTTTCAATAGCGATCTTTCCGTTACCGGCAATATCCACATTGATCCTGTCACTCCATGATGTTATTGTATCAACAGCAAGCTGCTGGTTTACCGTATTATCCTCAGTAAGGAGTATATTTATTTGTTCCGGATGAGATTCGTCAAATAATGATTTATCTGTTGTTTTTCCTTTGGATAGTGATGATAAACTGCTTTTTGTAAAACCAAGCCTGAAAGTAAAAGTTGTTCCTTTGCCAAGCTTGCTTTCAACGGATATTTTTCCGTTCTGTAGTTCGACAAGCTGTTTTACAATTGATAAGCCAAGCCCTGTACCGCCGAATTTCCTCGTAGTACTGCTCTCTGCCTGGGTGAAGCTTTCAAAAACAGATACTATTTTATCTTCAGGTATCCCTATACCCGTATCTGAAACGCTGAATAGTATCTCAGCATTTTCTGCCTCATCCTTAATAAGTCGAAGGTTTAATTCTACTTTCCCGTTATTATTAGTGAACTTAATAGCATTATCCGTCAGGTTAATAAGTATCTGGTTCAGACGTGTCGGATCACCAATAAGTATGCCAGGGATCTTCTTTTCAATATTCTGACTGAGTTTTATGTTCTTTTCAGAAGCTTTGATATTCAACGTGCTGATAACATTACTGACAAGTTTATAAATGTCAAAATCAATACTCTCAAAAGTGAGCTTGCCTTCCTCGATCTTCGACAGATCAAGAATATCGTTTATTATCACCAAAAGATTGTTACCGGAATTTTTTATAAAATTAAGATATTCAAGCTGTTTCTTTTCCTTTGATGATTTTAGCAACAAGTTTGTAAAACCTATGATCGCATTAAGAGGTGTCCGTATCTCATGACTTGTATTTGCAAGAAATATCTCTTTAAGGCGGGCTGCTTCCTGGATCTTTTTATATGCTTTCTCCAATTCTTCTTTCTGGATACTGATCTGGTCAAATGCATGTGCAAGCTCGGCTTTTTGCTGTGTGTTCTTTTTGAAAGCACGTAACAGCTCATGATTACGTTCCTCGATCTGTTTTTTCTGATTGTTTATTTCTTCATTGTTTTCCTGTAACCGGGTGTTTAGCTTTCTTTTGTTTTTGTACAGTACATAAATATATACCGAAAGACTTAGTATAAGAGCCAAAAGCCCTATTATCATAAAAAGAATGAGTCTCTGATATTCGATTTTTGCTATCTGCCTGTTTAATACTCTCTTTTGCTCTTCAATTTTTCTTTGCCGGACCAATACATCCTGTTTCTGCTCATTTAATATTGTAGTTTGAAATTCAAGCTGCTGCTGCTGGTCGCCAAGTTCACTTGTGATTGAATCAAGTATCTTCTGCTGTGCAATGATCTCTTCCTTTTGTTGTTTGACTTTTTCTTTTTCACTCTCTAACAATTCTCCTGACCGTATGTATTGCTCCTGCCAGTTAGTCTCTGTAGGTGCGAAATCTGTCAGCTTGTTGGAAATTATAAGCTTTTCTTCAACTATATTCTTATCATTAACTTCAAAACTTTTTTTGGGATTATCATATATGAAATTAATCATTGTCATTTCCGAATCACAGTTGTCAGACACTAACAGAGTGTTGGTCCCTTTCAGTTTTTCAACTATCAAATTAAATTGTGAGTTCAGTTCGGGACTGATATACAATACCTGTGTTTTTGTAATGTTGGCGATCTTTTTAAAATAATATACTGATACAGGTTTACCATTAAGTTTTGAGATTTTTGCGGATATACTGTCCAGCTCTGCAAAAACCTCAGTATTATTACCCACTACTCCGATCCTGAAAATATCTATGTCGTCTTCATTCTTCCAGGTGATATATTTCCCAAATGACAGGATGTAAGCAGCTTTTAGCTCGGCAATAGTATATTGTTGAGCCAATAACGTCAGGCTGCCTGACACTAAGAGCAGAATAATTATTATATACTTATAGAGTGATCGCATTACTATTTAATAAGTATAATATATTACATATTATTTTATATTGTACTGATTTTTATATAAAATGTTGCAAGTAATTTTTGAATTTTGATATTTTTCCGGATACACTGCACAAATAAGAGTGCTTAATATATTACTTATCTGTTTATTATTAAGTATATTTGATTGATTGGTTGATTGATTGGTTGATTATAAATGGTACTCGGTTCTGGTTACCCGGCGCTTGGCATTAGATAATGGATGGTACAAAGATAAGGGCGATAGTATGGTAGCCCTGTTTGAAGTTTGAAGTTTGAGATTTGAGGTTTGAAGTTTGAGGTTTGAGGTTTGAAGTTTGAAGTTTGAGATTTGAAGTTTGAAGTTGTTTATGCTATTAAGATTATATATAATACTATTTATTCTTTACTATTCAGCAGGGACAGGTTTCTGCCAGAATGGTTTTGTCCGGTCGGTGCAAAAGATCTCAAATTTTCATGGCAATTTTATTGATACGCTGCCACAGTACGGGATATTCGGAGTGTCAAATGCTGCAATCGGGGACATTGACGGTGACAGTATAAATGATATTGCAGTGGGGACTATAGACAATGATGGTGGAATGAGTTGCGGATCAGTATGGATATTATTTTTAGACACAAACGGCACAGTGAAGAATTTTCAGAAGATATCAGCCACTCATGGCGGTTTTACAGGCGATATAGAAGAGGGTGATTATTTTGGATACGCAATAACCTCGCTGGGTGATCTGGATGGAGATACAGTGACCGATATTGCTGTTTGTGCACGTAATGATGATGACGGTGATACAACGGACATGGGAGCCGTGTGGATATTATTTTTAAATACGGATGGTACTGTTAAGGGGCATCAAAAGATATCTTCAACACAGGGAGGGTTTACAGGTGATCTGGATCATGCCGATTATTTCGGCTCGTCTGTTTCAGCTATAGGAGATCTGGACGGGGACAGCATCACAGAGATCGCTGTCGGCGCTATGTGGGATGATGACGGTGGTAGTGATGAAGGATCTGACAGGGGTGCTTTATGGATAATTTTTTTGAATTCTGACGGCACTGTTAAAGATCATCAGAAAATATCGGACACACAGGGAAATTTTACCGGTGGGATGATGGATGATCTCTGGTTCGGATATTCTGTTACGGCAATGGATGATATTGACGGTGACCAGGTACCGGATATAGCTGTGGGATCCACGCTGGATAATGACGGCGGGGATAACAGGGGGGCAGTGTGGATATTATTTTTAAATTCTGACGGGACTGTGAAATCATACAGTAAAGTATCTGATACCCAAGGGGATTTTACGGGAATTCTGGATGATTATGACCTGTTCGGTGCGTCAGTATGCTCCATGGATGATCTTGACGGAGATAGTGTAAGGGAGTTGGCAGTAGGGGCAAACAGGGATGATGACGGAGGTATTTTTTCCAATACCGGAGCAGTATGGATACTTTTTCCTGATACTGCCGGGAAAATAAAAGGACATCAGAAGATATCCCGGACACAGGGCGGTTTCTCTGATTCACTTGATAATAACGATAATTTGGGAGTATCGGTCTCGTGTGTTGGTGATCTTGATGGAGACGGTTACAATGAGATTGTAGCAGGAGCAAACGGAGATGATGACGGGGGGAACAGCTGCGGAGCAATATGGATACTATTTACAGGAGAGATACCGGACAGGGATATTGGTGTTTTATATCTGGATATACTGCCTGCACTTGCCCTTTATGATGCACCTTATGAAATAAAAGGAACACTGAAAAATTTCGGCATTACGACAATAACCTCTTTTAATCTTAACTACAGCATAAATGGTAATGCGCCTGTAACGGAAACAATTACTGATGTTGAACTTTTGATGGGTGATGTATTCAGTTATAATCATACTGTTGAATGGAACCCGGCAGAAGAAGGTGTGTTTTCGGTTTGTGTTTGGGCGTCTGCACTGAATGGCGACACTGATCAGAACAATATCAATGATACTGTTTGTGAGAATGTGGAAGTAATAGAAAATTGTGTTCAGAGAATACCCTTGTATGAGGTTTTTACAAGCTCAACATGCAATCCGTGCCTTGAGGGGAATTATATTATCGATTCAATACTGAATGATAATCCTGATAAATATACAGCAGTGAAATACCAGATGAACTGGCCCAGTCCCGGTGATTTATATTATACTGATGAGGGAGGGGAGAGGAGAGCCTTTTACGGTGTTACAGGTATTCCTGTACTGTATGTGGATGGCGATGTGGAAAATATTATTGAGTATTCCCAGGGTTTTTTTAATGACCATTATTTAATTCCATCACAGATAATAATTGATGCAGAGCATATAATTACCGGACAGACAGTTGATGTTCATGCAGGTATAACAGCTATGAAGAATTATTTTGACAATAATATTTTTGCCTTTATTGCTGTTGTTGAGGATACAACATATAATAATACAGGTACTAACGGAGAAACAGAGTTCCATTGGGTAATGAAAAAGATGCTGCCTGATGCCGAAGGTACACAGGTAGGCCCCTTAATGAATGATCTGGAGGTAATTATTGATGAAACATATACTTTTACAACAGGGCATACCGTTGAGGAGTTTGATGATCTTTCGGTAGTGGTGTTTGTTCAGAATATTGCTACCGGTGAAGTATATCAGTCAGCCTGGTCGGAAAGACTGGACAATATTAACCATACAGATAAGATCAGATCAATCAGTATATTCCCGAATCCTGCAGCAGACAGGTTATTTATCAGGATCCTTCCCGGAACAACAGGGGATGTTTCAGTTGAATTGTCAGATATAACAGGAAAAACAATATTAAATGAAGAATATAATAATGTAAATGATATTGTTACCGTTAATATAGCCAATAATCCTGCCGGTATATATTTTGTCAGGGTAATTACAAAAGGAGGTATTTATATTTCAAAATTTGTTATCTGTAATCAATAATTCCTTATACCCTTACCCTTATACCCTTATACCCTTATACCCTTATACCCTTATACCCTTATACCCTTATACCCTTATACCCTTATACCCTTATACCCTTATACCCTTATACCCTTATACCCTTATACCCTTATAC
>Ga0180433_10010980_pt1 | contig 10806 bp, 9 predicted proteins | sample SS_ome_8_FD_132980 | JGI IMG/M metagenome (GOLD analysis project Ga0180433, IMG submission 132980) | Hypersaline lake sediment archaeal communities from the Salton Sea, California, USA - SS_1_D_1 metaG | ecosystem: Environmental > Aquatic > Non-marine Saline and Alkaline > Hypersaline > Sediment...
GGTCCATTACCTTTCGGTTCAACTATTATTAATAATAAAAAATATTATGTAAAGAGACAGTCGTCAAAATTTATGGTATATAACCAAGAGAATAAAAAACTAAAAACAAAAATATCAAATAATATCTTGTGGTTTAAAGAAAATTCAACAAATAGTATGATTTCTCAAGTAAAGAATATAAATAAAACCCCAGAATGTTTTGAAATTCCCTATTCATTCGAGACAGTTTTTTATTCTTTATTTTTATGTATACCTTTTTCATTAATGGATAAAAAGTTTTCAACTGAAAATTTACAAACACAAGTTGTCGAAATGAATAAAAAAAAATTAACAATTTTATTTGAGGATAAAATAGATAATAAGATTATAAATGGAAAAGTAGAATTTTTTTCTCCTTATTTTTATAAACTTTCAATACGAAAAGAAAATAAATGGCAAGTACAACAATCTCTCTTTCTAATTCCTATTACAAAAAATAAAACAAGAATTATAATATATTTTACAGAGAAAGAATATTTTATCCATTATTTAAAAAAGAGAAAAAAGAACTATACTAAAAATATATACCTAAAAATAATTTTAAAATGGACCCAAAGGTATAACTCTAATATATAATATTTACTTATTTTTTTTTTCAAAGAGAAGATTTTGATAGGAAAACACAAATATAAATTCAATTACTTCTATTGAAAATCGTTCAAGAACGAAAAGAACAGCATATAAACCCTTCCAGTATTTTTTAGAATAGGTATTAAATTCTTTTTTGAATTCCCATTGTTCATCGTATAAAATTGTATAATTGTACGTGGTGAATGTGGTTTTTACTACTCCTCTGAAGAATATAAGAATTAAATGAAAAAATTGATCTAGAATATGATAATGATACTTTGGAATATTATAGTGATATTTCTGATGATGAACATGATTCGTATGAAAAAAATTTCATCTTTTTAGATCATAAAAGACGGAAACCGTATTACACCTAACTCTATGATTATGATATTGTAAAAATTGATTTTTTTATTTTATTTTTCAAATAAAATATATACCATAAATAAAATAGGTATCGATATTAATTCTTCTTGATGTAATGATGTGGAAGATAAACAAATATTTTATGTTCGAATAAATTACTAGATATATCACTCTTATAAAAAAGGTTCTAAGTTATAATATTGGTAGATAAAAAATTGATTCTTCTTTTATAATTCTAAAAATTATAAAAATCGTTTATTCTATAAATATTTTAATAAATTCTACTATATATAATTTATTTTTTAGTAAAAAGAACCAAAACTTTTTTCTAGGAAATCATAATGGAACCAATCTATAAAATTAATTGGGACAAATATAGAAATTTATGTTTCTCTAAAGTCTGTGGTATGGAAAGTGATTTAAAAAAAACCTATCATAATTGTCATAATTTAATGGAACGAAAAAAAAAATTAGAAACTATGGTTCGTTCTTATAATGGTTCATTTGAATTAACAAAACATTTTAAAACCGATTATAAAAAAAGAAAACAATTCTTTTATCGAAAAATTATTAATGAAATTTTAAAAGAAAAAAATGAAGAAGAGAAAGAGATTTATAAATTAATAAAGGATATTCTTTTTATTTATTCAAAAAAAAGAGAAGAATTAGAGTATGTTTTAGATTTAGTGAATTCAATGGAAGCAGAAATATCACATCGTGAAGAAATGCGTGAAAGTATGATGGAAGATTTTCGAGGTTGTGATTAATTATCTTTCTATTTCTTTACTTTATACATAGGAAAATAATACTCTTGAAAGATTTTCCATAGTATTATCAATCTTATAAAAAAGGGTAGATAATTTTTATAAGGTTCCATATATCGTTCCAATAAATAGAAGAAAAAATCAAAAAGACTAAAATTTGTCTAAAAAATAAAGGAATATATATATATATTAAAAATAAAATAAATAAAGTAAAAAGATGATATATTTTTAATATAATTTTTCCATGGGTGTTCTATTTTAAAAAAAAATTTTTTTTTTTAAATCTAATTTATATATAGAAAGAATGCAATTATCTGAAATCTGGCGACAAAAAGGACAAAATATTGAAGGTGAAGAAACTAATGATTATTCAGGATATCCAGAAAGTATATCATTATCTAATGATGGAAATCGTTTTATTATTGGAGCAATTCTTAACGATGGTGATAGTGTCGATGGTAATAATAGAGGACACTCACGAATTTTTGAATGGAATGGTACGATTTGGCAACAAATTGGACAAGAAATTATAGGGGACGCAAATAATGATTTGAGTGGGGAGGGTACGTCAATTTCTGGTGATGGTAATAAAATTGTGATTGGCGCTACAAGATATGACAATAATGAAAATAATACAGGTAAAGTTACTGTTTTTCAATATAATGGAACAATTTGGGAACCGGTTGGAGAACCTTTCTACGGTGAAAACAAAAATGATCGGTTAGGAGTTGATGTCTCTTTATCTTATGATGGAAATAAAGTTGCATTTAGTGCTTACTGGAATGAAACGAATAGTTATAAAGGATTAGTTTATGTATATGAATGGAATGGAACACAATGGGAACAACTTGGGAATGAGATAGAAGGAGATTTTTTTGGCGAACGGATGGGATATAATGTTGCCTTATCTGATGATGGAAACCGTTTATGTATAAATTCTTACGGATATCAAGATGATAATTCAACAACAGAAGTTTATGAATATGATGGAACTAACTGGGTTCAATTAGGAGATAATATTGATAATCTTAAAGGAGAATCAAGGTCCGTTTCTGATATTTCCGGAGATGGAAATTCTATCATAGTTTCACTTCCTCACTATGAAAATAACAAAGGAATTGTTCGTGTTTTTCGTTGGGATGGATCTCAATGGATACAGTTAGGAGATAGTTTTATTGGAGAAGAAGAAGAACTCAAGACTGGTTATGATGCAAAAATTGCATATGATGGAGATAGAATAGTTATTGGAACTTCATCATTTAGTAATAATAATTTTGTACAGAATGGAAATTTTAAAGTATATGATTGGAATGGTTCTTCTTGGGAACACGTAGGAAATACTATTTATGGATTAAGTGATCAGATGTACACTGGTGGTGCTCTCGATATTTCTGGAGATGGAAAAACAGTATTGGATGGTGGATGGGGTTATAATAGTAATACAGGATTATCTCGTGTTTTTGAGTCTATAAAGATTGTATCATCTTCTACCGACGAAGAGATTGTATTAGAACCAAATGAAGAGATGGGAGGTTCCTCACGAAATGAATATTTTGAATCTCTAAAACCTTATTTAGATTTAAATAAAAAAATACTTGTTTCATCCTCTTCTTTTAATAAAGATATATTAAGTAAAAATTTTACAGAAATTTTATATTCTTCTGTTTCTTCTTCTTATATTCCATCCGATGATAATGATGTATATGTAATTATGGAAAATGATAATGATGAAATAACATTTTCTCTTGATAATGAAAAAACCTTAAAAATTATTCGTGTTTCTTTAAGTCAATATGCTGTGTATGAAAATGGTTCTGAAAGTCCTTCTTATACACAAGAAAAAGGAGACCAAGGAGAATATGAAGGTTTTGAATGGGAAATTGGTAGTATTTTTGGTTCTTTATTAAATAAATTTATTATTTGTTTTGGACCTAATGAAACTGTTCATACAGATCAAGGAGAAGTTATTATTAAAGATATAAAAGAAGAAGAACATAGTATTCGTGGAATGAAAGTTAAGAAACTAACTAAAAATAGATGTAAGCGTAGTAAAATGGTTCTTATCCAAAAAGACGTATTTGAACCAAATATTCCAAATAAAGAAACAAAAATAACATTAGACCATCAAGTTTATTTTGCAGGTAGAATGAGACCTATACATCGTCTTCTTCATAAAGAAGGAATATCATTAATTGAAAGTAATCATCAAGTAGTATATAATGTAATGTTATCGGAATATTCTTATATGAAAGTAAATAATATGGTTGTTGAAACATTAGATCCTAGATATCATTAGATTTTAATTTATTAGAAAAAATTAAAATTTATCAAATAGAAACTTTTAGTACTTTTAGTATTTCTTTTAGTTCTTTATCCTCTTTAAATACTTTTGAGAGTCCTTTATTTGTAATGGTTGTATCCTTTACAATATCTTCGTATGCTATAAAGATATCGTACACAAGAGTTTGTGTAATAAATGTTAGAAAATTTATTGATTTCTTTGTAATCTTTATATTATTTGAAATAAATTTTTCGATAAGGTTTTTTGTAACTGATTCTGAAAATAAAATTTTAGATTTATAATAAACCACATTTTTATAAAATTTCATAAAATAATCTACAATTTCTTTTGGAAATAATAATTGAATGGATGTTTCAATTTCTTTTCTAGTTAATCTTTTTTTAGTTGGTTTTTTTATAATTTGTTTTTCATAATCAATTGGATTTAATAAGTCGTTCGATTTTTTTACTATTTTTTTAATAAATTCAAAACAAAGCAAGTTTAAAAAAGTCTCCGATTGTTTTGATAATTGATAATCTTCGCCAAATACACTTACTATAATCCCTGGAAAATCTTTTTTAAAATTCATTATTTATTAAAAAGAATATATTTTTTATAATAAATATAATAATGTCTAGAAAGAAAATTTCATTCGATGTTTTAAATAGAGCGTTAACAAAACCAGGATTTTTACGTATGATACGAGAATTTGATATTAAAAATGTAAATCATTTAGTATATGAAGAACTAAGAGGTGAAATGAAAGTAAAAATAGAGGAATTAATATCTAAACTTGATATTTTATTAAAATATAAGAAAAAAAAATCTATATCTCTTAATGATGTCTTATTCTTAATCGATGACCCAAAAATATTTTTAAGGGACTTTAACTTGGAAAAATGTAAGAAAGAAGAATCCGTTGAATGTCTATATTTTCAAAAAACACCATTTAAAGAATTAATTCAATTAATAATGCAATATATGGAATGTAATTATCGAATGAAAAAAGGTGTCCCTGTTTTAATTCAATACTATATAGAAACATTTATAAAAAAGATTTTAAAAAAAACAAAGAGTATCATCTATTCGAGAAAAAAAGAGACTTTATTACCTCGTGATATAAGTTTAGTGCTTCATATTCTAGAATAATTTTTAAAATAATGATTCGATAAAGGAATTAAATTGTAATCTATTTATCGTAAATAATTTGAAAATTGATTTTTATTATTATTTGATTACTAAAAATAGTTCATAATGGATATTTCTTTACGATGTTTTCATTGTTCTATTTTTAATGGAGATAATAATAAAATACTTAATATTACAAAAACAATTTTAATTCAATCTTTATGTAAATATCTCGAGTACGAGATAACTAAGTATAAAAAAGAGATAAAATATATATATTGGTTTTATCAGGATACTTTATTTCATTTTAATAGAAAGATAAAAGTGCGAAGTTCTGAAAAGAGAAAAGGATTCTTTTTATTAAAAGAGTAACATTTAGATGGATTCTTTAAGTTTGTTTCCTTAAAGAAAGGTAATTCTTTTAATCAACATGATATAAATAAATTCTATATAACATTTGATATTATAAAAAATTTTATTCCAGAAGATATTAAACTTTCTAATGAAAAATTTTTATATTCTCCTTATTTTGAACATTGTATTCAAGAAAACCACTATTTAGAAATATATACATGAAATTTTTATAGATTTTTAACGAGAGATGACAGTAGGTTATTTTAAAGAGGCATTATACGATTTTTCAGAAGACCTAATATTCAATAAATAAGTTTATGCTGTCCACAAGTTTATACTGGTGGGACTGTCCCAAGATATGTAGAACGAAATATCAGTTGTATTATAGCTGTCACACCAAAAACCGTCATTCCCAAGTGTAACCGTTACATATTGGGAATCAGGATCCATAGACCGACTCAGAGCTCTTAAGTCATTGTAATTTACTTGGTGTTCTACATAATACCATTCATTATCTTTTTTAATAAAGAAATAGCTGGTATTTCTATTTTCTTTTGTTCCGTAATTTAGTACTCCATTATTATTCCATACTAGTAAACCCCTATCACCTGATCCATTTAATAAAGTACAATGCTCACCATCTTTTATATTTATAGAACCATTTTGTACTATGGGTTGGGGAGGGCCACTTTGTTTTGATTCACAAGGGGCAGAATCATTTACATTAATATTAAAACTAAAGTGAGTTTCTCGTTTTAATCGAAAGTCCCATTTTCTCGTATCAATTATTATCGTTAATGTTTGTGTTTCAGAACAAAATGTAAAATTTGTATACTTCGTTGCATTTAATACGCGTCCACATATATTAAATGTTCCTATAGGATCATCTTCAAATGTAACATTTTGTTTCCCCCCTCCCCAATCAACATTATGGAAATCATACATAATATAATACTTATGAACATTTGGTTTTAAATAACCACTTAAATTTAATTCCCATACTCTTTTTTCTGGAACATTAGAAGGAATTGCACCGACTGTACTAAATAGAACAGAACCAACAATGGTTCCACAATTAGAACCTTCCGGATCGATTTTTGCTTCCGTTGAATATGGACAACATCCATATATTGTTCCAGCACACCCACCAGTATTACATTCTCCACTTGGAGGGACGGGAGTGACATTATCAGGACAACATCCTCCTTCACTTGAAACACAAGAGTTATCGTTACAAGGTCGAAGTTGATCCGTATTTAAAATATTAACAGTGTATTTTTGTAAATAGATAGGTAAATTATTAGAAGGTATTATAGACATTATTATCCTATTCATAAGATTTTTTTTTTTCAAAAATAATTAGTAATTATATTCATAAATTAAAATAAGGATAAATTCTTTCATTATATCAACCATATGGTTAATTCATAATAATATATAATTCTTTTTGATAGAATTATCGGATATATCAACATATAAAAAATCGAATAGTTCATAGTAAGAAAAACCTATAGGTATTTCTTATGATATACATATTATTTTTAGAAAAACTAATTTTTTATTTAAAATAAAAAATGTTGTTCTTAGAGAGGTTTGAACTCTCGACCCTTGGCTCATAAGACCAATACTCTAACCAACTGAGCTATAAGAACTTTTCATTTAGAAATTTATTTTTTTAAATTCTTTTTAAAAAAATTGAAAAAATTTAGAGTTTCATTCGTCGAAATAAAAATATAAAAATGAATTCTATACAACCGATTTATTTAAATACGACAGGATGTCAGTATACTGATAGTAAAACAAAGAGAGCAATGAGATATATAAAATTAATATTGGATAATCAATCTAAAATTGAAAGTGAAAATGGTGTTCATCATTTATCAATTTTAATGAATAACAATTCTCTACTTGAAACACGACAATGGAAAACTCGTCTATTAAAAAATGATTTACGTATTAATATTTTATCAAGTCATAAAAAATCTTGTTTTAAAACATATAATGATTTTGTTGGATTTATAACAAATTTAAGGAAACCAGATGAACTAATGGATGTATTAGTTATGTGTAATAATAACTCAAGAGATGATGATTTATTTAAAATACTAGAAAATTTTGAACGAAAATCGATTAGTCTAGAACACCTAGGTATTCATAGAGTTATTATTAAAGTTATGTATGATGAAGTCGATAAAGTAGATAACTTAAATTTAGCAACAAATTTTATAAAAAGAATTCAAAGAAACTCTTTTACTATTTTAGAAAGTATTCATTTAATCACGGCAACACCATATGAAAATTTTTGGAAAAAATTAAAAAAAAACAACGATATCGAATATCTAACAAATATCACTTCTGTTTTAGAAGTCCCTCCTTATTATGAAACGTATAGTAATTATTGTACAATAGACGATCATGATATAATTTTTACAGATGAAATAACAAATTATGACCCCATTTCATACTTTAAAAAAATTTTTGAAAAATATTTAAAAAAAAAAAGAAGGGTAATATGTTATTGTCCAACCTCTCGATTTACAAAAATACACTCCGAACTCTCCGACTTTTTATTATCCATGGATAATAATATTGTAATTGAAATAAATCATAAAGTAAAAGGAATTTATATTGGAAATAAAGATAATTTTATCGATATTGATACATTCAATATAGAAAATAATATATCAAATACAAATAATCAAGATATTGAGATGTATGAAACATTGAAATGTTTAAGTGAAAAATATCCTACAAAAAATATTTTTATTAATGGATATAATTGTATTAGTAGAGGTATCACTCTTCAAACAGAAGGTTTTAATTTTACAGATGTTATTATTCCTTATATAAAATGTACAGCAGAACTGATTCAAATCATTGGAAGAATACATGGAGGAAAAAAATTTATTAGAGAAAGAAATACAATATATATTCATAAAACAATGTATGAGAAAATTAAACACTATATTGAATATAGTCGAAAAATCGAAGAAGATAAACCAGAAGTTATTTCTGGAAAAAATTTTAGAGAAAGAACAAAACGATATATCGAATTAGAAAAATATAATATTCCTGAATGTTTTTCTCTATCAAATGAACAATATAATAAAATGATTGAAAGAAAAAGTAATAAATCAACTCAGTATAAAAATAAAACTTGGTTAATTGAACTTATTCAAGAAAATGGGATTGATTTATCTGGTTATCCAAAAGATGAAAAAGACTGGTATTTTAGTGGTATTAATACTAAAGAAGGAGGTTGGGAAAAAGTTATAAAACCATTCGAAACAGCTTATAAAGAAAGAAGAAAATATGGTATACTGAAAAATAAATATAAACAAAATGAAAAAAATTTTGGTATTTATGTTGATGCAAAACATAAACAAATTTATATTTCAAAATATAATGAAACTGTTTAAATAGTTTTTTTAACTATCAGTAACTTGTATACTTTTTCGTTTTCTTCCCCTTGTTTGTTTTTTTCCAATGGTTAAATTTGTATAGGATGTATTTCTCCCAGTTAAAGTATAATTATGATATCCTGCATATCGTTTTAATTTCTTAATCACAGAATCTATCATCTCTTTTTTTTCTTGAAAATAAGAAATATGATTTCTACTTTGAATAAATTCAGTAATTTCATAACCACGAATTTTATCAAGACATTTTTCAACATTTTCTAACCAAGAAATAAAATTATCAACCCCCTCTTCTATATTACGAGGAATAAACTGATTAATAATTCGACGAACATCGAGATTTAATCTTGGTTTCTTTGGATTACGAATACTTTCTGTTCTTTGAGTATCCATTAATCCTAATCGTTTTGGTCCATAATTATCTAGAAAGATTTTAAAGAATTTTCGAATACATTTATTTTCTTCAATATTCTTTTCAAGTTTTTTTCTAGTATCAAAACTAATATCCTCCACAAATACATTTTCTAAAAAAATATTTTTACGAACAATATAGATAACAGTTTTTTCTAGTTTTTTTGTAGTTTTCTCCTTATTATGTCCTAGATTTAACGATTGTAATTTTAATTTTGGTATAACTTCTTTTAAGTCCTCTAAAATATTAAACTCAAGAAAATTTTCACGAAGATCTAAATGAGTCACCGATGTTCCTAGAAGTGATTTAAAAACTTTTCTAGGTTCAGGATTTTTCTCATTTGCCAAATAATAAGACATGAATAAATGTAATCCTAATTTTTGAATGGTTTGGTTTCCTTTTAAAAAGTCAGCAACCTCGTTCAATATATTTTTATATACAGGACTAATGGTACAAAATGTTATATTTAATTCTGTAATTGTTTTATTTTCTTTTAATATATCGAGTATTCCTTTTTTAAGAATGGTACAACGATCAATTGTTAATTTAGTTACTGGGCAATTTTTATTTTTAAAAAACCTCCTTAAAAGAGGTAAGGAACGTTCAGCTTCCATTAGACGATCTTCTTCACTTCCAGGAAGACTATGACGAAAGGTTAGTCCAGGACTATTATAATGAATAAATTCGTATTGATTTAATTTATTATAATAATCTTTTTCTTGTTTCTCATTCATGTTTATAATAAATATTATAATAAAAAATCATTTTTTTATAATTTATAATAATTTTAAAAAATGTCTAGATTAAAACCTCATAGTACAAATCAAGAATATTGGAATACAATAGTAGTAAAAAATCAACGAGAATATTATTGAGGAACAATTGAAATAAAAAGTTTCTAAATGATATTTTTTAAATATTCTAAAAATAATAAAATATAATGAGGGAATGATACCTTATTATCAAAAAGATATTATAAAACAATGAAAATAATATTTCTATAAGAAATATTATCAAGAGAAGAAAATACAAAATTTTACCGATTGGAAAAATTTTTATAATAGTTGGGGTAAAAATTAGAAAAAATTATAATAAAATTTTTAAAATTGGGATTTTAACATAAATCTTCTTATTAAGTATGAAATAATAAAACAAACAAATGAACCCATTAAAATATAGGAACTTATTTGAAATAAAGCACTATATGCTGTGCCATGTCTCTTATATTCAGCTACTTCTGTAACATCTACTACTTCTTTATCTTCATTTGTTGCTATTTGAGTTGCAATTGTTGTAACTGAACCAGTTATACCTGCAAAAATAGCAATATAATAAAATATGTAATAGATTACCAATGATAATCCATTATGACCGTTTTCAAAAATTTTTTTCATTTTTATTAAAAAAAAAAAATTTTTTTTTCATTTTTATTAAAAAAAAAAATCTATAAATTTTTTTACTTTATTTAAAAAA
>Ga0180433_10010981_pt1 | contig 10806 bp, 6 predicted proteins | sample SS_ome_8_FD_132980 | JGI IMG/M metagenome (GOLD analysis project Ga0180433, IMG submission 132980) | Hypersaline lake sediment archaeal communities from the Salton Sea, California, USA - SS_1_D_1 metaG | ecosystem: Environmental > Aquatic > Non-marine Saline and Alkaline > Hypersaline > Sediment...
CAAAAACCAGCATACAATATGTGCACAATAGTTCAAACAATTGCCAAAATACACAAAAAGTTATTCGCATGAAAAAATTTTCGAAATTCATTACTACATATTTTTTTCTAATCTTAGCCATGTCTTTCACCTCAAGTTCTATCGAAGGAAGAAGCTTGCTTCACGAAGTTTACCTATCTAAAGGAGAACTAGACGCACAATTAATTTGCCACGGATTTTTTCCTTTAATGACCCCAGAACAAATTAATGAAGGAATAAAAGATATAAGAAAATTCCTCAAGGAATATGTAATCGAAAACCTATCAAACATCGATGAATTTTTAATCAAATCTGTTCTTCATGCCCATGGTCATATAATAAGATTTCTCGAAGAAGCATATGTTCACAAAAAAACTGGCAAAGTTTTTCGACCTCGCCCGAAAAATATGTCTGCTTCTGAATTCATTGGATTAATAGATTATTGGAAAATGCAGGAGAAGAAAACTGGAGCAAAAATTTATTACCCAAAATTTTTCGCCACCTGCATAGATTACCTGTCAATATTATTAAGAGCATTTTTTTCATATCAATGTACAAGTTACCAAAAACTCAATGAGGTAGAACATCAATGGTTATATTGGATGGGAAAAGTTGAAAAACATATAGATTCCGATCCAATATTCGGCGCATATTACAATGAGAATTTGATATTGTTCAGGGAAATTTTTAATATCTGGCTTGAAGAATTCAATAAAATTGAAGTTGCAAAAAAACGTCATAATCAATCTAATAAATTCTATATGTAATACATAATTTCTGCATGCAACAAGGATCATATTGCCCTTGAAGCTAAATCATCAGAAATCTATACTGACAATCCGTTATAAAAAATTTTCATACAAAAGCTCAAAGGGAAAATAATGTTTACAAAAAATTTAAATACAAAATTGTTCTCAAAAATTTTAATGTTTTTGATGTGTTCGAATTTGTTTCTGGCAAATAATTTCGCAGCAGAAAAACTGTCAGAAGAAAAACCGTCAGAGCAATCTGAGGAAATCAAAAAACTTAGACAAGAGATGAAAGAATTAAGATTGAGAGAAAACATGAGACCGGGTGGTTATGAAAGAACATCTAATGCTGGTGAAACTATAAGAACTTCAATAATGACTGGATTGGGAGCAGCATTTGGCTCACAACTTGTAGATCTAATGCAAAAAGCATTCACAAGAGAAGACCATAATGCAAATAAAAAAGATGAACACGAATTAGGGTTCCAATGGAAAAAATTATTAGCAGCTTTGGGGATAGGATGCGGTATAAGCGCATTAAGTGCAATCATGCTATCAGTATTAGATGGAACAATGAGTGCATCTAAAAATACTTTGGGTAAGGGAATCGAAAGAACTTTAGAACTTATTACTTCTCCAACCAAATTATGGAATTTCGTAAGAAATTATGGTTCAAAACCAATTAGCCTACAAGATATTGAGCGTTGGAAAAAAACTACAACAACACTTATAGAATCTATTCTCTCTGAATCAGCTAATTCCGCTGTAAATTGCAACCTTAAAAGAAAAACCGCCTCTGCCCTAATGCCATCATCTGATGAACAATCAGAAGAATTAAATGACGGACAAGATGAGAAATGGCAAAAAATTAAAGATTTATTCTTAGTCAGAATCAAGCAAATTATCATAGCAATAAATTTAAGAGCAAAATTCTATGGTAATGATGATGACATGAAAAACTGCATAGAAAACTTTACATCTGCCGCTACAGCTCTCTGCGAACAAATAGAAAAAACACAAACAATGTCAGACTTAACAAATGCAGAAACATCAACCAGTATTAAATTTTTACATAAACAAATAGCTACTATGCTTGATGAGTTAAATATATTGGTTCGTGAACGTTCATGGCAAAAAGATAGTAATCATGGTGGAATGTCATCGGCATCTACAAATAGATATGGATCAGATTATCAATCATCTAGTTATTAAAACTCAAACGACTTAATGGATGGTTATTGATGAATAAAATAAAAAAGCACATGGGCCTCGTGGCCTGTGTGCTTAAATTAAAATTCATAATTTTATTCCTGCTGTTATTGATGCCAAACATTTCTTTTGCAGACTCAATAAACAAAAGAAGTTTGCTGCATGAAGTTTATCTTTCAAAGGGAGAACTTGATGCCGCTCTTATTTTGCAAGGTTTTTTTACTCAGATGACACCTGAGCAAATCAATGATGGAATAAAAGATATACAAAAATTTATAAAAGAATTTGTCGAAGAAAACATAAATAATATCGATCAATTTTTATTTAAAAGAATAATTATCATATTAATTTCAACATCATTTTTTATTAAAAACGCACTCGTCCATAAAAAAACTAATACTGTTATTAATTCCTATAATAAACCAAAAGAAATTCATTCATCGGAATTTATTAGTCTCATTGAATACTGGAAAATTGCTGAGGAAAAATCTGGAGAAAAAATACATTATCATAAATTTCTTGCATCGAGTTTGGACTATTTTTCAATTGCATTGAGAGCATATTTTTCACAGCCTTGCATTGATCAATACAACTTTTATTCAGTACATAACATAATTTATTACATGGAATACGCAGGAAAAGAGATCGATGACAATCCAATCTTTGGCGGATATTACAACGAAAACATAAGATTCTTTGGTGAAATTTTTAAAAGTTGGGAAGAAGATTTCAAAAAACGAGAAGCGGAAAAAAGAAACTCGCAAAACAATAATGGGATGAGTGATGAAAACGGTTGTTAAATTTTTACTCGCAACACTAATAATCTTTTCTACCTTACTCGCGAACGAATCGGTCCGGTTCGCTGAAAGTTTTTTGAATTGTTATGACTTCTCGATAGCTGGAAGAAATACACACGAATATCATACACTTCTTCTTGAAAAATCTTCTCACAGTCTTGATGAGCTTGAAGATGAAATCGAAAAAGGTGGAATGAATATCAAGGGGCGAATTGTTCTTACCGGCTATGAGGAACAATCGATACCGGCTTTTTACACAAGCTATAAAAACTGCACAGGCTCAAAAATTAACGATGAAGCTTATGTTAAAAGTAAAAGTGATTGGACATCGCAACTTCACAACAAATTTGGGTTGTTGACAGGATTTCTTTTCAAAGATTGCAACCTCGTTAAACAATATTATTTCCCAGAATCAGAATTTCCGTTCGAGCATATCGATGTAAATTTGATTTCAATCTACGACAATGATGCCTATTTTTTTCAGAAACATCCAAAGGCATTCGGGAATTTAATCACACCAATGCAATACAAAAAACAAAATATGGACCAACTTTTGATTCAAAAAAATCACAAAGGTATTTTTTCTGAGCTAATAAATTTTTGGAAATATTTATATGGATATGAAATGTTGCAAGGCAATCAAAATGTCATGGGCACACAGGATATTCTTTTCTCGATTTCTCATGCCCAACATCTATTTCGTTCAAAAGTCGATTTAATAAAATATTACTTAGGTCCTGATATAACTTATCCGATCAAAGTAACTAAAAAACAGAAGAAGCCTGCGACTAAACATGCTCAAGAATTTGTTAAGAGATTTGTAAAACAGTTAAAGCCAATCGATGAAGAACCAACAGTTTACGTATTTTGCAGTTTTGTTGATGGGGTTGGAAAGAGTACCCTTCTCGGAAATATCATCAACTATCAAAACAATCAAACCAATTTCGAAAATTATAAGGCTGTAGATAATTCATCATCACAACTTGCTGATATTTATGAATATGGAGAAAATGTTTTCATTGCAGATTTGCCGGCACAGGTCAGTCACTTCACATATAAGCCAGATGGCATGGTTTATATCGATTTGCAAACTATAAAAGATCATGAAGAAGAATTAAAAAAAACTAGAGAGGTTATTGCACAGTCAAAAGAAGAGTTGATTCAAAATCATGAAAATTTAGTTGCTCACATTCAAACTATAGTAGAAAAAAATGGTTGGTTTGCCAGTGAAGTAAATGACAAGAATCAGCCAGAAAAATCTTTCATAAAAAATACACTTCTACTAAATCAAGATTGTTCATGGATAACTTTTAGAGTAGAAGATAAAAGTTATATTTTCGATAAAGAAAATCCGACAAGAATCAAAATTTTATGTGAAATCGAAAAGGCCGATTCGACCGGCTTAAAAAATATCGACCCTGCTCAAATGTTATTTTTTGAAGGTGTTAGATTTCCAGTTTCGTACGAACTTTTCGTTCAAAATTTAGTTGGCGAGTTGCAAAAACGAGGAATTCAAAATGTTGTGCTTGTGGATTTCATGAGCATGTACCCAAGATCTTCTCGTGAAAATATACGAGTCAACTATTTGCTACAACAACTTTCAATTATTTATCCAGATTTTGACATTGAAAAAAGTTTGTATGGAACATTCAACAACGATGCTCAACTATTCGCAAAGCTTAAGATGGATAAACAACACAGAACACTTGATGCACTTCAAAAAGAAACAACAACAAGACTTGCGCTATTCAACATAATCAATAGACAAAATTATTCGTCCATAGACGGTGTGCAGATATGTGATGTAACTAAAATTTTACAAGAAGAGATCGCCAAAATAAATACTCCAACAAAGAGAACTATCGAGCAAAAATCTAGAGAGAAATTAAAATTAGGCCTAGAGCGTTTAGAAAAGGTTCACGGCCTCACTAAAAACTTTATAAATATTCAAGAGTTGGATTTTGATGAAATTATAAAACTTTCCAAAAAACTCAAAAAAATATTTACTCAAAAAGTTGAATGCAAAAATTTGAATGAGCTATGGAATATCAGAGGCAAAATTATTGAGATAACCAAAGATGATATTGTAAGAACAAGCAAAGGCGAAACAGCAAAATTGTTATATAGCGTTTCACCAGAATGCAAAAATGAAAACATCTTGGCGCCAATTTTAAGAACAATTCGAGCATCATGGTATTCATCTTTATTTAATCTTATCGATGGAAAAATAAATTCCGGAAAAATATCAGTTGAAAAAGAGCGATATTTCATACCACCCGTTCTAGTTAAAAAAACCAAGGACGGCAAAATTGCAATCATAAGAAAAATTATTGAAGAAGTTGATACGAGTTATTTGAGTGATGACGAATCGAAAAAAATGAGTGACGAAACAAAAGAAACTCTCACAATTTTAAGATTTCCTCAATCAACAACTCCAGAATATGGAAAATACGAAGATAAGTTTTATCTATTAAATTTTGAAAAAGGTAAAACAGATGCAGGAGTACTTTCGTTTTGTTATGACCCTCAATATACAGAAAGATATGAATTAAAAAATCTCAACAGAGATACATCTCAAGTCATAACAATCAAAGAAATGTGGGACGTTGGTTATTATTCAGGAAAATATGTGGAGGAGGATAAAAAATATTATCTTGAGCAAATAAAGAAATGCGCCAATGGTGTAGGAAATAACTCTCAATATTATAAAAACTTCAAAACTCCAGAAGAAAAAGAATATCATAAATTCCGCTTGCTGCTAAGAGCTGCGGCAACACTTGAAATGTTGATCAAAGATGCAAACAGCAAAATTGTTATTCGAAGAAATAACAAAGAAGACTTTTCAACAGCGATACAATTTTTCGAAAATGTCATGATGATGCACAACCTCAAATTAGTTTTTGAAAAAAATCTCTTCGATGATTACAACATGGTAAAACCGTTGGTGAAATTATCTCCAGAATAAAATAACTTTGTATAACTCTTCGGCGGATCATCCCGAGTGTCCCACGTAGCTTTAGCGAAGTGGGATGTATCGAGGGACTGTGATCTATGGAGGAATAACTTTCTATTGCAACCCATTCTTACCAATCGGTCATGATCCCTCGATACACCTCACTACGTTCGGCACTCGGGATGATCCGCCGATTTGTAGAAAAAACAAACTATAACAACTTCCCATAAACACTGAAGAATTTGTCTGCTATCGCAAGTGCTGGTCGAGATGAGCCAGCATTTTCGACAAGAATAACCAACGCCAGCGGCTTTTGATTTTTATAAGAAAAGTATGAACCAAACCAGGCGTGTTCGAGTTGACTACTTTTCTCCTTCTTTTGTTTTTCCAAACCTATAATTTGTGCAGTCCCTGTTTTTGCATGAATAGAAAAATCTTTAAATTTATTCAACACTCGCGCCGTACCTTTATCGACGACCTCTTTCATCACATCTCTCAAAAATTCCAAAGTTTCTTCAGAAATAAAAAGAGGATATTTTTCTATTTCTTCACTGCACATGATTCTTGGCTTAACAAGTTGCCCACTGCATATCGACGCAATCATTCGAACAATTTGAAGAGGGGTCACAAGTAAAAAACTTTGGCCGATACTTGCCGAAAGAGTTTCACCCTGCCACCATTGTTCCCCTTTGTATGCCTGCTTCCAGTAACTTGTTGGAACCAAGCCAGATTTATCTTTAAATAAAAATCCTGTATCACTTCCTAAACCAAACCTCATCGCATAAGCCGCAAGTTGGTCTATGGAAATTTTTTGCGCAACTTCATAACACGGAATGTTGCAGGAAAAACTCAACAACTCTTTAACCGATTTTGTTCCATGCCCCCAACGGCGATTACAGTTATATTTTCTCTTGCCAAAAAGAGTGTGTCCTTTGCAGTTGAACTTTGTGTCACGCTTTACAACTCCCTCCTCAAGTCCTGCGGCAAAAGTTATCATTTTAAAAATAGAAGCTGGAGGATAAACAGCATGAATTGAACGATTCAAAAGCGGATTAAAAGTTTCAAATTTTTCTGTCCAATCTTTTTCTGAAATCGAACCCAAGAAATCATTTGGATCAAAATTTGGATAAGACACCATAGCCTTTACCGCTCCATCTTCTGGATCCATAACAACAGCAACACCCTTTTGTCCTTTTTGAAAAAATGCTTCAAGAGCATTTTGAAAATTTGCATTGATTGTAAGTTTTATATCTGAACCGGATATTGAATCCTTAAATTCTTTAACCAAAATCTTTTTTCCAGATGCATTGATAACATTGCATGCATATCCTCGCTCACCCTTCAACTCTTTCTGAAAAATATTTTCTAAACCGTAACAACCTTCAAACAAATTTTCTGATTCAGCTTTTCTCATGTATCCAAGAATATGACTACATAACGATCCGTACGGATAAATTCTTTTAAAATGTTTATTGATAAAAACATTTGCACAATCAGAACATTGTTCACTTATTTTGCACAAATCTTGATAGTTGACGTCTTTCTTTATGAGACATTGATTTGCATATCTTTCTGCTCTATAAATTTTTCCTTCATCAATAATATCGTCACCAAGAATTTCTTTTAAATTTTTGATGATTTCAGAGTGTCTTTGCGACAATCGATATAATCCACCTCCGTACCAATACAAATCAAACACAGGCCTATTTGTTGCAAGCAAAACTCCATTGCAATCAACAACATTACCTCGTTGAGATAAAATTGTTTCCTTGCGCAAAAAATTTAATTCGCTACGACGAAAGAAATAATCACCATTGATTATTTGAAGATGAAACAGTTTTAATGCAATAACAAAAAGTGCCAGCAATGTAAAACCAAGAAAGGTTAAAATTTTCCTATTTCTGATTTGTACGGCTATAGACTTGTTTGATCTATATTGCATGATTGCTCTTTTTTAAGTTACCAAAACCGGCGGATCGTCCCGAGTGATTTTTGTAACGTAGTGAAGAAAATTGTATCGAGGGATCGTGACCAACGGAAGAATAACTTTCTATTGCAAATAATTACTACCAATCGCTCATCGTCCCTCGATACACCTCGCAAAGCTCGGCACTAGGGATGATCCGCCGACGCGTGTTACTCATCCCTAATCAAATGGGCCATGTTGTTGAGTGGATGGCTGTCGTCGCACATTTTTGCTAAATCTGCAGACGAAACATGAGTATAAATTTCTGTTGTTGAAATAATTTTATGCCCAAGAAGTTCTTGCACAACTCGCAGATCTGCACCTTGATTCAAAAGATGTGTTGCAAATGAGTGACGAATACTGTGTGGAGTTATTTTTTTATCAACCTTTAAAAATTTCCTAAACATTTCACAAATTCGTTGAATCGATCTTGTCGTAATTTTTTCACCAACATAATTCAAGAAAAGATAATCGCTATTCTTACTGTTCATCGTAAATGCTCGTTCTTTTTCGAGATATTTATTGATTACAGATTTTGCCTTTTCACCGAAAAGCACCATTCTCGATTTTCGGCCCTTACCAAAAATCATGATGCTCTTATTGTTAAAATCTATGTCCTGTAATTTTATGTTTACCAACTCAGAACAACGAACACCTGTGGCATACAATAATTCCAAAATAGCCTTGTCTCGATAAGGAAACTTGGACGGTAAATCATCAACTTTAATTTCATCCAAAAGATAAAAAACTTCATCGACCGTAAGGACAGTTGGAATCTTACGTTCAACTCTTGGAGCTTTAAAATTGATATTTATGTTTATTCCTTCATTCCTCAAATAAGTTCCAATTGATCTTAAACAGGAAATTTTTCTAGCTAGTGATGCTTTGGTTATTTTTTTGAAAAACAAAGAGTGAATATATCTTTTAATCACACCCCTAATTTCATGTGGAGCACTGGGTTCTGATTTTAAAACATGCTCCCAAAAATCAACAATCTGACTTAAGTCAGCACGATACGCACGAAAAGTGTTGTATGAAACATTCTTTTCAATCTCCATGAACGACAAAAATTCTTTAACTTTTTCTTTGAACATTTCTAGTGTCATAACTATCTCCTTCAAAATTTAATCTCATGCCGTTCGCCCTGAGTGAATCGCGCAAGCGATTTGTATCGAAGGGATATCGAACGGATTAAAAAATTAAAACTTAGAGAAAACATATAACAAAAATTCAAAGTTAATCCATACATTTAGAATCCAACTTGTTGATTTCAAGCCCACTGGTATAATAAGTTTATGCTTCAATTTGAAAGATTAAAGGAATCAAGATGAAATCAAAAAAAGATACCTCCAACAATCTAAGGCACTCAGCCGCTCACCTTTTGGCTCATGCAGTTTTAGAATTATTTCCAAAAACTTTGATCACAATTGGGCCTGTCACAGATCATGGATTTTACTACGACTTTCTGCCAGAAAAAAATTTCAAAAACGAAGATCTCGAGTCAATTGAAAATAAAATGCATGAACTTGCCAAACAAGATTTAAAAATCGCAGGCAAGGAAATTTCAAAAACCGAAGCTAAAAAATTATTCAAAAACAATAAATTCAAATTAGAAATCATTGATTCTTTGCCAGAAAATGGAAAAATCACAATTTACTCTCAAGGCGATTTTGTTGATCTTTGCAAAGGTGGACATGTTGCCTCAACAGGAAAAATTAAATATTTCAAATTAACAGGCATTTCAGGATCTTATTGGCGCGCAGATAGATCTGGTCAAGCTCTGCAAAGAATTTCGGGCGTTGCATTTGAAACAAAAAAAGAGTTGGATGAATATCTTCAAAAATTAGAAGATCTCAAACTTTATGATCATAGGGTTCTTGGAAAACAGTTAGATCTTTTTTCATTTCATGAAGAATCACCTGGAATAGTTTTTTTTCACGACAAAGGCACAAGAATTTTCAACGAGCTAATTGATTTTATGAGAAATCTTCAAGACGGAGATGGATACCAAGAAATTAAAACACCGCTGATCATGAATGAGTCTTTGTGGAGAACTTCCGGACACTACGAAAATTATAAAGACAACATGTTTTTCACAAAAATAGATGGAACTTCTCACTGTGTTCGCCCTATGAACTGCCCGGGTGGAATTTTAATTTATAAAGAACGCCCACACTCGTACAAAGAATTACCAATACGAGTTTCAGAATTTGGCATGGTACATCGTTGTGAACTTTCAGGAGTTTTACATGGACTTCTACGTGTTCGCGGTTTCACTCAAGACGATGGACATGTTTACTGCACAGAAGAACAAGTTGTTGATGAAATTTCTAAAATTTTAGATTTAACAAACACTGTTTACAAAAAATTTGATTTCAAAAATATAAAGTTTGTCGTATCGACAAAACCTGAAAACGCTATCGGCTCTGACGAGCTGTGGGAAACGGCAACCGAAGCGTTGAAAAATGCGTTAGAAAAAAATAGCCTCCCTTTTTCAGTCAATGAAGGCGAAGGTGCATTTTACGGCCCAAAAATAGAAGTTATCATCGAAGATGCAATGGGCCGTGAATGGCAATGTGGAACCGTTCAAGTTGACTTTTTTTTACCGAAAAATTTCAATTTAGAATATATCGATTCGGATCAAAGCAAAAAACAACCAGTCATGATTCACAGAGCAATCTATGGTTCACTCGAAAGATTTATTGGAATATTAACCGAACACTTCAAAGGACATTTTCCATTCTGGCTCGCACCAGTTCAAGCAAGAATTTTGACAATCACAGACAAGCAAGTTGATTATGCAAAAAAAGTTTTAGAAGAATTAAAGTCTGCAAATCTACGAATCGAAATAGATGAATCTGGCGATCAAATTTCTGCACAAATAAAACGAGCTCAACTAGAAAAACTTCCATGGATGATTGTGATTGGGAAAAAAGAAGAAGAACAAAACACAGTCACCCTCCGCCATTCAAATGGAAAGCAAGAATTTGGATTAAAAGTTAAAGACCTGATTTCAAGATCAAATACGCTAATCGAATAAATTAACTTTATCCAAGCAACCATCTAAATTTCTAAAACATGAACCTAGAAAGCATTGACTGCACATATCTTCTA
>Ga0180433_10010982_pt1 | contig 10805 bp, 8 predicted proteins | sample SS_ome_8_FD_132980 | JGI IMG/M metagenome (GOLD analysis project Ga0180433, IMG submission 132980) | Hypersaline lake sediment archaeal communities from the Salton Sea, California, USA - SS_1_D_1 metaG | ecosystem: Environmental > Aquatic > Non-marine Saline and Alkaline > Hypersaline > Sediment...
AGAATACTATTATTGCCAAAGAGAATACGATGACCCTCTCCATACCGGGTGAAGCGCTCAAGCATTTAAATGATGTTTCGCCGAAGATCAAATCGCTGATGGATCAGAGATATATTGAGCGGAAGCTGAAGATAGATCTCAGGAGAGTCCCTCTCTTTACCCATCTGGGTGACGATCTCTTTACTGAAGTCCTCAGTCGAGTTGAGCTTGTAACGGTTGATGCCGGTACGGTGATCTTTCACGAGGGTGATCCTGGCGATGATTTTTATCTTATCAGGGATGGCGAGGTTAATGTGTATCGCAGTATCAATGGCGAGAAGAAGGTTATTGCGCTTCTCAGTGACGGCCAGTTCTTCGGTGAAATGGCCCTCCTCTGTGACGATACACGGAATGCAACGGTAGAGGTAACCCGGAATACTGACCTGGTGAGGCTCTCCCGCAATGACTTTCTCGATATCATCGAGAAGGATCTTGTCATGGTGAAGGAGCTTGACAAGATCGTCGAGCAGCGGAAGAAGAATCGGGAAGATATCTTGAATAATCCGAATATTGCCATCATAACGAGAAAGCTGCTGGACACGAACCGGGATATCAACAAGCATCTCGATATAATCTCACAGTGCACCGTTGATACGGATGCGGGGAGCGCCCTGCTGGCAACCCTTCCCGGCTCACGTTACCCCTATGTGTATCCGCGTGATAGCGCCTGTGCGTCACGATTCCTCTACAAGCTTATCATCAGTCCCCTGAAGGCCGGGGATATCGCTTTCAGGCTCCTCGGCGAGATAGCACGTTTTATCCTCCACTGTCAGCGCGACGATGGTTACTGGGGTCAGCGATACGGCATCATGGGGGAGGATAAGGGAATCTATAAACAGGAAGATAATGTCGCGCATGGGGTCAATATTCTGTGCAGGTATTTACTGGCGGCAAAGCAGCGAAATGTTGAGATAAATGACTTGGAAATGTATCTTGCTGCGATTGATAGGGGATCGGAGTATGCACGGCATAATTATTATCGGAATGAAATACACCTGTTTTATTCAACGACCTCGATTCATGAATCGGCGATTGAAGAGGGGTATTCCATATGGGTGAATTACGCATACCTGCTTATGTTACGGTTGATGGAACGGGTGGGTACTGAATACGGTATCATTGACAGGTTTCCTGAAGAGATGGAGCTGAAGAAGGGTTTTGAGTCAACAATCGATACTGTATTTGCTCTTTCAGATAGATACGTGAGGAGGCTGAAACCTGATGGAGTGGTTGATCTCAGGCCCGATATCACGCTCATGAGCCCCTACTTTTTTGGAACCGGAATGGATATTGATTATTTTAACAATACGGAAGAGTTTGTGAATTCCGTTGCGTATATTGAACAGCAGTTATGGGATCCGGATCTGGGGATGCTCCAGCGGTATCTGCCCTTTATTGAGGATCCACATACTCATATACATGCCGGGAACGGACCCTGGATTCAGTATACTGCTATGCTTGCTCAATACTACTACTATGTTGACAACATAGAAAAGGGTGACAGGATTCTGGAAATTGTTGATAAATACAGCTCGAGGGAAGGGTATCTGTGCGAGCACTTTACTACACCTGAGAGATTTTATGAGTTCAAGAGACTCGAGTGGCTCTCGGGAATGGATTTCGAAAAAGAATTCTCACCCCACATACTGGTTTCCGGCATTACCTATGACCTTATTGTCGAAGAGTTGAATCATATGAAGAATTCTTATGATGATGTTGAAAAGAAGTGTACCTCTGGCAATAATAAGTACATATCCTTCGCGACGCCACTCATGTGGTCACACGCTGAGTACGCAATGGCTCTCCTCTTTCGAAACGAAGCGGAACTAAAACAATTCTCGTGATCATATACTGATGAAAACATTAAAGAAGGATATGTATATTCCTCCGAAGGAAATTTCTGCTATTTCGGCTATTGTACAAACCTTTCATCAGAAAGGGTATGAATGCTATCTGGTGGGAGGATCGGTGCGAGATTTGATACTGGACCGTCCCATTGACGATTTCGACTTCGCTACCAATGCGCATCCCCGCGTTGTAACAGCCCTCTTCAAACGTGTCATTCCAACGGGTATCAAGCACGGGACCGTCTCGATCCTGATAAAAGGAAAACCGTATGAGGTTACCACCTATCGATCTGATGGAAGGTATATCGACGGGAGGAGACCCGAGCATGTCATCTTCTCGGATACTCTCGAAGAGGATGTCAAGAGGCGTGATTTCACTATCAATGGTCTCGCCTATGATTTTCTCAGAGAGGAGGTTGTCGATTATGTTGATGGATTAGCGGATATTGAAAGAAGAATTATCAGGACAATTGGGGATCCCGTTGATAGATTCAGCGAGGATGGATTGCGATCACTCAGGGCATGTCGCCTTGCTGCCAAACTCAATTTTGAGATAGAGGAGAAAACACTGCAGGCTATCGGAAAGACGCTGGATGTTGCCAGACTCGTTTCGCCGGAGCGGGTGAAGGAAGAGCTGATGAAGCTCCTTGAAACGGAGAAGCCCTCTCTCGGTTTTGAGTATATGCGTGAGTCGGGACTCATGAATCTCTTCTTGCCTGAACTCTTCATTACCTATGGTGTTCCGCAGAACAGATTTCATCTCTATGATATTTATTACCATAGCCTCTATACCTGTGATAATGCACCGGCATCTGACCCCGTATTGCGGTTGTCAGCTTTGCTTCACGATATTGGCAAGTTTGAGACGAGAAGGGAGAGCGATGGCGGGGATGCAACATTCTACAATCATGAAATCGTTGGCGCGAGAATTGTTAAAAAAATGATGCGGAGATTGAAGTTTTCGAATGATGTGATATCACGGGTAACGAATCTTGTTAAAAATCACATGTTTCACTATCAGAATGAATGGACTGACGGGGCGGTGAGGAGGTTTATGAGAAAGGTCGGGACGGAAAATATTGACGATCTCTTTACCCTCCGACTTGCCGACAGAAAGGGAACGGGAATGCGGACCGGGGTACCCCAGCCCATCAGAGCCTTCAAGAGGAGAATTGCAAAAGTAATTGAAGATGAGAATGCGTTGAAGGTTACCGATCTTGATATCGATGGTAATGTTATCATGGATGAATTTCAGTTAAAACCGGGGCCTGTTATCGGCACAATACTCAATGCACTGCTGGAAATGGTCCTGGACAATCCTGAGTTGAACAAACGGGAAGCACTGCTTGTAAAGGCACGGGAAATTTATGAGCAGATATCTTCAGGAGAATAGGCGTCCCCTTCAGCTTCCGGTTTTACTCCTCGCAGAGAGATTTTCGCATATCTTATGATATATCATATTGATCTTCTCTAATACCTGCAGTTTTATACCGGCATCACGCGCCCATATGCTGTCACTGTAATCGCTCACCACCCTCATGAAGTAGTAGTATGATTTTTCAAAGTTCTGAAGTGCCCGGATTGCGAGGTGTAATCTGTCTCTGTTGAAGTTGGTATATTTGAAGCTATACTTCTTGAACATGAATCTCGAGTGAAAGATACGGTACCCTTCTGTATAATGGCTAAAACCGCGTTTGTAATAAGCATATGCGGGATCCCTGAGCGGACCGATCTGATAGTCCTCGGGTTCATTGATATTTGAGGTATGAGCTGCTTCATTACTCCTGTTATCATCATCGTGAATATCACTCACCATTCTCTTAAAATGAGATATGATGGACATATATGCCTCATTGATATTCATCATTTTTAGTTGCTGTATATGCCTCTGCGTTTCGGGAAACAGATCGGGGTGATTTTTCTTTGCCATGCTGTGGTATGCTTTTTTAACCTCTTCGGGAGAAGCGTTCTGGTTGAGATGAAGCATTCTGTAATATTTACGCAATGCTGTGAATTCCATTTCCCGTTGGTACCCATGCCGGATTTCAGTAACGTGTTGAATAGGAGAGATAAAGGGTGCGCTCTCGGTCATCCCTGCTGCTCTTCTGTATCTCGTTGAATATTCTGGCTTCTCTGTAGGAAAGTATTGTCGCAATGGTAATCGTGTTGGCCACCAGAAAGGGACCGTGATTGTTCCAGACATTGACATTCGGATCTTTGAGAATAAGCACGTCAGCAACATGCAGAATTAAGAAGTTGGTAAGGAAGATGAACGGCAGTGATATAATAAAGGTAATCTCAAATCTCCTCAGCGGCGATTCACGCTCGGATTCATTTAGCCGCGTGTTGATGATGTTCATGTTTTCGGCGATACTGGCATGATCGAGTTCGGACTCTGAAAAGAAAAGAGTGCTTCCGGAGACTTCTCCGTGTGCACTGGAGATCAGTATCAGCACAATAATAAGAGGTATTACGGTTCGTATGACGAAACGGGGACAGTACATCTCTTTTTCAGTACATTGAATATGCTTCGGATTATAAAAACCTCAAGGCAATTAGAAATATTCGGGCAGAATTGTTTTCAGCTTGGCTGTTTCTTCCGTATTCTGCTTCTCTTTTGCCGTGATGATGGCATGCTTGACCGTTTCCTTGCAGGAGCACGGTTTTCCCTCTTCCCAGTGGGCAATTATTTCCTTGAGCAGATTTTTTGCATTGTCTGCATTTTTATTAAGGTTATCAATGAGCATTTCGACAGAGACATGCTCCTCATCCTCTTTCCAGCAATCATAATCGGTGCACATGCATATCATTGCGTAGCATATTTCCGCTTCTCGGGCAAGTTTTGCCTCAGGCAGTGCACTCATGTTTATGAGTCCTGCTCCCCACGAACGGTAGAGCTCGCTCTCGGCTCTCGTTGAGAATGCCGGTCCCTCCATACAGACCAGAGTCTCATTCCGGTGCAGTGATATACCGATTTTAGCCGCAGCAGGCATGATGTAATTGTGAAGCCGCTCACAGAAAGGGTGTGCAAATGATATATGTGCTGCCACTCCATTGCCGAAAAAGGTGCTCTGACGATTTTTCGTTCTATCAATAATCTGATTGGGAATGATGAAATCGAGCGGTTTGATTGATTCCTTTAAGCTTCCGATTGCCGAGAAAGCAAAGATCTCTTCAACGCCGATTGTTTTCAGGGCGGCGATATTAGCCCGGTAGTTTATTTCGTGGGGGAGATATTTATGACCTCTCCCGTGTCTTGGGAGAAAGGCTACTGAAACGCCGTTGACATCAGCAATAACAATTGAGTCGGATGGGTCTCCCCATGCGGTGTCGACCGTAATCTCTTCGCGTATGGCAATACCCTCCATCTCGTAAAGTCCTGAACCGCCTATTATGCCAACTTTTGCTTTACTCACGGCAGTGCTCCCTTTCGAATTTTATCTATTACAGCATCAGAGTGCATATTATCAAGAAAAATATTACGGGAACGTTAAAAAACCTTGTTCGGGTTGAGGATACCGTTGGGATCGAATGCATTCTTAATACGCTTGAGAAGCTCAATCTCCTCATGGGACAGTGCCATTGATACGTACGCCCTCCGGATATAGCCGATTCCATGCTCTCCCGTAATGGTTCCGTTATGGGCAATTGCCGTCCGGTATACTATCTCTTTTATTTGTGGGACGAGTCTATTCCACTGCTCCGTGTCCATGGTTCCCTTCAGAATATTGATGTGAATGTTTCCATCACCGGCATGGCCGAACATCAGTGACGTGATGTTCAGAGCGCCGAGTTTCTCTTTGAGTTCGATCAGAAAAGAGGATATCTCGGATCGGGGTACGACACTATCCTCGGCAAGAAAAACAGGATTCAGATCTTGGATGGAATCCCGTATAGATCTCCGCGCTTTCCAGATTCTCTCCCGCTGCTTATCATCTTCGGCGATGACAATCCTCTTTCGGGGAATATCGATTACCTCGATGAGCTTTTCGAGAACGGTTTTTACCTCGTTTTCCGAATAACCGTCAATCTGGATGAGGAGGTGAGCACTCGCCTCGGGGAAAAGCATCTCTTCACCGAGGTATCGGGAGACGATGGTAATTGCATTCTCTTCCATAAGCTCAATGGTCGAAGGAATGACCCTGTTTTTTATAATAGTAATGACGGTATCAATGGCATGATTAACACTGTCGAAGGGTATGAGGAGATCGACTATACAGTCAGGAGCAGGAATGAGTTTCAGGTAAATTTTTGTGATGACTGCCAGGGTACCCTCTGACCCAATAAGAGTACCGGTGAGGTTATACCCCGTGGCGTTTTTTACGTATTTTCCTCCAGTTGTCATAACACTTCCGTCGGGCAGGACGTATTCAAGCCCGAGAACATAGTCCTTGGTTGTGCCGTATTTAACAGCTTTTGGCCCCCCTGCACCCTCGGCGACATTTCCGCCAATTGAGCAGGTTTCAAGACTTGCCGGATCAGGGGGATACATCAGCCCCTCTTTAAGCGCCGCTTTTTGAAGATCTCCGGTGATAACACCCGGTTCGACGACTGCAATCATGTTTTCGGTGTCGATTTCAAGTATTCTGTTCATATTCTCCAGGGACAGCACAACGCCACCGTTCACCGGAAGGGCACCACCGGTAACACCTGTCCCAGCTCCCCGTGGTGTTACCGGAAATCGGTGATTGTTGCATATTATCATGGTAGTGCTTACATCAGACACCGTGATTGCTTTCACAATCATATCTGGAGAAAATGTGAGATTGGAGGTTTCATCAGTGGAATATTTTTCCAGGATATCTTTAGCCCGGAATACTTTCTCTGAGCCCAGTTCCTTGAGAAGCGCATTAAACACGCTGTTTCTCTTCTCTTCTCGGTCCATACTACTTCATTGATATCTTGTGCAGCTTTTGCAAGACATTTTCAAGAATTCAGTGATATCATATGCTCATGTGCTGGACTACACTAAGATATTATTATGGCAGTTCAGGCAGTATGAGGTTATATTGATCTTGACATTCTCAAAAGAATTCCCTTCAAGTATTTATTATAGAGGTATGTGGGAATTCAGGAAGAAATATTTTCAGAGCGATTCTGTTTCTCTTTCATCAGTCGATATCATAATAGTCTGGAGTAATTAATGAAGAAGAAGGATGGTTATTCTGCCAGGGAGCTCTTCGATTCTATCGAAAGCTTTGCCTATAATGATTTTATTGTGTTACCCGGTTTTATTGATTTCATTCCTGATGATGTTGATCTTGAATCCCGTCTTACGAGAAATATTACGATTAAAACCCCTCTCATTTCAAGTCCCATGGATACGGTAACGGAGTCACGAATGGCGATTAGCCTGGCGCTGCTTGGTGGCATCGGAATAATTCACTATAATAACACGGTAGAGGAACAGGCCGAAGAGGTAAAAAAAGTCAAACGGTTTGAAAATGGGTTTATAATGGATCCCATTGTCCTCTCCCCTGATGACACCATCACTGCTATCGACCTGATCAAGGAGAAATATGGTTTCTCCGGAATTCCGATAACCGAAAATGGGAAGCTCAATTCAAAACTGGTAGGTATTGTCACCAATCGAGACATTGATTTTGAAATTAACAGGGATAAAAAGCTCAGCGAGGTTATGACAACTGACCTCCTGACTGCCCGGAAGGGAGTTTCTCTCTCTGAAGCAAATACTATTTTAAAAAAGTCGAAGAAGGGCAAACTCCCGATTGTCGACGATACCGGATGCCTCATTGCCCTCATGAGCAGAAATGATCTCCTGACCAACAGAGAGTTTCCATCTGCTTCCAAAGACGAGAAGAAGCAGCTCATGGTTGGTGCTGCTATCTCAACGCAGGATGAATCGAAGGAGAGAATTGATGAGCTGGTAAAAGGGGGGGTCAATGTCATCGTAATTGATTCGGCTCAGGGTAACTCGATATATCAGTTACAAATGATAGAGTATATAAAAAAGAAGTATCCCGGACTTGATGTAATCGGGGGGAATATTGTTACCGAAGAACAGTGTGAGAATCTGATACGTGCCGGGTGCGATGCATTGCGAATCGGGATGGGGCCGGGTTCCATATGTACGACGCAGACGACAATGGCAGTGGGGAGGGCGCAGGCAACTGCGGTATATCGATGTGCCAGGTATGCTCGCAAGGAAAAGATACCGGTTATCGCTGATGGCGGTATTGGGAATATTGGTCATATTATGAAAGCGATCTCTATTGGTGCTTCCACAACAATGATGGGTGCAATGTTTGCTGGCACCGAGGAGGCACCGGGTGAATACTTCTATGAGAATGGCATAAGGTTGAAGCGGTATCGAGGGATGGCTTCTATTGAAGCTATGGAACGAGGTGGGGGGAAGAGGTACTTTGCTGATGAGAATGCAATTAAGGTCGCCCAGGGGGTTAGTGGTGCTGTTGTTGACAAGGGTTCACTCTTCGATTACGTACCCTATCTTGTTCAGGGATTGAAACACTCCTTGCAGGATCTCGGTGCAAAAAACATCACACGATTGCATGAGATGCTCTACGCAGACGATCTCAGATTTGAGATCAGATCGCGATCGGCTCAGGCTGAGGGGGGTGTTCATGATATGTATTCATATAAGGAACCGAAATATATGTAGGTTTCCTTCTGGAGGTCCTTTCTTGTATATTTATGTAATCCAATTCGTCGAATAGAGAGAGGAGGTGTCATATGAGTGTGAGAATATTTGTGATGATCTTCCATCTGATGATAGTATGTTTCCTCTCCTGTCATTCAGAGATGGAGATGCAGCAGAGGGAGGCTATAACCGATAAGAGTGAATTGCGTCTCATGACGCTCAATGTGTGGTCTGGACTCGACTATAAAGGAACGCTTATTATGGGCGAATATGAACCTCCGGAAGTACGGGAGACGAGATTTCAGGCTCTTCTGAAGGAGATTCGTTCGCTTTCTCCCGATATTATTGCCGTCAACGAAGCAAATTTCCTTCCTGACTATGTCGAGCGTCTTTCCGATGAATTGAATTATGATTATATCTATCATGTCGGAATATCCGGTTTGCATGTGTGGAGAATCGGATTGCCCTGGAATCTCAAGGAGGGAGATGCGATACTCGCCCGGAAAGATCTGGGATTACAGTGTGTCGGGAGAAAGCAGCTCTCTGGAGGGGGGTTTGTCTGGAATAACTTCTCGTTTCACACACAGGACGCAACGCAGGTTCTGGTTGGGAAGGTAACCATCAACGGGAGAGAGGTATATTTGGCTGTGACGCACTGGCACGCATCACCACAGGATGATGAAAGCATAAAAAAACTTCTCGGTAAATTGAAAGATAAGTGGGGATATACTGATGAGGCGTATCGGAGCGCACTTGAAAAATTGAAGAGCGACAATGAATGGCGCATGGATGAGGCGAAAAGAATGATATCGTATCTGAAAGAGGTAGTCCCATCGGATGCACCGTTGATTGTGATGGGAGATTTTAATGCTGAGATCGACTGGCCGGAAATGAGGTATTTTTTAAAGGCAGGATTCTATGATACGTATTCCGTTGCGAGCTCTAATGAAGGATATACCTGGGATGCTGAACGGAATTATAATATAAAGAAATTTTACGGTGGAGATCGAGAGCGAAAACATGACAATCTATACGATCACTTAAATGCCCATAATGAGTTCATACGAAAGCGCATCGATTTTATTCTCAATAGCGTTACGATTCCCCGGGATTCGGTCGCCTCGTCGCGCGTCTGTGCTGATGTGCTTTATGAAGGGGTACACCCTTCAGATCATTTCGGAGTTTTTACAGTTCTGGGAGTCCCCTTGCAAAAAGGGAGCCGGTAGGTATTTTGGATTCTACCTCACGAGGGTAATAGCTTCTTTGCCTTCATGGCTCCGATAATAATGGCGGAAATTTCATTATCCGAAAATCGTGAAACATTGATAGTCAGATCATACGATTCAGGATTGTACGCTTGAAATCTCACATACTGAGTGAGAAAATCGTGCCGCTCCCGGTCCTTTTTCAAAACAAGTTTTTCTGCTCTGAATTTATCGCGTATTTTGTTCAGTTCCATAATCTGCTTTGTCCGGTATGAGATCGGTGCGACCAACTTAATGTGCATACCGTATTTTAGATCTCGTGTTATCACCGCTCCCGCTCTTCCGACAATAATGGCTCTCCCGTGAATTGAGAGACTTCTGATAGTTTGTACCAGTTTCTTATACACGGTTACCTGTGGCGGATAATCCGTTATCATGGTTCTGAGCAGTTCATTCATCTCAGCCCTTTTTTTCGTATCGATGGTCTGTATGAGCTTCTGGGATATCTTATGATCCTCAACAATCTTGTCGATGAGCTCCTTATCGTAAACGTTCCACTGATCTGTTTTTTCGTAACGATTGAGTTCATGTGCGATTTTAGCGGCAATCTCGAGAGCATTACAACCATATGATCTGGAAATGGTTAAAAAAGGCCTCGGTTTTTCGGGCTCCTTTTCCAGTATTTTTCGGTATGATTCCCAGTACTTGATCTGTTTCTGAATCATCCTATCAAGGGTGGATTCCTTGATATAGCTCATAGCGTTGTACCTGATGGGAGGATGGTGATAGTATAATAATAATATATAGCGTTATTACGGTAAGTTCAATTGATTATAATAAAAATAGAAAAGTTGCTATTTTTTTGTTTTTCAGATTATCGAGATTAAAGGGCTGATGATAACTCTGAATTGGCCGAATTATCAATTATTATTTTTGATAGTTTGTATAATAAGAGGAAATTTTAGTATCAGATGTAGTTCTTCAAAATTTCCATTACCGCCTCGTCAACAGATTCAAATCGTGCTTTGAGCCTTTCCCGCAGCTTTTCAATTTCGGCATTTTTGTAGTAGTCGGAGAGAAAGCGGAACTGACCGA
>Ga0180433_10010983_pt1 | contig 10805 bp, 7 predicted proteins | sample SS_ome_8_FD_132980 | JGI IMG/M metagenome (GOLD analysis project Ga0180433, IMG submission 132980) | Hypersaline lake sediment archaeal communities from the Salton Sea, California, USA - SS_1_D_1 metaG | ecosystem: Environmental > Aquatic > Non-marine Saline and Alkaline > Hypersaline > Sediment...
CTTGGTGCCCTTGGTTTGTTCATTGTAGATATCTGGACTGCTCCAGCCCGGATTATAGGCACTTATGACCGCATCGTGATCCTTCACAAGCTCCTCGACCTTGCCCTTGAGTATGTCGGCTTTCACCACGGTAAGATGCGGGTTTCGCACGGTTATCTTCTCGGGATGGCGCACAATGGCCGTCACGTGATGCCCCCGAGCCAGGGCTTCATCGCGAACGAATGACCCAATATTGCCGCTTGCTCCGATAATTGCTATTTTCACAGGTACAATCCTCCTCTCATGCCCTCGGAGTCATTTCTGACTTCTGGCTTGGGGTGCTTCGCGCTGGCATGCCTTTCCTGATGCTGCCCGTGGTGGTACGTATTATACAACATTTGGATTCATTGCTCCGTTGGCGATGGGTGTCTACCCGAGGCCGTTGGCTGTCATCGTACAACCTGGAAGATCTGGCCCGTATCTCCAAGCACAGCCTGAGAAATTTTTCACAGGCAAAAACCCCTCTCGTTTGGTGATCCTAGCCCAACTGCTATAATTTAGCTGATGCCGCTGAAGTTCGTCCATCTTCACGTCCACACGGAATATAGCCTGCTCGATGGTATGTGTCGCATCCCCCACCTTATATCCAGGACTAAGGAATTGGGTATGGACAGCCTGGCAATCACTGATCACGGCGCCATGTACGGCGTTATCGATTTCTATACGGCAGCTAAGGAGGCAGGCATAAAGCCTATCATCGGCTGCGAAGTGTATGTGGCTGAGAGCGACCGCCGTAGTCGGGAGACGGCCCGGAAAAGCCCCTATCATCTCACTCTGCTGGTCAAGAATGAAAAGGGCTACCGCAATTTGCTCCACTTGGTTACCAAAAGTCACCTGGAGGGGTTCTACTATAAGCCACGGGTAGATAGGGAACTCCTGAAGCTTCATCACGAGGGACTTATCGCCCTTTCCGGGTGTGCTCACGGGGAGCTGGCCCGGCTTATCTTGGAGGAACGGCATGAGGATGTTGCCAGAGTGGCTTCATGGTACAAGGAAATCTTCGGGGACTACTACCTGGAGATTCAAAGACACCCCATTCCCGAATTGGAGCAAATAAATCAAGAGCTGGTTTCCCTGTCCACCAAACTGGACATATCGCCGGTGGCTACGTTCGACGTCCACTACGTGGATAAGAAAGATGCCTCGGCCCATGAGCTTCTTCTGTGTATACAGACCAATACCTCCGTGTACGATGAGAAGAGGCTGAAGATGGCCGGCGACTTCTTCTACCTGAAGAGCCCCGAAGAGGTGGAAGAACTGTTTGCTGACTTACCTCAGGCGGTAGAGAACACTCAGATGGTCGCCGACATGTGTCAACTGGAGCTGGACTTTACCAAACTGCGGCTGCCGCAGGTAGATCTACCCGGGACTAAGACAGCCGATGATTTCCTGGCCGAGCTGTGTCGGCAGGGCCTGGAGAAACGGTACCCGGCCGGACCGCATCGGAAGGAAGCCAAGGCCCAGCTCAACCATGAGCTTGATGTCATCCAGCATACGAAGTTTGCCCCTTACTTTTTGGTTGTTTGGGACATAATCAGCTTCACCAGAAGCCGGGGCATCTACTTTGGCGTTCGGGGAAGTGCTGCTGCCAGCATGGCGCTGTACTGCCTGCAGATCACCGACATAGACCCTCTGAGCCACGGCCTGGTTTTCGAACGGTTCCTCAACGTCGAGCGCCGTGAACTGCCCGACATTGACCTTGACTTCCAGGATGATCGTCGCGACGAGGTTCTCGCTTACGTCAACGAGAAATATGGTCACGACCACGTAGCCCAAATAATTACCTTCGGTACCCTGGGAGCCAGAGCCGCGATAAGGGATACAGGAAGAGCCCTGGGTATGCCTTATGCTCAGGTTGACCGAGTGGCCCGACTTATTCCTATGGAGCTGACGATAACCCTGGATAGAGCTTTGGAACAAAGCAGGGAGCTTTATGACATCTATCACCAGGACGAGGCAATACGTAACCTCGTTGATTCGGCCAGAAAGCTGGAGGGCATGGTCAGGCACGTTAGCACTCATGCCGCCGGCGTGGTTATAGCGCACGAGCCGCTGATCGAATATGTGCCACTACAACCATTGGGAAGAGGCGAAGCCCGACAGGTGGGAATCATGACTCAGTTCCACATGTGGAACATTGCCCGCCTGGGGTTGCTGAAAATGGATTTTCTGGGGTTGTCCAATTTGACCATTTTGGCCAGAGTCAAAGAAATCATTGCCGAGAGTCGTGGAGTCTCTTTGGATCTGCAGCACATCCCACTCGACGACGCCCGAACTTTTGAGTTGCTTGCCTCAGGAGAAACCAGAGGTATCTTCCAACTGGAAGGGTCAGGAATGCGTCGCTATATCAAGGAGCTTAAACCTAGTAGCTTCAGCGATATCGCAGCCATGGTGGCGCTCTATCGTCCAGGCCCCATGGAGCAGCTACCCACTTTTATTAGAGCCAAGCAGGGTGCTGTCCCTGTTCATTATCCCCATCCCATTCTAAAAGAAGTCTTGGAAGAAACGTATGGGGTTATCGTCTATCAGGAGCAGGTAATATTCATCGCCCAAGCTCTAGCTGGCTATACGTTGGGTCAGGCTGACATCTTTCGCAAAGCCATGGGCAAGAAGATACCCGCGGTGATGAAAAAAGAGGAGCGCAATTTTATCGCTGGCGCACAGAAAAGGGGCATATCAACAGAACTGGCGGGGGAGGTATTCTCGCTGATAGAGCCTTTCGCTGGTTACGCCTTTAACAAGGCCCACAGCGTCAGTTATGCCTTGATCGCCTATCGCACCGCCTACCTTAAGGCAAATTATCCCACGGAGTACATGGTTGCCCTACTTGACACGTATTCGGACAATATGGAAAAGGTTCGTTCTGCGATCGCTGAGTGTCGGAGATTGGGAATCAAGGTGCTCCCACCGGACATAAACAAGAGTCGGGCCCACTTTACGATTGAAAAGCAAGACGAGAACGACATGGCTATTCGCTTCGGGCTGGCTTCTATCAAGAATGTCGGCGCCTCCCCGATTGAGCATATGCTTTCTGTCCGGGACTCAGGGGACGACTTCAAGTCTACAGAGGATTTCTGCTATCGAATTGACCTCCATAACATCAACAAGAAAATGTTGGAAAGCTTGATCAAGGTCGGTGCCTTTGACTCGCTGGGTAGCCGAAAGACACTACTGGAGTCGTTGAACAGGAATATCTCTGTGGCTCAAATGAAACGCAAAGCGAGGGAATCGGGACAGGTGAGCATGTTTGATTCATGGACTCCCGATACCGCTACCCCACCCGTCGACTACCGACAGGCGGAGGAAGAAGTGTCAATACAACAGAAGCTTATCTGGGAAAGAGAGTTGCTGGGCGTTTATTTTTCCCGCCCCCTTGATTCATTCTCTGGAGAGATGTCTTCAACGGGCGCCGTTTCCTGCGGTGAGATCAACGCGGACATGGCTGGGGAGACGGTGACGGTCTCCGGGATAGTGGTGTCGGTGCGCCAAGCTTACACTAGAGATAAACGCACATTTGTGGTGGCCTCGATTGAAGATCTTGACGGCACTATCGAGGTAATCGCCTGGCCAAGGCTCTATGAGGACACTCAGAGTATCTGGCAGGAGGGCAACGTAGTTACAGCGAAGGGGCTGGTGAAGGTCAGGGATGGCGAAATACAGCTGAACTGCCAGGAGGCGAGGCTTCTGCCTGCACGCCAGGAAGTGATGACGGAACCCAAGCGTTACCATGTCATGATAGAAATCAACCAGTCGGACGACGCGGAGAAGGATATCGAGTGTCTCCACAGAATAGTGAGTGTCCTCAAGAGTTATCCCGGGCAAGACAAGGTCTCTCTGGCCGTTGTGGACAATGGCGAAAGAACTAACCTGGAGATACCGGACGTAACAGTTAACTACTGCCCTGAATTAGCTAGGGAGCTGGGCAATGTAGTAGGCGAGCGCAATTTCAGGCTAGGGCCATAGGTTGCGCCTCGGCCACGAACCAATCCTCGGAAGGTACCCCCGGGTCCGAAGTCGCCGGGAATGGACGCTATTCCTGTTTCTTGGTATATTTGAGCGTTATGTTCCACGAAGTCCCTTCGGGTAGCATTACCTCGGCTGGAGGCTTCCTGGCCGGGGCAACACACGCTGGAATAAAGAGCGAGGATGAGCTTGATCTGGCCATTCTTTGCTCTGAAACACCCTGTACAGCCGCTGGCGTTTTCACTACCAACCAGATTAAGTCTGCTCCGGTTATGGTATCCCAGAGGCGTATGGCTAAGAGGCGAGCACAGGCCATAGTGGTGAATTCGGGCTGTGCCAATGCTTGCATGGGTGGGCAAGGGCTGGAAGATGCCCTGGAAATGACCAGTCTGACAGCAGCAAGACTGGGTATTTCTGTTGAGGAGGTCCTGGTTGCCAGCACCGGCATCATCGGAGTGTCTTTGCCTATGGATAGAATCAGGGCGGCAATTCCCGACATCAAACCAACCAGAGAAGGAGGCCACGATTTTTGCCGGGCGATGATGACCACGGATACCATCCCCAAGGAAACGGCGGTCAGGGTGAGTTCAGGAGGAGTCGAATTCACCGTTGGAGGAGTGATTAAAGGGATAGGGATGATTCATCCCAACCTTGCTACCATGCTATGTTTTGTCGCTACCGATGCTGCGGTGAGCGATGGTTTTCTACAAGCTGCGCTGCAAAAAGCGGTAGACCGCTCCTTCAACATGGTAAGCATAGATGGCGATACTAGCCCCAACGATTGTGCGTTCTTGTTGGCCAACGGCTTAGCCGGCAATAAACCTATTGACTTCGATAGCGGGCAGGACTTTCAAGCAGCCCTGAATGCAGTTTGTGTTTACCTGGCCAAGAGCATAGCTCGGGATGGAGAGGGAGGCACAAAACTCATTGAAGTCATAGTAGAAGGGGCGGAAGACCAGGCTGAGGCTCGCCGGGGCGCCCGGGCCGTCGCCGGGTCAGCGCTGGTCAAGGCGGCCATCCATGGCAACGACCCCAACTGGGGGCGGATGGCGGCTGCTTTGGGGCGAAGCGGAGCTAGAGTGAGCGAGAACAGGCTTGATGTCTATTTGTACGATGTGTGTGTTATGGAGCAGGGTTGCCCCGTCCCATTCAACAAAGAACAGATGAAAGTGGCTTTGAGCAACAGCCGGGATGTATTGATCAGGCTATGCCTGCATCTGGGAGATGGCCAGGCCACCGCCTGGGGCTGCGACCTCTCTGAGGAATATGTTAGGATAAACAGCAGTTATACTACGTGATGCATACAGGAATGGTAGTAGTCAAGATTGGCGGCAGTACCCTGGGGAGCCACGACACCACCTTAGAGGACCTGGTGGAGCTCCAGAAGCAGGGCAAATCCCTGGTCGTGGTTCATGGCGGTGGCAGGGTCACTTCTGAGTGGCTGGGCCGGCTTGGCGTCCCCACTAGCTTTGCGAACGGGCTGAGGGTAACCGACGACCAAGCCCTGAAGGTAGTGGCTGCGACACTGGGTGGTCTGGTAAACAAGGAGTTGGTAGTGGCTATACAGGCTTTGGGGGGAAAGGTGGTGGGTCTGAGCGGTTGCGACGGCAAGCTGCTCTGGGCCACAGCAAAAAGTCCCGGTCTGGGCTACGTTGGAGAAGTTGTTACCGTGGATCCCGCTCCGTTGAACCTGTTGTCGGGGGCTGGCTACATGCCGGTTATCGCACCGGTAAGCCTCGGGGTGGTTGAAGGACGGACGACACTACTCAATGTTAACGGGGACACCGCGGCTGGGGAAATTGCCGTGGCGTTAGGGGCAGAGAAACTCGTGTTCCTGACTGATGTCGACGGTATTTATGATGGGTCAAGCCGGATAATTCACAGGCTGAACCTGGCTGAGGCCAGGGACTTGCTGGTTTCCGGCATAGCTTCCGGAGGCATGGCCCCCAAACTTGAAGCCAGTCTCAAGGCGCTGACTGTGACACAGGAGGTACACATCATAGACGGCAGAATCGCCCATGCCCTGCTCGATGATAATGCCGGGCTGCCTCAGCAGACTCAACTAAGGGGTACAGCAATTGTCAGACAGTAAGTGGCAGGAACTGGAACAAAGGTTGTTCCTGAGAACCGTGAATAGGGTTCCTGTGACTCTGGTTCGTGGTCAAGGGGTTCTGGCCTGGGATGACGAGGGCAAAGAGTATCTGGACTTCGTTGGTGGCTGGGCGGTAAATAGCCTCGGGCATTGCCCATCGGTTGTGGTCGAAGCCCTGGAGAAGCAGGCCAGGACCTTGATCCAGGCCTCCAACCAGTTCTATACCATTCCACAAGTCCAGCTGGCACAGCTACTCATCGAGCACAGCTGCCTTGATAGAGTGTTCTTCTGCAACAGCGGGGTCGAAGCCAACGAAGGCGCACTGAAACTGGCTCGCAGATACGGAAAACTTCGACTCAACGGCGCCTATGAGGTCGTTACTACCCACAGTTCCTTTCATGGACGGACTCTGGCTATGACCGCCGCTACGGGGCAGAGCAAGTTTCAGGAGCCTTACATACCACTGCCTGACGGCTTCGTCAATGTTGACTACAACAACGTCGACGCGGTCAAGCAAGCAACTGGTCAGCAAACCTGCGCCGTAATCCTGGAGCCTATCCAGGGAGAAGGGGGAGTGAACGTACCGGACGATGATTACCTCAGAAGGGTGCAAAGCTGGTGCCGGGAAAAGGGAATCCTTTTCATTCTGGATGAAATCCAGACGGGGGTTGGGAGGACAGGAACCCTGTTTGCCTACGAACGGTATGGGGTTGAGCCAGACATAATGACGCTGGCCAAGGGATTGGGTGCTGGTGTGCCCATTGGTGCTCTCCTAGCTAGAGAGAACTTCTCCCTGTTTTCCCCGGGTGAGCACGGCTCCACCTTCGGTGGCAATCCCTTGGTTTGTGCCGCTGCCTATGCAGGCCTCCAATACATCATCGATAACGACATACCGGGAGAAGTTGAGCGGGTGGGCAATTACTTCATGCTGAGGCTGGACGAACTGAAGCAGCAGTTTGATGTCGTTACCGAGGTCAGGGGCCGAGGATTGCTGATCGCTCTGGAATTTAGCCAGGAAATCGCAGATCAACTGGTACTGGCTTGTGTGGATAGGGGCCTGCTGGTCAACAAAGTGAGGCCTAATGCTCTGCGCTTCATGCCCCCACTTATCATCACTGAGAAAGACGTGGATAAGGCTATAAGCATTCTGGCCGATGTGCTAACAGACAAATTTCAGGCTCATGGTGCTGAATCGTAAACGGTGGAGTTGGTCGGAGGTTCTTCAAGATCCAGAGCCTGGCTAGGCGAAAAGGAAGGTTAGGAAATGTCAGATAAAGTAGTACTGGCGTACAGCGGAGGTCTGGACACCTCTGTAGCCATCAAATGGCTTGAAGAAAGATATGGCTTGAAGGTGATTACCTTCACCCTGGACATAGGTAGTGTACCCGACCTTGAGTCTATACGACAGAAAGCCCTCAGAGTTGGAGCGTTGAAGGCGGTTGTGCACGATGGTAGGGAATCCTTTGTCCGGTCATTTGTTTTTCCCGCCCTCCAGGCCGATGCGGTTTATGAGGGGCAATATCCCTTGGCCACCGCATTGGGGCGCCCTCTCATTGCCCAACTGCTGGTGGAAACAGCTGGAAAGGAAGGAGCAACAGTTGTGGCTCACGGCTGCACGGGCAAGGGCAATGACCAGGTAAGGATTGACGTAGGCGTCGCGGCTCTGGCCCCCGAGCTTAAGGTGATTGCCCCAGCACGGGAATGGAATATGACCCGGGAGCAGACAATAGAATATGCCGAGGTTCACGATATCCCTGTTCCTATCACGAGAGCCAGTCCCTATTCCATCGATGAAAACTTGTGGGGCAGAAGCATCGAATGTGGTGTACTGGAAGATACCTGGAATGAACCTCCTGACGATGTTTTCCTGTGGACACAACCACCTGAGAAGACACCGAATCGGCCTGACTACCTCGAGATTGGTTTCGATCAAGGGATACCGGTGAGCCTTGATAACCAGAAACTGGACGGGGTTGCGCTGATTCAGGCAGTACATGACCTGGCCGCTCAGCACGGTGTAGGCAGGATTGACCATGTCGAAAACAGGCTGGTGGGCATAAAATCGAGGGAGGTTTATGAGGCGCCGGCTGCCACGGTGCTGTTGAAAGCTCACCAGGCCTTGCAAGACCTGGTGCTGGCAAAGGAACAGCTCCGCTTCAAAGCGAAAGTGTCCGCCGAGTATGCCGACCTCATCTATAATGGACTGTGGTTTACGGGCCTGCGCCAGGATCTGGCTGCCTACGTGCAAAGTACGCAGAGATACGTCACGGGAACTGTGAGGGTGAAGCTTTTCAAGGGTAACTGCCAGATAGTGGGCAGGAAATCACCCTATTCCTTGTACGACTACGGCCTAGCTACTTACGACAAGGGCGATGCCTTTGAACAGAGTGCTGCCCCCGGCTTCATACGTATCTGGGGCATGCCGGCGAGGACCCAGGCCAGGGTTCAGCCACCCGAGTCATCCTGATGCAGGACTGCCCGACACCGTGCCCGCGATACCTAGTGGTGGGAGACTTCTACCAGGCGACAAACCTGCTAATGCAACCTTTCGTGCCTTTTTGCATTACACTAATCGACTAGCAAGCACATGATAATACCTGATAATGATTATGCTTCGGCGGAAAACGAATACCTGCACAAGTTTGTGATGGCTTTGTGCCTTGGATAGAAACTACTTGAATTGCCAGGGTATCGGTTAAGAGGGAGCGCAAATGAGAAAGAGACTACTTGTTGCAGCGGCTGTGGTTGTAGCGGCTGGTCTGATTACCTACGCGGTTCTGGCAGCGATGTCGCCTCCGGTTCACCTTGAGTACGATTTTTGTCAGGGCGCCCAGGGCTGGGAGGCCAACTTTGCTGAGTATGCTCCGGATATGAAGGACACCATGCAACTGGAGGCCGGGATAAGACGGCTGCCATCGGAGATTGAAAGCGAATGCACCGGCTACTATTTGCAGGGGATGAATAGCCCGGATGACCTCTTCATGTTCCTCAAGCGCCGACTCGGGACCGATGACGGCATAGAGCCTGGCCAGAAGTACCGCGTAACATACACCCTAGTGTTTGCTTCGAACGCACCCAGCGGAGCCGCTGGCATCGGTGGCCCTCCGGGCGAGTCTGTATTCCTCAAAGCAGGCGCCTCTGCGGTGGAACCGGACGTACACCTTGATTCTGCCACCGACTATTATGTTATGAACGTTGATAAAGGACCGGGCAATAGCGGTGGCGGACAAGCCGCATCAGTGGTTGGGCACATCGCCAATGGCCTTTCTGCCGATGAGATTGATATGGCAGACCCGCCATACGTCTCCCTTGTGCGGGAGCACACCCACCGGTATTCGGCGACCGCCGGCTCGGATGGCGAACTGTGGTTGCTGGTAGGTACTGATTCCGGATTTGAGGGACTCACTGGCATCTACTATCAGCGCATAGAGGTTACCCTGAAGCCCGCGATATTGTAGTGTTCTTACCATTGCTCCTTCATTGCGGCCCGTGCTAGACCGTCGCGCCGCTACACGATAGTACGAGAAACCAGTAATTTGGGCCGCAAGTCCTACGCATTTCGCAGTAGACTTGCTCAGGGCAGGGTATCAGTAGTGCCGAAGTGGATTCTAAGAAAGTGAGGTGACGGCCACAATAATCTCTGCGGGCAAGCCGAATATTCTGACCTTTTCTCTACTTTGTATGTGAAATCCGGCCTGAATCAGGCTTTTTTCTGCATAGATCGGCCTGGAGCCAACATATTTGGGGCATTTGTTGTGTATCCATTCATAGAGTCTCAGAAGTATCGATTCCCCGTTTTCCTTTGACATATCGACCACTCCCAGTTTTCCCCCGGGCTTCAGTACCTTTCTTATCTCTTCCAGGACTCTAGGGATTTCGGGCGTGTCCACGACCTCCAGGGCAAAGCTCATGAAAACGGCATCGAAGGTCCGGCCAGCGAAAGGCAGACGGGTTGCATCGCCCCAATACAGCTCGGCTCTGCTAACCAGTCCGGCATTCTCTAGTCTCCCCTTGGTTATCCCAATCATGCGAGGGGAAATATCGATGCCGCAAACTCTGCCTTTTTGGCCAGCGGATTTGGCGATCAGCTTGAGGCAGTGCCCGGTGCCGAAGCCGATCTCCAGCACCGATTCTCCTTCGGCGATGGACAGGCGTTCCAGCGCCTTCTTTCCGTACTTACGCCCTAATGCCCCTACCGTGTATCCATAGTACGTGCTGATTGTGTCGTAGGCTTGCCTGGCTTCCGTCTTGGTTCTGGGGACAGGAAGTATGTCCGATTCGTTTGCCTTGTTTTGTCCGTTCACGTTCCAGATTCAAGCGTACCACATCCCTGAACAAGCATAAAGCGTATGGGATTATGGGTAGAATACGGTGGTGACCGATGATAACGACATGATAGGCATACAATCGAGGGTGTGCCTGGCAGTCTGTGGAAGACGACTAGGGAATTGAATCTGTGCTAGAATGTCGCGACGGAGGAGATCAAGATGGAAAAGCAGAAACCAGAAGCCGCCGGGCATAGCAATGCCACCCATAACATAGCAGAACTGCAGGAAAAGGCGAAGGCCGAGCGGATTGCCGCATTTCTCGGTATCAGGTTGGTTGAATTGTCTGAAGGTTATGCGAAGGTGGCAATGAAACTGCGACCCGAATATACTAATTTCAATGGTCTTGTATTTGGCGGCATTGTTATGTCAGTAGCGGACGAGGC
>Ga0180433_10010984_pt1 | contig 10804 bp, 18 predicted proteins | sample SS_ome_8_FD_132980 | JGI IMG/M metagenome (GOLD analysis project Ga0180433, IMG submission 132980) | Hypersaline lake sediment archaeal communities from the Salton Sea, California, USA - SS_1_D_1 metaG | ecosystem: Environmental > Aquatic > Non-marine Saline and Alkaline > Hypersaline >...
CCGTGATGGACCTCACCGAGTTGGTCAAGGAACTCGAAGAGGAACTCGGGGTGTCGGCCCAGGCCCCCGTCGTCCAGGGGGTGATGCCGCCCCCGAACTACGACGAGGTCCCCGAGGTCGAGGAGAAGACGGAGTTCACCGTCAAGCTCGTCGCGGCCGGGGACAAGAAGATCCAGACGATCAAGGCGCTCCGCGAGGTGAACAAGGGTCTCGGCCTGAAGGAGGCCAAGACCGTTGTCGAGGAGGCCCCGGTGGATGTCCTGCTGGAGGTCCCCAAGGAGGAGGCCGAGGCTGCCAAGGAGAAGCTCGAAGGGGCTGGCGCCACGGTCGAGATCGTCTGATGGTCACGGATGACCCCAACCAGGGGACGCAGGGGGTCGAGACGGTCCAGTACGACACTGACCGCCGACAGATCCGCTGCCCCCGCTGCTACACGGTTCGCCCGCTCTCTCGACTCCCTGAGCCGGGGGAGCGGGTGACGTGCGGGTGTGGCCATGCCCAACGAGTCCCACACTCCTATGTGACGGAAGGACGATGGACGTCATCTTCCTCGACATAGCCGGCGTCCTGCTGGCGGGCCGCTTCCGCCCGGAGGCCATCGCCCGACTCAACCGCATCACGGCCTGCACAGGCGCGAAGATCGTCATCTCGTCGGACATGGCGAAACAGTGGGACCCGGACAAGGACCCGCTGCCCAAGGCGAAGTCCCGGTTGATCGACGAGGGGGTGAAGGGCGACATCATCGCCTGCACCTACCAAGACGAACGGGCCGGGCCGCTGACGAGGGCCAGCGAGATCGAAACGTGGCTTGACGAGAACCCGGAGGTCGGTCGTTACGTCATCCTCGATGACCTCCCGCTGCACGACATGGATGACCCCCACGGCAGCCGGCAGCCGGAATATTCCCTCTCCCTGCCAGCCCTCAACCACTTCGTTCGTGTCCATGGGGGGCTGCTGTCGGACAAGGACGCGGACCTGGCCATCGGCATCCTCGGTGGTGGTGTGAAGCGTCTCACGGAGGGTGAACACGCCCCCGCCGAGGTGACGACCTTCCACCGCTGCTGGGTCTGCGGCGGCGAGAACGACGACATCTGTGCGTTCCGGATGTGGGAAGAGTGCGACGATCAGGACGAGCCCTCGGGCCGTTACTTGATCGCCTGCCGGGAGGATGCCTGTCAGCAGGTCATCGAGAACCATCCACGCCTCTACCGCCTCATCCCGTGGGCCGGCGATGACGCGGGCCGCTTCATGCTTGTGTGCGAGGACTGCGACTACCGGAAGGGCTTCGATTGCACCCACCCAAACCTCACGCGGAACGGCGGCGAGGGCCTCAATGTCACCGTGACACGGCCGCTCGGCGAAGGCTTCATCTGTGTCGAGGACCCCGACAACGTGGACGACATGACGGGGATGGGGACGAAGTGCATCCCGAACCCGACCATCGCGACCGCGTGCGAGGGAAATTCATAGTGCCCAGGTTAGAGCCCCCGTTCACCGCGTAGAGGGTGTGTGAACGGAGCGACGCGATGATCGAGATCACCACCGACCTGTTGCTCAGCATGGAGCCCACGGACCTGTGGACCCGCACCAAGCTGTCTGCCGCCTTGGCGGTCGTCCACGAGGATGACCCCGGTCACCCGATCCATACCGACCTGGCCATGTGCCGTGAGGCGATGGACAACGAGGAGCACTTCGAGCGGGCGGTCAAGGAGGGCCGGGCCGGGGTGGTGACCGAGCGTGGGACCCCCCGCAAGGGCAACTACGGCAAGCCCCGTTCGGACTACCTGGCCAAGCTCCAGGGGATGTCGCGTGGCGAACTGGCCGAGGAGACCAAGCAGATGATCTGGCTCTCGGCCTACGCCGCCAACAACCCCCGTTCGGACTACCACTGGCAGTGCGACGCCACCTACGATGAGTGGATCTGGCGGGACGGCGATGCCAAGAACTACAGCCGCGCCCACAAGCGCGTCATGGAGGAGAACGGCTATTGAGCAAGCCTGCCCCCTTCGAGTACCACGCTCGCCAGAAGTGGAAGGCGAGGCAGCGGTACGGCCGGGAGCGATCCCGGACCGCTGTGGGTATGTTCGGCCGCTATCGCATGTCGAGTGGGGAGTTCACCCAGCGGTGTGATCAGGAGTTCGAGAGGTTCTGGTCGAAGCTCAGCCAGTGGGAAAAGAGGAGCTTCGCTGACGGGGATGGCCGCTACCAAGAAATCGGGCGCCCCCAGAGGAGGATTCCGTGAGCCGTCGGGCCGAGTTGCTGTCCGGCTGAAGGTGCGACCCCATCGTCTAGTCTGGCCTAGGACACCGGGTTTTCATCCCGGCAACACGGGTTCAAATCCCGTTGGGGTCACCACCTTCGCTAAGGATTGAGAATCATGTACTTTTTTACTTCCGACGAGCACTTCGGGCACGCGAAGGTCATCGAGTATTGCAGGCGCCCCTTCGAGTCCGTTCACGAGATGAACAAGGCGCTGGTGGAGCGACACAACGAGGTCGTCGGGGACGATGACATCGTTGTCCATGCGGGCGATTTCACCCTCCAGAAGAACGCCGAGAAGTACATCCAACGGCTACGCGGTCGGCACATCTTCATCCGTGGCAGCCACGACAAGTGGATGGATGACAGCTACCACGAGAGGTGGGAGAAGAGGATCGAGGGACAGTGGGTCGTCGTGGACCACTACGCCGCCTTTGTCTGGCCCGGGTCTCACCATGGTAGCTGGCAACTCTTCGGGCACAGCCATGGGGGGCTTGAAACCCACAACCTGTTCCCGTTCGGGAAACAGGTGGACGTGGGTGTGGACAACCACAACTTCTATCCGGTGAGCTTCAAGCAGATCGTCGAGATCATGGTGAGCCGGCCCGAGAACTGGAATCGGTTGAAGAAACGCCGTTGACGTGTGGTAAGCTCCCCGGAAGCTCGGATCGAGAAACAAAACGTTCCTGGTGGAGGGGTTGACACAGGGTCCTTTCGGTCCTCGCAACTGCCCCCCAACCTCGCAGGCGGTTAAGGCAACGAAGAGGTCAAAAAACCCGCCTTCGGTTCGAGCTTCGCTTTCTTAGCCCGCCTTTTCGAGTAGTAGATCCCGAGGTGAGCAACATGATCGAGATCACGACTTCGATGGTCGGGGCAGTTCGCGAGTGGCTCGGGGACGAAGGCTGCAAGCACTTCCAGGCGTACCTGGACGAGCATGGCACCGTCTCCCCGGTCTACAGCGTTCCGATGTCCCACGGGCGATCCCTTCCCCACCCGGTCCATTTCCGTGAGGGGATGCAGGTGAGGAACTTCCTTCGTGGCCTGGACGACTGCAAGGGTTGGACAGACCACGACTTCGACAACCATTGGGCCGAGGTCGTAACCCAGGCCCTACAGGACGGGGGCAAGTAAGGACAGAACGATGGGAATTTCAGTACACAGCGCCATGCGGATCCAGGCAGGGCAAGGGCGCCCCACGGTGGGTGGCCCGAACCAGGACGGCAAGTACGCCGGCTGGATCATGGGACCGGCCGATCGGTGGGACCCGATCCTGAGTACCGACGCGATCTACGACTCCGCCGAGGAGGCCCGGGACGCGATGGAACGATTGATCGAGGACATTCGAGCGGCCGAGCCGTTCAGCGGACAGCTAGAGGCGGCGTTGCGCCGAGCGACCCCATGACCTTGATCGACTACAGGGCAGCACGAGAGGCGTGGGCCTCTGTGCCCCGCCCCGTGCGAAACAAGGATGGAACCGAGACTTACGGGGACTTCTCTATCGCCATCGGCGAAGTGGCTTCGTGGCTACAGCTTCTGGGGTTGACCGTGGAGCCCTTTGCCCACTGGCTCGACGATGAGGACCCCGAGGACGGCTCCTCGAAGGAGACGTGGGCCGTCTCGGGTCGCATCAGCTTCGAGAAGCGGTGGATCGGGCTCAACGAACCGAACGCCCAGCGAGCCTTGGAGGTTCTCTGCCATGAGGCGGGGCATTGGTTTGCCTACGTCCACCTAAGTCCACGGTTCCCCGATGACGAGGACGCACCCTACAATCAGCAGGATCTGGCCTACCTGTACGGGTGGGCCGTCATCCGATTCTTGGGCCTCGATCACCTCATCTCGAAAACCCGCTGGCGCGAGCACCATGCCGACCTCATCGAAGACCTCCCTGCATGTGGGTGAGGTGGCGGCCTCCAAGTCGCACAAGTTCCTCGGCCTGGAGCTTTGTTGGTGGGGCTGGGGTCAGTGGTACAAGTGGCGGTGGAACCGCACGCACATCGACCTCGGCCCGCTCACCCTCTACGGCATCCAGAGACCGTGGTTGTGGCTTCCATTGGCTTGGGCTATAAAGCCTGCCCGCTTGCTGTACCACGCTTACGTGGTGAACCGAGGGGGTTTTCAATCGGACGGCCCGTTGGGGCGGCTCGAACGGCAAGCTCAGTGGCACGACGCTACGACAGACCCCCCGACGGAAGATCCGCCGGGCGCGGACAGCGGTAAGGTACGATGTTCAGACAATGCTTCGCACACCTCGGGAGGGCCGAGACGATGAGCGAGATCAAGGGCTTCACGATGTACGAGACGGTAGGGATGGGGATCCAGAACCCGCGCCCGGTCGTCAAGATGCCGATCACCGAGGAGATGCTCGAAGCCATACGACCCAAGGCTGAGGCCGAGGGCTTGACCCCGCACGAGTACATCGAGCGGGAGATCGATCGGGCGAACGCCGAGTTGGAGGCCGCGGAGTGAGGATGGAGTCCTTGCTGCCGCTGCTGGCTCAGTACCCCGGATGGGGGCTTCTGTTGCTGACCTGGCTGTTCTCGGTCCTGTTGGTTCTCAGCTACACCTTCCTGCGGGCGTTGGAGATCGTGCTGGTAGAGCGCGTCCAGGCCATGTACTTGGATGACGACGAGGACGAAGATGAAGGTGATGTCGAGGTAGACATCCCCTCCGGCGACTACTACGACGGCTACGATGTAGCCGATGGCCGGGAGAGCGCGTGATGTCGAAGACGCTGCGACTACATTTCCCCGAGTTCCCCGACATGGAGAAGCAGGGGGAGCCTTGCCGTGGCCTGGCGGATGACACGGGGGTGGGGACGGTCCTTTACATCGAGACCGCGGGCGTGTTCGTCATCACCGAGATCGAAGGGGATGTCGCGACGCTGATGCTCTCGACGGACTGGCACGAAGGAGACGATGTCCTGCAGGTCTGAGGGCCTGTAGCGCAATGGTAGAGCACCTGGCTCATAACCAGACGGTTCCGGGTTCGAGTCCCGGCGGGCCCACCACACGTAAGATGGAAGACCCATGAAATCCAAGCCCTTCAACGTCATCTTGAAGCCCGAACCCTTCGTCGTCCCAGACGAAGAACTCCTCGACATGAAGTGGGTCGCCTTGGGTGTCGAGCTTGACTCCGTGGCCCAGGGGAAGACGATCCACGAAGCTCTCCATCGTCTCGAACAGCAACTTGTCGTTCAGGGGGCGATCGAAGCAGAGCATGGCCAGGAGCCCTACGCCAACCTTGGCGAAGCCCCGTCCGAAGTGTGGGAGCTTTGGGAGACAGGCTTGCCGGTCGAGGTTGGGGGCTTCGAGCGTGCGGTCTCCTATGAGAGCTTCGATCCGAGATGGTCGGTTGGCGGGGTTCGCGTTGTCTCTGAGGTCTAGCTTTTTTGCACCTCCTGACAAAAAAGTTCCAAACCTCCCGACAGATGGGTAGAAGTTCTTGGAGGCGATGATCATGAAGGTGACTGGATACCAGCTTCGGGCAGCCATCAGTGAGTGGAAGGACGAGCGGGACACCGCCGAGAGCCACTTCGAGGGTAGCAAGTACCGTTTCCCTGACGAAGACAAGCCTTCGCCGGCCGCGGTCATGGACCGCCGCGAGGCGGCGGAAACGGCAATAGCTCGGCTGCAGGTGGGGCAGATGCGCTACAACCTGGCCGTCGAGGTCAAGGTCCACGGTGTCGGTCCGATGACGCTGGCCGAGGCGATCAAGCGGCGTGGGGGGGTCTCCCGGATGGAGGGGGACTGGAAGAAGGCGGCCCAGGCGAAGAAGGACCGTTGGGACATGGATCGTGTCCCCACCCGCGAGGAGGGGACGACCCACGCCGAGCCCGTGATGACTTCGGATGAGTACCTCCGTTGCGCCAAGCACAATGCTCGGTTGGCGTCGGCCTATCGCGAGGCGATCCAGGTCGGCAACGCCGCCGAGATCGAGATCGAAGGTTTGGAGCCCTCCCTGTTCCCGGCCCTGACCGAGTAGGGAAGGTTCCTGGCGGTGGGGGCGGCTTCATCTCCCGATAGGGAGACGGTCCATGCCGGTCGGAGGCCCTCCCGTGGACGCTTGCGGCTCACCCCGTACTGCTCGGGGAACGCGACGAAAGTGGAGTCTGGCCAGGTACACGCGGCATCTAGCTTGCTTGCCTGCTGAGCTTCTCCCATCGCCACCTTCGACCCTTTCCACGGAGTGAACGATGCGGATCTTCCTGGTGCGCCACGGCGAGTCCCTTGGCAACGTGGACAAGAGCGTTCACAAGACGATGCCGGACTTCGCCATCCCCCTCTCCGATGAGGGCCATGAACAGGCTGAGCGAGCCGGGAACTGGCTCAACCAGTACCTACTTCGAGGGGCTGCCCGCATGGGCTACGCCGGCTTGACCAACATCGGCTCCCACGCCATCCCGCACTATGGCCGCATGTACACGGAGGTCCAGCTACTCAAACCCCGGCTCTGGCAAAGCCCTTACAAGCGAACACGCGAGACCGCTGACCACATCGCCAGCGCCCTTGGAGAGAACCTCCTGGATCGCCGAGAGCACCTGTTGTTCTGCGAGCAGCACTTCGGCCTGTTCGACGGCATCCCGGATGACGAGCTTCCGAAGGTCTACCCGGAGGAACACGCCCACTACAAGAAGTGCGAGGACTACCACGGGCGGTTCTGGTCTCGGATGCCGATGGGCGAGAGTCGATTTGATGTCGCCATGCGGGTTCACCAAGCTTTTGGCACCCTCCAACGAGACGCGGAGAAGGGGGGTGTCAAACAGATCGTCGTGGTCGCCCACGGTGTCACGATTCGCTGCTTCGTGATGATGTGGCTCCACAAGCCCTATGAGTGGATCGAGCAAGAGCCCAACCCAGCGAACTGCTCGATCCGATTGATCGAGGGGCACGAGGACAAGGGTTACATCTACCAGGGGAGCATGGAGCCTGAGCCGCGGACCTACTTCATCTCCGGCCACGGCAACGTAACGGAGGAGGAGTTCCAGGAACACTACGTCCCACAGCTTCGGCAGGTCCTCTCCGATAGCTTCGAGACCAGGTTCGTCGTTGGGGACTTCCGAGGGGCGGACACCCTCGCCCAGCAGTGGCTCCTCGGCAAGACGAAGAACGTCACTGTCTACCACATGTTCGAGAGCCCTCGCTTCAACGCCGGCTGGCCGACCAAGGGGGGCTTCCAGTCGGACGCCACTCGGGACCGGGCGATGACGGCGGCCAGCGACGATGACATCGCGTGGCTTCGTGATCCGGATACCAACAGCGGCACTCGCCGCAACCTCCTCCGTCGAAAGAAGGCGTAGACCGTTCTTCTACAGTTCACCTCGGTAGAGTCCAACATCGGACTCCTGTCCCCGAGGTGAACCATGCAAGTCGTCTACGCAAAGCAACCCTTCCCGACCGCGTGGAAGTCCGCCATCTTCCTCGCCGGCCCAACCCCCCGCAGCAATGAAGTCGAGTCCTGGCGACCCGAAGCGTTGAGGCTCCTGGAGGAGATGAACTACGACGGGGTGGTGTTCGTCCCCGAGGACGAGGGGGGTGAGTTCCAAGGCAGCTACCAGGATCAGGTGGATTGGGAGCGTGACGGTCTCAACTTCGCCGACGTGATCGTGTTCTGGGTTCCTCGGGAGATGGGGACGATGCCGGCCCTCACGACGAACGTGGAGTTCGGCCGGTGGGTGACCTCTGGCAAGGCCGACTTGGGGCACCCCCCCGAGGCCGCGAAGATGCGATACCTCGACTGGCTCTACACCGAGGAGAGCGGGGGGTACTACGAGGCGACGGACACCCTCTACGAAACCCTGGGGCTCGCCCTCCAACGCATCGCCGACTGGTCGGAGAGGGTAAGCTCCTACCGGGAAGGGGGGGCTCGCTATGTGCCCCTGATGATCTGGCAAACACCAGCCTTCCAGGCGTGGTACGAGACGCTCACGATCGGCAACGGCAACCGCCTCGACGAGGCCCGCCAACTGTGGGTCTTCTCGATGCCGAAGGCCCGTCTTGTGTTCTCCTGGGTCCTGTGGGTGAAGGTCTGGATCGAATCCGAGAAGCGGTACAAGGAGAACGAGTGGATCTTCGCCCGTTCGGACATCTCGACGGTCTGCCTCTACCATGAGCCCCCCGACGCCACGAGCATCGAGGAAACCGAGATCGTGCTCATCCGGGAGTTCCGCTCTCCGTGTCGCAACATCGAGGGCTTCGTCTACGAACTCCCTGGCGGGTCGAGCATGAAGGAAGGTGAGGACCCGCTGGAGGTGGCCTCTCACGAGGTGGAGGAGGAAACGAGCCTGGAGATCCCGGCGAATCGCTTCCGCTCTCTCAACCATCGTCAGGTGGCCGCTACCCTTTCGACACACCACGCCCACCTCTACGCTGCTAGGCTGACCGAGGCCGAGATGGACAAGGCGAAGTTGCTGGCGAAGTGGGGCACCGCCCACGGGGTCGAGGACGATTCCGAGCGGACCTACGTCGAGGTCTACACCTTCGGCGATATCCTTCGCAGCGAGTGGGTGGACTGGTCTATGCTCGGCATGATCGCGAAGGCTTTGATGGAGGACTGAGGGGGCCTCGCGCGACATGAAACATGAAACCTCCACAGAGGAGAAGAATGATGGGTGACGTTCCTTCCACAAAGTGCCGTGTGCCGGGCAAGTTCATCTTCGTGACGGGCATCGGCCAGAGTTCCGCGAACACCGGGCAGAACCACTTCGAGACGGCGGCTTATGACATCGCGTTGTTGGACGCCGGTATCGAGAATTTCAACGTGATGACCTACACGAGCGTCCTCCCGCCGTCCGCCGAGCGGATCTCGATGCAGCAGGCCAAGGACGAGGGGCTGATCCAGCACGGGGCGGTCCTGGAGAGCATCAAGGCCGAGATGGAGGGTTTCCAGGGGGAATACCTCTGCACGGGCGTCGGCACCATCAACGTGTTCAAGAACGACGCGGGACCGCACGGCAAGGACCTATTCATCGGAGGCTTCGCGGCCGAGTACGAGGGGAACTCGTCCGAGGACATGGCCGAGCAGATCCTCCGCGAGGACCTCGATGCGATCTTCCATCGCCGGTACGGGGGCGCCATCGGCACCAAGACGGGCGTGGGCTACTACTATGAGTGGGGTGACAAGATGACCCGCAGCTTTGTCGTGGACGAGGACTACGGCGTGTGTCTCACCGCCATCTGCTTCCTCACCTACGACTACCCTGTGATCGACCAGGCTGCTCGGACGCCCAAGAGGTTCAAGTCATGAAGCTCAACCTTGGCCCCGAGATCGATCGCGAGGGCGCCGTCATCATCGAGAAGTTCGTGGAGGCGGGGTGGACCCAGGAAGACACCGCGTTCGTCACTCGGACGCTCGGTGGGGTCCGACAGCATCTCGTCATCATCCCTCGCTTGCTCTGGTATACGGCGGATGAGGACATACCACAGGTCGTTGTCTGGTACGCCCTACGGTGCGCCTGGGATGCCAGCGAAGAAGACATCCGGGAGATCCACGCTCCCGCGATGGTGGAGTGGTTGAAGGCGGTGGGGCTCACGCCGTTCAAGGACGAGGACGCTGGGATGCTGACCCACTTCCGTAGGCTCCCGGACCAGGAGTGGCCTACCTTCGACTGCTACGTGAACCCCTCATACCCCAAGGGGCTGTGGGAGAACCACACACTGTAATGGGACTCGACCGCTTCCACGGCCGCTTCTACCTGCAGAAGGACGAGGCCCTCTACCGTGAGCGCCAGTTGAGCCGTTCCCTCCAGGAGGAGGCGATCGACGAGGAGATGGTGCCGTACCTGGCCTCCCTCAACGCCTTGCCGCATGTCATGACCGTGCAGTGCTGTACAGGGCACGGTCCCGAGGACGAGCGAAAACCCCACATCGACATCCGAACGAGCCTCAGCTTCAAGGAACTCTTCCGGGCCGTCGAGCCCCTCATGAACCGGGACGATTGGGTGGCGAGTGTGGAGGTCATGGGGTGGGAGATCGGGATGCCTCGATTCTGTTTCTGGCTCGACGATGAGCAGTGGGAGGCGCAGGCTGCGTTGCTGACCGAGTGTCTCATGGGGGTGCGGTGACAACAGACACCTACACGTTGGGTAGCTACACCGTCCAGGGTCGCGAAGAAGCTGCCGGGCTCCTGGCTCGGTGGGTGAGGATCTGTTTCGTGCAGATCCACTACCGCCGGTACGGCGGAGACCCGGTTCAACGCGGCACCCCCCATCCCCCATCAGGTCGCCCCTGGAGTGCGGAACTGAGGACCACACTGCGTGAGGCCGACGACGATACCTTCCAGCGGTGGTGGGACAGTGCGTCGGACGAAGAGGGTCCCATCGTGGGCAACCCGGATGCGGCCGTCCCGCTGATCAAGGAACTCGGTCTGTGGCCGGAGCATTGGGATGAGGGGCCCTCGGAGGACACGGGCGCGACCCCTCTCTCGGATGTGCTGGATCGTGTGGCCACGGAGCGGCGCTGCAAGATCCACGGTGATGTCGAGTGGCCTTCGGAGTACCTCGGTGAACCGTGTCCCAAGTGCATCGAGGAGGGGAAGCTCTACCTCTGCA
>Ga0180433_10010985_pt1 | contig 10804 bp, 3 predicted proteins | sample SS_ome_8_FD_132980 | JGI IMG/M metagenome (GOLD analysis project Ga0180433, IMG submission 132980) | Hypersaline lake sediment archaeal communities from the Salton Sea, California, USA - SS_1_D_1 metaG | ecosystem: Environmental > Aquatic > Non-marine Saline and Alkaline > Hypersaline > Sediment...
AGAATTACCCTCTTTTAAGAAATCAACTGGCTCAGAAGAATCTGTAACATCCGATAAAGAATTACCCTCTTTTAAGAAATCAACTGGCTCAGAAGAATCTGTAACATCCGATAAAGAATTGACTGCAATTAAGACGCCTTCAGTAATAGAACCAATTATAGAAAAAACAAAATCTAAAACTTCTACACCAGTTTCAGAAGCAAAATCTAAGTCTAAAACTTCTACACCAGTTTCAGAAGCAAAATCTAAGTCTAAAACTCCTACACCAGTTTCAGAAGAAAAATCTAAATCAAAACGACAAATTATTATTAAGAGTGACTCAGAAGAAGAAGAGGAAGAGGAAGAAATTAGAAATATTGATGGAATGAAACTAAATAAACCATATTATTTTCAAATGCAAATTGAAAAGAAAGACCCTGTTTTAATTATTAAAGAAGATACTCCCGAATACAATTCATATTCAAGAACTTGTTTATCAGATAAAAGAAGACAACCTGTAATTCTTACCGATTCACAACTAGATAAAATTAACAAAGAATATCCTGGATTTTTGAGGGAACAAGATGTATTAAAATACGGTTCAGACGAAAAACATCAATTTAATTATATTTGTCCTCGTTATTGGTGTTTAAAAAGTAATACAATTATAGACCCTGCCGATATTAAATTAGAAAATGGTGAATATGTTCATAAGCCTAAAAAGGGACCTTCTTGTGGTAAAGTATTACCAAAAAATAAAAAAGAAGTAAAAAAAGGTTATTATATATACGAATTTAATGATGAAGGTTATCCTGGATTAATCCCAGATAAACATCCAAAAGGATTATGTTTACCTTGTTGTTTTAAGAATTATAATACTGAAGGAAGAATAAAAGCAAAAAAACGTTGTCTCAAAAAAGAGATAGAAGAAGATAAAAAAGAAGGTAAGAGGGAGCTTCCTCCAAAAGAAGATGATTATATTTTAGGTCCTGATAAATTTCCATTAGACGAAGGACGTTGGGGATATTTACCACCTGAAATACAAACTATACTGCATGAGGTAAATGCAGATTGTCAAGTTAGTAAAACTAATACAAGTATTAAAGCAAATCATCCTTGCTTATTAAGACATGGAATTGAAATAAACAGAAATCAATCTTTTGTAGCTGCTATTTCAGATGCCGTATTTTATGCTAAGAGAATAGTAGATGAAAATAATAAATTAACCAAAGAGATTGCAAGAGTCTTAAGTATAAAAGAAATGAGGGATAGAATAATAAAAGCAATAAATATTGATACATTTATTAAATATCAAAATGGCAATTTAGTAACAGATTTTCAAGACATTGAAAGAAAAGTAGACCTTAGCAAGTATTCAAAATCGAAGCTATATTCAAAAATCAATATGGAGAATGAATATGAAAAAGCATATTTTATAAAAGTAGTTTCTGCATATGAAAATTTTATAATGTTTCTAAAGGACGATAATGTATTAATTGATCATACATATTTATGGGACATAATTAGCTCGCCAAATAAATATTTGTTTCCAAGTGGTATAAATTTAGTTATATTCCAAATACCACACGATGATATTACAAATAATGTACAGCTAATTTGTCCAACAAATCATTATTCAAGTGAGTTTTATCAAACAGTAAAACCAACTCTTATTTTAATTAAAGAAGATGGTTATTATGAGCCTGTTTATTCTTATTTAACAGATAATAGTGGTTTAAAAATTACAAAATTATTTAAAGAGCGAGACCCACATTTATCTAAAACAATGAGAGCAGTTTTTAAAGAATTGATAAAACCATTTTTTGAAATAATTTGCAAACCACAAAAAAGCATGCCTAATATTTATAAGGCAAGACAGCCTTTAATTCTTTATGATTTAGTTCAAAAATTAGACAAATATAATTATAAGATTCAAAAACTTGTTATGAATTTTAATAATAAGATTATTGGTGTTATAGCTGAAGAGCCTGGAATGTCTGAACAATCAGGATTTATTCCTTGTTATCCTTCTGCATTAGATGAAAATTTGAAAAAAGATTTAGACTATGTTTTTATGAATCATTTAGATTTATGGAGAACATATAATGAAACAGTTGCATTTTTAGATAAGATTGACAAAAGAACTAGCAAGAGAAGAGATGAAGCAGATATTCCTTGTAAACCTGCATTTAAAATTGTCGAAGATGAAATGATTGTTGGAATTCTTACAAATACTAATCAATTTATACAGATATCTGAACCAATACGTGAAGATGAAATTAATATGGAATATGATTTACCATCTATTACTGATGAAGATTATATTGTTAATTCAAAAGAAAGAAATATGAAGTCAAGTGATATGGAAATTATGACACAACAAACTGTTGATAAAGAGAGGGAAGATTATATCAAAAAAATTAAATTAGAAACAAGTTTTTATAATGTTTTTAGAAATACTATTCGAATATTACTCAATAACTATGAAAATATTAAAACTAGAGAGAAGATTGAGATTGAAATGTTGAAAGAATACATAATATATTCAGATAAACTTGAGAATATTAATAAATTATTGCGAGAGCTTGTCAAAGATAAAATCCAATTTATTGGCGATGAAAATTATTATAAATTAATAAACGAAGTATCTACGTGTATTGTAAAAGATAAAGACAAATGTAAAGATACACCAAATTTATGTGTTGTTACTGAAAATGGAAAATGCAATCTTATACTTCCAGAAAGAAATTTAATAACTAATAAAGAAAATGAACCTATTTATTATGGAAGAATGGCTGATGAGTTAATTAGATATAATAGAATTAAATCATTTATGATGCAACCACAGATTTATTTATCATTTGGAAATATAGGTTATAATTTAAGAGATAATGAAATTATTCTAGTTCAATCCACGTTGACTCAAGAATATTTTGATAATCTTATACCAGCCGTTACCAATAAATATATAAAATATAATTCTTATGATGAAACGCAACCTATTATTACACAAGTATATGAAAACAGAATTCCTTCTCTAGATCAAGCAATTGGTAGAAAAAATGAGATGATTTGTGTTAAAACTCCACACGAAAAAATAACATCAAGCTTATGGAAAAAATGTTTTCCTGATGACTATACTGAAGAAGAATATAGCGCTTATAATTTCTGTACATTTAAATTTATTATAGATTTAATAGAGAGAAAAACAAATGAAAGTTATTCAATTAATGAAATTAAGAATCAACTTTATGATGAATATAAAAAATATATTCCTGAGAATTATAATAAAATTTTAGATATACTTATAACAGAAGGTAAAAAGACATTGGGTGACCAAGTACTTGCAGGAACTCTTTCATTTGCTAGTTTTATTTATACTGATAATTATTTCTTAACAACATTTGATTTATGGTTACTTGTAAATAAATATAAAATTCCAACCATTTTTATTTGTCAAAAGTGTATATTAGAAACTAATTATGAAAAGCAAGAATTTGTTGGTTATGGTGATAAACATGATAAATTTGCTTTTATAATAATACCTGGTTTTAGGCATGAACACGTTCCAAATTATAAACTTGTTAAATCTGATAAAGACGATGTTTTTATTCCTCTCAACAAATTAAATGAAAATTGTGTAGAGAGAATTGAAGAAGCTATAGATAATAAAATATCAATCGAAGAATATCTTGAAGATTTTAAAATTACTAAGAAAACAACATATGAAAAGAAAAAATGTTTATTAGTTGATTCTGATACTGAAGAAGAAAAACCTAAGAAAAAGAAAATTATTTTTGAAAAAACAAGTGTAGTCTCTCCAGAAGAGTTTGTATTAAAACCTAAAAAACAAACTAAAAAAGTTGCAATAAAAGGAGAACCACAAAATAAAACAAAACGTCAGTTAGGAATTAAAAAGCGTCGTCTTTTAATAGCTGAAAGTGCCACTGAAAAGGCCTAACTTATAGAGTCTTCACCTTCGTCTTCATCTTCATTATCTTCGTCTTCATTATTTTCATCTTCATTATTTTCATCTTCATTATTTTCATCTTCATCTTCACGATTTATTTCTCTATTATTTTCAAAAACAAAAAATCTAAATAAGTTAAAATTTGTCATAGTATGGTGGGTTGATAAATTAATATTTTCATATGCATTTTCTTGATTATCAACATCATTATTATCAATATCATCAATATCATCAATGTCATCATCAATATCTTCATCTCTGTACTTATATGATAAATGATTATTCATAAAATTTGTGCTAGTATACGTATTGAATTTTTTATTATCAGTATCAAACTCTACGTGTGATTTATATGTCACAAATCTACTATTTTTAATTTTATTTTTAAATACTATAATTTTTCTTCCGAATGATGGATTAAATTTTTGAAATTCTTTTAATTTTCTTCTTAATCTATACTTTGCTTCAGTTTTATTTTTTGGAACTAGTGAATAGTATGCAGTTAGATATAAATGTAAATAAGGTCTCATTATTCTAATTAATATATCTGTAGGAAATTCGGAGTTTATATCAATCGTATATTTTCTATACCATACATTATATTCTTTTATCATTTTTAGAATGTCAGCTTTAATTTGATTTTTAGTAGAATTTGTTATATAATTTCTAATTGCATTTTCCCTCAAAATATACTCATTACTATCAATAAATTTTGTCATATTAAAATTGCATTGTTTAAATTTAAAAAATAAATCAATATATTCGTGTTTTATATAACTAATATAAGTATTGTTAATTAAATAAAAATAAATATAATACAATATAGATTTTTCAAACGGTAGATTATTATATGGGTTTTTAATAGTAATTGGTTCGCAAAAAAACATATATGTATTAGTTAATGATGTATAAATAATTTTTAATAAGTCTTGAATTTTAAATAAATAATTGTAATTATTATGATAAATTGATATAACATTTTTCTGTCCTATACTGATTTCATTTAATTGAAGGTCCATATTTACAATTTGGTTTGCTGTTTTAATTTTGTATATAAAACAAAATCTATTAAGAACATGATAAGTTCTTTGTATTTTACTAAAATAATCTATAAACTCATTTCTCTCTTTATCATTTTTTGATAAATAAAAATTATTGATGGTTTCATTTAAAAATTGTAATTTATTTTTATATAAATTTGTTGTTTTGTTATTAATCAAACCATAAAACAGAATCTTATGTATTCCTGTAACTTTATCATTTTTATCATAGTTATAAGAAAAAATATTATTATTTAAATTTATTATTTTATATACTATTGTGTCAAATGTCTCCATCTGAAATATAATAATATAAGTAAATTATGTTTATATTATTAACGTTTTATTTATTTAATTAATTAGAAGCCAGGATTATATGAATTATCTTGACCAATATTTTCAGCTTTAATTGTTGCAACATTATTTTGAATAGATAATTTATTAGGTCCACAAGGGTCTTCTGGATCCTCGATAGCACCAAAGAATTTTTCAATTTCTTCATCTGTATTAACATATTTGTATTCACTAGCCGCTTCTAATTTCTGCATTTCTTCTATATCTAGTACAACTTGGAAAGCGGCCGTTCCAAAATGACCTTCTTGACCACACATTACATTTGCAGAAATTCCTCTTAATGTATCCAATTCAGCGTGTCTCGCTGCTCTCAAAAACATTTCTGGCGTCTCTTCAAATGATGCCTTAGCAATTGGGCCAATATTATCGTTGTTAATACCGTGTCTGAAGATAGAAATCAATTTATGAGTAAATGTCATTCTATCAACAAGAACACTATAGTTGTGGTAGTTAATGTATGTACCATCAAATTCTACAACTTCTACTAATTCATTATAGATTGCTTGTCTGGCTGCTTCAATTCCAAGAATATTATAGATTTCTACAATATCATTACTTAAAGTTCTTGTGTTATCGATAAAATCAAGACCTAGCACATCAAGTAAGTTGGTTCCAATTGTATCAAGAACCCAAATATCTTGTTTCTTATAGATACCATTAACTTCTACAACATTATCTAAGATTTTTCTAAGAATGACTTTATTTATTCCCTCAATTCCTCTCAATACAACTTTTTGTAATAGTTGGTCTTGGAAATTCTTTAATATATAAATTTGGTCTGATTGGTCAAGAGGATTTACCTTTGTTTTCTTTTGACCCCCTCTACTACTTCCAGACTTTAATATATCAGTCATTCTAATTCTGAAAATTAATTTATCTGAGTTGAAATCAGAATAAATACACGTAATTTGATCTTCATAACAAGTCTTTAAAGTAAAGTTTACATCATCCATCGTAATATTTTTCTCAAGCATAACTTCTGGATCAAGAATCATTCTAACAATCCATTTTGATTTCTCTGTTTCTCCCGATTCAAGACTAATATCACTGCATTCATCAAGTAATTTTTCAAATGCTTTATATTGTTCAATGCATTCTTTATCATCAGCAATTAGTGTATTCAAATCGTCAGGATCAAAACAAATTTCAGATGATTTTACAATTTCTTCAAGTCTGGTATGTTCAAGCATATACATAATTGTTCTAGCTTTATCTTTTTGTCTTTCATCTTCGGGTTTCAAATAAATACTCAAGGAAGGATTTTTAATTTCACTTGTTAATGACAGGATTTCTTCAATTCTTGGAACACCACGAGTGACGTTAGATTTAGATGCCACACCAGCAAAATGGAAAGTGTTTAATGTCATCTGAGTTGACACTTCACCAATACTTTGACCAGCAATCATACCAACCATTTCACCAGGTGAGACAATTGCTCTCTTGTAGTCAAGAATAATAGTATCAAGTAGTACTGTAAGTGAAGATTTATTAAATCTCTTAACAACAAGAAGTTCTTTTGGAGACAAGTAATAATAGTATAACATTCTAAATAATTCAGTTGGTTGTGTATAGTAAATCTTTTTAATTTTTTCAAACGTGAACTTAATCATATCGTATGCTTCCATAGGAGTAATATCAACCAATGATGACGATGATATTCCACATTGTCCCTTAACTGTATTAATAACATAATTAAATGCAACTGGACAGCTTACAGTTTTGTCTCCTTTATTTTTAAATACATTTTTAATAATAATTTGTCTCTTATCAATCATATCTTCAACTAGTTTATTCATTTCTACTGCATATATCTGTTGTTGTTTCTTTATCCTTGTCATTACATTTTTTAGGAAAATATTACTTAAAGTTTTTATCTTACCACTTTCTTCTGGAATTAAGAAATGGTTATAAATATCTTGACTGCTCATTTCTACAATTGGAATATCCTGGTCTTCAACTTTAGTTGTATCAATACCATCATCTCCATAATGAAATTGAACAATCTTATTTTTATTTGTTCTAATGGTCATATCATATTCAACCTTCAAGTCTTCAAGAGCCTTAATAAGTCTTCTTTGAATATAACCAGTTGTAGAAGTTTTAACAGCAGTATCAATAAGACCTACGCGACCACCCATAGCATGCATGAATAATTCTTGAGGTGATAAACCATTGATATATGAACTTTCTACAAAACCACGTGCACCCGGAGAATCATCATACTTTGTAAAATGAGGCAAAGTTCTATGTTCAAAACCATAAGGAATACGTTTACCATCTACGTTTTGTTGACCAAGACAAGAAATCATAAATGATATATTCAAATCAGAACCCTTAGAACCTGCTTGAACCATAGTTACAAAACGATTGCCTTGTGACAAGTTCTTCAATCCAATTTTACCGGCTTCAGAAGTGGCTTGATTAAGAATACTATTTACTTGTGTTTCAAATTCTTCTTGATTGGTTTTACCAGTATTATTTTCAAATGCACCTAACTGAACTTGGTCTATTAAATTTTTTACTTCAGTTTTCTTATTTGTAATAACTTTAACAATTTCGTCATTTGTGTGTTGATTTGAAATTAAATCACTAATTCCACAACTAAAACCAGCAGACTTCATATATTCAGTAACAATGTTTTGTAAATCATCAATAAATTTAGCTGATGCCATATTTCCGAATTCATTGCAAACACGTTGTAAAAGACCCTTAGTTCTTCCTCCTAATACACCTTTATCCATTTGACCAGAAATGTATTTACCATTTACGATTTCTACGCTTTTTACTTTCATAGTCAAAGGTGGCATGATTTGACTCAAAATTTCATAACTAGTTATACCAGTTTCTTTGCTAGCTGATTCAAGAAATTTTTGTTCATTAATTCCATTAAACATCATAAGAAGATTCATTGCTTGTCTAGGCGTGAATTTCACATTATCTCTAGAGAATAAATATGAACCAAGCATAGAATCTTGATAAATACCAATAATTGAACTGTTATTGGCTGGACTAATGATTTGATAAGGAACAGCTGCCAAGTTTTTTAATTCTGCCTCAGACTCCGGGTCCTGTGGCATGTGAAGATTCATTTCGTCTCCCGACGATATCCCCAATGTTTCCAAGGGGGTCGGACTGTATCTTAAGCAAGTTCAGGATGGCTAATCCTTCATAACTCACCAACACCCGTTCAGTCTCTGAATGCCCTCCATAGTCTACCAGACGACTTTAGGAAGTAACACTGCGGATTGCCCAATTCTTTAACATTATTACCATTGGTTTCGGCTATTAACCGAGTTCCCTCAAAATGTTTCCATTATGAGGTGGTAGTCAAAGACTCTAAGGGGTTTCCCGCATCAAGGTGTTTTGCCAATCCACCTTTTGGAAAGGTGGAGCCAAATTGTTCTCAAGTTTTTAATATTTTATAATCATTTGGCTCCACCTTTCCAAAAGGTGGATTGACTAGGAGGTTTCACGCTTTTAACGCCTCCTGTTTTCGACAGAGAGTTTATCGAAATCCGCATTGTACGGTTTCGTGTCAGCGACATTCATTCTAAAAGTATCACCACGTTTCATAATTCTGGCAATGTGACACATCATACTCATTCTGTGAAGAGTAGGTTGACGGTTAAATAGAATGGCGTCACCATCCATCATTTGACGATGTACGATATCACCTTCTTCTAAAACAATTGAGTTTCTGTCCAAATAATATTTTAATGTAATCTCCTCACCATTTTTCTTTTGCAACATTTTAGCTCCAGGCCATACATCTGGTCCATTTCTAACAAGTTGTGTAAGGAAATTCTTATTCATTTTATTTACCATTACAGGTTTTGTTAAATTTTTAGCTACCTTCATTGGTACACCGAGTTCTTTAATGGAAATATTAGGATCTGCAGTGATAACAGAACGAGCACTGAAGTCGACACGTTTAGCCATCAAGTTTCCTCTCATACGACCACCCTTTCCATTTAATCTGTCCTTAATAGATTTCAAAGGTCTACCAGAACGTTGTGCTACCGATGCTACACCAGGAATTTTATTATCAATTTGAGTTGCCACATAATATTGTAGAACAGTCGTCCAATCATCAATAACATTTGCTGGCGCATTGTTCTGAATTTTCTCCTGAAGTGTCTTATTAGTTTTAATAACATTAACCAAAATATGACTTAAATCATCTTCCGATCTTTGTTGCGAATCATGCTTAACTGATGGTCTAACTGCTGGAGGTGGAACTTGCATAACTTGACAAATCATCCAATCTGGTCTAGAGAAGACTGGACTGAACCCCATAAATGAAACATCTTCATCTGAAATTCTCTTGAAGATTTTTAGCATCATTTCAGGGGTTATTTTAACAACCATCGGTTCTGAATCAGCATCGGCAGTCTTCCATTCAGCATAAATGGTGGCTAATCCTTCTTTTTTGATTCTGTCGGGTTGTAAACATCCACAACCATCTTCAGTATCTTCACCACAGCGATTAATTTTGCTTGCCAAACCAAATACGTATTTCCACCTATTTTCACCCTGCAACTTCAATGCTTGCTTATATTTTTCCTTGCTTATAAGCAACTTACTGCATTTAAAGCAAACACATCGCATAATTTTTTGAATAGTATTTAAGTATTGAATATAATAAACAGGTCTTGCTAGTTCAATGTGTCCAGAATAACCAGGAGTTTGCATATAATCTAAACCATCAGTTGGACAAATTAATCCAGGCTCTAAAACACCCATTCTAGGGTCAAACAGACCTCCAATTACTGGTTTATTATTAATATAAGTGTCTCTGCTTGTAATTTCAGCAACAGAACCTTTTCTAATTTCATCAGGAGATAGAATACTGAATTGTATTCCAACCACCTTAGAAACATTCATTGAATTATAATTGGAACTTGTAAATTTCGGCATCTCTTATAATATATGAATATAGATTTAAATTGTTTTTTAAATCAATTTTATTTTAGTTAAACATTTTTAAAATTTAATTAGTATTGTTATAGAATAATGAATTAATTATTCACTTTTTAAATTACTTAAATGAAGATTTATTTGCTAAATTTAATTAAATAATTCAAAAGTAATACATAGTTCAAGTATTTTACAATAGAGTTTACATAACTATGTAATTATTTTCCATTTTAAAATAAAATTGATAATAATTTAAAATTAAATATTTAAGTTATAATATATAAGAATGGTACGTGATAGTTCAACTAAGTTATCCAAGCGCGAACAAGTTAAGCGTTCCAATAAAAAGGCTGAGGCTGATCGTAAGAAAAAGAAAAATGAAGATTCAGACAGTGATAATGGTGAAGGTTCTGATACAGATAACGAAGAAATGGATATGCACGAGTTTCGCAAGTATGTACAAAAAATATTTCCTTCAAAGCATATGGAAAAAAAAATTAAGGCTGGAGAGAAACTTAAGAAAATTGTTGGTGATGAGGACGAT
>Ga0180433_10010987_pt1 | contig 10803 bp, 6 predicted proteins | sample SS_ome_8_FD_132980 | JGI IMG/M metagenome (GOLD analysis project Ga0180433, IMG submission 132980) | Hypersaline lake sediment archaeal communities from the Salton Sea, California, USA - SS_1_D_1 metaG | ecosystem: Environmental > Aquatic > Non-marine Saline and Alkaline > Hypersaline > Sediment...
TGAATTTTGGGGATTCTGTTCAGGGTTCCGATAAACTAGCGGATCAGCACTTTAAAAAAGCGATAGACCTTCTTAAGCAGACCCAGTACCAGGATGCCATTGCCGAATATGAAAAGGTGATCAGCCTGCTTCCGGACAGCGAAATCGCTCTGGACGCCTGGTATTGGATCGGCCAGTCTTATTTCCAGATGGGAAAACACGATGAAGCATTATCCATCTTTAAAAAACTTATCCAGGAATATCCCCAAAGCGCTATCGCCCCAGTCACGCAGCTGATGATTGCCCGCGTAGAGAAAGATAAAGAAATCAGCAAGGCCAGAGCCAAAAGAGACGCATCGGTCGATAAGAAAACAATCGTCGATCCCAAAACCGGGGTCAAGTATCATAAAATTGGATCGCTCACCGGCAAAAAGGATGTGGTCGACCATGTTTCCGGCCTCCAACTCTCGCCTAACGGCAAGTTTTTGCTTTATGAAAATCTTGTGATCCCTCTGAATGAGGAAGAACCATTCAATCTTGTGGACATGGATGCCTGGCGCGGCATCTGGTCCCCGGACGGGAAAAAAGCTGCTTTTTACACAAGAGGAGGACCCCTTTGGATAGTTCCTGTTTCTCCGGAAACAGGACGGGCTACAGGTCCACCTAAAAAGCTGATCGATATCAAATTCGGGTGGCAGGGACCTGTTTCCTGGTCGCCTGACTCGGAACAAATCGTTTTCTTTGGGACGGATGGGAAATTCAGAGGCGATATTTGGACCGTCTCAGTCGAGGATGGAACGCTGACACAGATCACGGATGATCCTGTCTTTGAGGGGAATCCCAGATGGTCGCCGGACGGCAAAACCATCGCCTACAACAAGAGTCGTTCTGAAATATGGGCAGTCTCTCCTGATGGAAGTAACCCGAGGAAAATCATTGATGTCCGTCGTGGGAGTCCGGTTGCCTGGTCGCCAGACAGCAACTGGCTGTTATTTTTAGCCCCTGAAATGAAGTACCGTCTCTACCATTTCGGTGACGGGAGAGTGTTTGATATCAATCAACCCATTGGATTTAGGGCTTTTTTTTCATGGTCGCCGGATGGAAAAAATTTACTTTTTTACCGCTCATCCTATGAGTATTCTTGTGTTCTCAGGGTCGTTTCAACCTCTGGTGGCCCATCCTTCGAGCTGGGTAGAGAACTCCAGCTTTGGCCGTATGTCCACTATTGGTCTCCTGACAGCAAGATGATTATCACAGAAGGCAACCATCCCATTGCCATAGAATATCGGAATGATTTAGATTTCTGGAAAATCCCTCTTGCCGGCGGTGAGGCTGAGAAGATTAAGCTGGATGTTTCGGGTGTGAGCAAGCCTCAACCTCGATCTCTATCGCCCGACTGCAGGAGGATTCTTTTGTTCGAGGATCGGGGGGAAGGTAAGGAAGATCTTTATGTGGTGCCGGTTTCACTCGATGATGCACGGACAACCGGACCCGCGATTTTGGTTTTCAAAGGACGGAACCAACAACCAGTTGGATACGGCAGGAGGGATGAATGGACCTGGTCTCCGGATGGGAAAAAACTTGCAGTGGTCCATGCTGGAGATATCTGGGTCACATCTGCAGACAAAGGCGAGCCGTTGAATATCACCCAAACTCTCCAGAATGAATCCTTTCCGGTGTGGTCGCCTGATGGAATAATGATTGCCTATATGGAAGATCCTCCTGATGAAGAAGGGAAGGAAAAAAGCCTTCATATCATACCTGCATCCGGTGGAAAGGCGACGAAAATATTAGACATGTCCTTCAGTGTGCACGATAAGGAGGAATTTGATTGGTCGCCTGATGGAAAAGAGATGGCCTTTATCTCTGAAGGAAAGATATCAGTCATTCCAATCTCTGGCGGCAAAACCCGGGAGGTTTTTGATCTTGAAAAGTTTGGTATAGAGGATGTCATAGCGCTGAGCTGGCTGCCGGACGGAAAAGGCTTTGCCTTTATCTGTGAGAAAGAAGACGCATGCCGGATGTTCCTGGTTTCTGAAAATGGAGAGAAAATCATTGAGCTGGCTGCAGATGATAATAACTGGAAGGATTGGCTCTATTCCTCTCCAGACGGGAAATGGATTTCTTATGATTCCGAAGGAGAAGTTAAGGTGCGTTCCGAAGGAACCATCTGGGAAGTCGAAGTCGAGGAGCTGATTAAGGCAAAAGAGAATCAGGAAAAATAATTTGTGACATTTTCGTGACATTTTGACTTCTGCCTTTTATTAGAATATTCTTCTTAGCAGGGCTTACTAACTAGGGACAATCTTTTCAATATGAAAGGCCGGAGTCACCGCAAACAAATCCTTCTCTTCTTGGTTACAGTACTTCTGCCAAGTTTAGTCCTTATCGGCTTGACGGTGAGGATGATCGGGCAGGAGAAGGAACTGGCGCAGAAACGGCTGATAGAGGAACGCCGGCGGGTAGCCCTTGAAATCGGTCAACACTTCCTGGTAAGGTTGGAAAACATCAAACTTCAGGAAGCGAGTGCTTTATCAGAACAGCAGCTCATGCCTGCCGAGATGAATTACGTGAATCCAGAAGTGGTTTTCATCGCCCAGGTTGATGGGCGTCAACTCGTCCTGCCCTGGGAGAGAAACCAAGAGATAGAGAATGCCAGACAATATTTAAGTAATTCTGTATTCGCCCAAAAGATCCGTCTGGCTGAAACAGAAGAATTCGCACAGAAAAATTACACACGCGCTGCCCGATTATACAAGCAGGCCTTGGGTTCTGCGAAATTCCCCATTCAGAAAGAATATGCAAGACTTTTGTTTGCCCGGGCGCTTTCCAAATCATCCCAAAAACCTGAGGCCTTGGCAAACTACCAGGAGATTTTGGCACAGCCGTTCACTTTATCAGATGAGTACGGAATTCCTCTGTCTTTGTACGCAGCCGGGCGTATTCTCGAAATCGGGGAGGATAATGAAGCTGTTTTGACCCATATCCAAGAAGAAATCCAACAGAAACACTGGCTGTCTCCTTCTTGCTCCTTTCTTCTCCTGGACCTGCTGGAGGATTTTCTCCTGTCTGCTCCAGAGGCTGAGATACGAGAAGCTGCAAACGACTGCAAGGAACTGATTCAAAAACACATCCAAAAATTGGAACAGGCCACTGCTCTTCAGAATGATTTTCTTACCTTGGGATTGACAGCCAATCAAAATGATCGGACAGAGGGAGAACATCCTCTTTGGGTAGCGTATGGAAACAATCCATGGCTTGTCAGTTTGTCAGCCTCTCTGTCCGAGAAGCCGCCTTTTCTGGTTGCCGTGTCTGCTCAAAAAATCATTGCCTCCCTCAAGTCAGATGGCGGCTTCAAAGAGGCTTTTCCAGTAGATTTCGACATCGTTCCCGAAAATGACCCTGATGGATTGTCACTGGGAGCAAATCTTCAAGGCTTAGCCATATCTTTTACAGGAAATCAGGAGCAGATGTTTTCGACTCCATGGAGCATCCAGCCTTCTTTTTATCTGCTTGCGCTGCTTCTCATCCTGGGTATCACTTTGTTCGGAGCCTATCTCCTGTGGAGAGATGTGCGCCGTGAAGTGCAGATGGCCGAGATGAGGTCGCAATTCGTCTCCAGTGTCTCCCACGAATTGAAGACACCTCTGACTGCCATCCGGATGTTTGCCGAGACTCTCCGCCTGGGCCGTTCCAAGGATGCCAAAACACAGAACGAGTATCTGGATACCATCGTCAATGAAAGCCAGCGTCTCACCCGGCTTCTCAATAATGTGCTCGATTTTTCAAAGATCGAACAGGGAAAACGATTGTACCGCCCCGAATCGGCTTCGTTGTATGAGATCGTCAAATCAGCAGCTAGGGCCATGGAATATCCTCTCAGCCAACAGGGATTCAAGCTGGATGTGCAGACCGAGGATGGCTTGCCAAATGTCCATGTGGACCAAGATGCCATGGAACAGGCTCTTTTGAATCTTCTCCACAATGCCATGAAGTACTCGGGAGAGTCGAAGATGATTGGCCTTCATCTAAAAAGAAAGAACGGCCATGCTTTAATCCAGGTGATCGACCAAGGAATCGGCATCGATCCCCAGGAACAGAAGCGCATCTTCGAAAAATTCTACCGCATCCCATCGCCCGAGAACGAGCGGATCGTCGGAACAGGCTTGGGTCTCGCGCTGGTCTCCCATATCGTGGAGGCCCATGGAGGTTCCCTCGAACTAGAGAGTGAACTTGCCAAAGGGAGTATCTTCTCCATCTATCTTCCTCTGGAGAAAGAATCATGAAGCGGATTCTGATCATCGAGGATGATGTGGCGATTCTGCGGGGGCTAAAGGACAACCTCGAGTATGAATCCTACGAGGTACTGACCGCCACGGATGGAGAGCAGGGATACTGCCTGATCCAGGAGAAAAAGCCAGATTTGATCATCCTGGATTTGATGCTTCCCAAGATGAGCGGATACGAACTCTGCCGGAAAGTCCGTAAGGAGGGGATCATAACGCCTATTCTGATGTTGACCGCTAGGGGCGAGGAAGTGGACCGTGTGCTGGGACTGGATCTGGGAGCCGATGATTATGTGACCAAGCCTTTTTCTGTGCCTGAGTTGTTGGCCAGAATACGTGCCATCATCCGCCGGGTCCACCAGGCCAAGACAGGCGATTTGCCCAGCGATTTGTGCTTTGGTGATGTGGTCATAGATTTCAAGTGTTTTGAAGCCCGAAAAGGCGATAAGGTTCTGGATCTGTCACGTAAGGAATTCGGAGTGCTGCGGCTTCTGGCTGCACGGGTGGGTGAGGTGGTGACCCGCGATGAGCTGCTGGATGAAGTGTGGGGTTATGACCAGTATCCCACCACGCGGACAGTGGACAACCACATCTCTCTGCTGCGCACAAAACTCGAGGATGATCCTTCCAATCCTCATCACCTGATTACAGTTCATGGAGTCGGCTACAAACTGGTTCTCGATTGATTCAGTCATGACATTTTCATGACAAAAAGCAGAAAATTTCATGAAAAAATTTTTGCATAGAAAAGACATTTTGCTGAAGGTTTGATGACACATTCCGAAGCTGAAGGCGCTAGATTATGGGTGAAAGCAAAATGAAAGGAGAGATTGGATGAAAAAACTTTCAATCCTAACCGCTATTTTGACCCTGATGGTTTTCAGCTTCGGAAGTCTTGCCATACAGAACGGCTATGATCTTTTCCAGAAAGCCTTAGCCAAAGAGCGGGCAGAAGGAAACCTGGAAGAAGCCATCGTGCTCTATCAGAAGGTTATCGAGGAATCCAAAGATGAGTCCTTATCTGCTAAAGCTCAATTCCGGATTGGAGTCTGTTATGAGAAACTGGGAAAACAGAAAGCCCGGCTGGCGCAAGAGGCTTTTCAGAAAGTCGTCGACAATTACCCGGGCCAATTGGAAATCGTGAGGTTAGCCAGAGAAAAACTCACTCAGTTCCTGCAAGCCAAATCTATGGGAGAGAAAGAGGATAAGGAATTTGCTTTAAGGAAGGTCGGGATTGGCCCTGAGTGGGGACAGGGGGAAATCTCCCCGGACGGCCGCTATATTTCATTTATCGATTGGGATACCGGCGACCTTGCCGTGCAGGATTTGACCACGGGCGAGAAGCATTACATCACCCATAAAGGCTCCTGGGAAAAATCAAGGGCCATGGCCAACAATTCTAGGTGGTCTCCGGATGGGAAGCATATTGTGTATGATTGGTGGGGGGATAAAGACAGTGAGCCAGATTTTGCGTGCATCCGCATTGCCAGTGCCGATGGTTCGAAAACCCGGACTCTCCTCAAAGTTTCACCTGAGCAGGAAGTGTCATTCACTGATGGATGGTCTCCAGATGGAAAATTCATTTTATCCTCAATACACAAATCTTCTTTGCTCGGTCAACTTGTGCTCATTTCCGTCGATGATGGATCCGTGCGCATTCTCAAATCATTCGATAAAGAGAACAAATGGATCAATGCAGATTTTTCACCGGACGGTGACCACATTATTTTCGAGCGTCGACAAGAAGACAGCTCAGTCAATAGTGATTTGCATCTCTTTTCGATCGAGGATGGCAAGGAAACTCCTCTTGTCACACACCCAGCCAATGATAGGTTTCTCGGTTGTGCCTCTGATGGAAAAAGTGTCCTATTTGCAAGCGATCGCAGAGGCACTCAAGACGTTTGGCTCATCCAGTTGAAAGAGGGAAAAATTCAAGGAGCTCCTCGTTTGGTCAAGGAAAGTTTGAGAGATATTGAGCCGCTTGGTTTTACCACTGATGGTTCGTTCTATTATGTTTTGCCAAGGTCGAAAAAAGATGTTTATATCGCTTCCTTTGATCCTACAAAAGAAAATTGGATAAAGATCCCAGAGAAGCCCATCGAATATGTCGGGAGAGCCTGCCATTCACCTGCCTATTCCCCTGACGGGAAATATTTGGCGTTTATTTCTGATAGGGGGACCTATCAAAAATCACGGTTTGTCATCTGTGTCTGCAATCTTCTAACAGAAAAAGAACAGGAGTTTTATCCTGGGCACGTGAATTTGATGGACCTCGCGTGGTCACCTGATAGCCGGTTCCTTTTTACAAGAGCAAGTGATAGGCCGTCTTCGGATTTTGGCAGTGAATTTTTTAATTACATGATCTGCAGGGTCGATACTAGAACAGGCGAGGTCCAAACAGTGACCCAAAGCGAGGAAGACGAAAATCATAAAATCAACAGGTTTATCCATTCAATCGATTGTTCTGTGGACGGAAAATCCATTTTCTATGTGGCTGAGGATGATAAAGAAGAGAAATGTCAGTTGATCCAAAGAGATCTTCAGACCGGATTAGAAAAAATATTATTCAGTGTGTCTTCTCCTGATAGATTCTTTATCATTTCGCGCTCTCCGGATGGGAAGTATTTGGCTTTGACCGAATCGGATGAAAGTCTAGGACGGATGATTAAAATAATCCCGATCGGAGGTGGAGAAGCACGAGAACTCCTGAATTTTAGACCTAATGTGGGCTATATTCCATATTGTGCATGGACGAATGATGGGAAGCACGTTCTGTTCACTAAGCCCATGAAAGATCTGACCGAAATATGGTCTGTACCTGTTGCTGGAGGCGATCCCCAAATGTTGGGTTTTAAGAAGAGTCGGCTTGGTTTTAATCAGGGCAGGATTTATCATCTCACAGTGCATCCCTTTAAGCCTTATGTCGCCTTTAATTCTTTTACTCAACAAGACCCGGAAATATGGATGATAAGGAATTTCCTGCCAACGGAAGTGAAAGTGAGCAAAGGAGGGCAGAGATGAGAAGAGCAGGGATCTTAAGTGCTGTGTTGCTTTTAGTCACCTTTGGCTTTGCTTCCCTCGCCCTCCAGAACGGCTATGATCTTTTCCAGAAAGCCCTGGCCAAGGAACGGGCAGAAGGAAACCTGGAAGAAGCCATCGCTCTCTATCAGAAGGTCATCGAGGAATCCAAAGATGAATCCTTAGCCGCCAAAGCCCAGCTCCGCATCGGTATCTGCTATGAAAAGCTGGGACTCAATAAATCCAAACTGGCTCAGGATGCCTTCCAAAAGGTGATCAGCGATTATCCAGGGCAAAGGGATGTTGTGAAGATGGCGCAGGAAAAGCTGTCCAACCTTGTCCAGGCTCAGACTTTAGTTGAACAAGGCGATAGAGGGAAAAATCTACGGTTAGTCTGGGAAGGGCCAGATGTGGAAGTGATGGGGGGACCTTCCCCTGACGGCCGGTACATTTCCTACACTGACTGGAACACAGGAAACCTCGCTGTCTACGAAATCGCCACCAAAAAGAAACGGCCATTAACGGGCAATAAGACCTGGAATGAAAGTTTCCCCCTCTATTCTCGTTGGTCTCCTGATGGAAAGAGAGTTGCCTACGACTGGACGGACAAAAGCGGAAAGGGCGAACTGAGAATTGTCAGACTAGATGGATCAGAACCACGAGTCCTACTTGACTCTCGTCCTGGAGTTATAGTCTCAGACTGGTCTCCTGATGGAAAATATATCCTAGCCCTGATTTTTACAGAGGAGGATGGTTGTCTTGTATCACTTGTTTCGGTTGCCGATGGCTCCATCAGCACTATTAAAAAGAGGGAATGGAGAGAGGGCAACATGAGATTTTCCCCTGATGGTAAGTATATAGCGTTCAATTTTCAGTCTGAAAAGGGATTTGATAGTGATATATATATTTTTTCTATTAAGGAGAAAACCGAAGCTCCTTTGATCGAAAACCCTGCCAATGATTTTTTTCTGGGTTGGATTTCGAACGGAAAGTATCTTCTGTTTGCCAGCGACCGTACGGGAACATTCGATGCCTGGGTCCTTCCGATTTTCGATGGAAAGCCTCAAGGCGAACCGCAGATTGTCCAGAGGAATATCATGCTTGAGTGATGCTCCGATAAGGAAAATGAACTTGCCTTTTGAGGGACGCAATTATTGCCCCGAATTTTCACCTGATGGGAAAAAAATCGCATTTGTGAGGGGCTCTCTACCTGAACGTTCGACAAATTATCTCAAGGGTCCCAACTTTCTTTGTATCCGCTCGCTCGAAGATGGACAGGAAAAGGTTTTCCCTCTCAACCATCATGTTTTTGATCTGCGCTGGTCACAGGATTCTTCTTCGGTCATGGTGAGTGGAAGGAGGGGAAGGGGAGAAAAACCCGACGCAGGACGTCTCGTGATGGATGCGAATACAGGGGAGATTTCTAGGATAAAGAGGTCGTCACTTTCTGCTAAGTGGTCTGCAGGTGGGAAGGCTCTCTTTTATCTCCAATATCTCGATTCCGGTTGCCCTATCATTTCTCAGAACATTGAAACAGGAAAAACGAAGGAGATCCACCGAATAGACCGGAAAAACCGTCCAAATCTCACCATCTCTCCGGATGGGAAATGGCTGGCTGTGATTGAACAGCCTATGAAAAATCCGTCTGGGAAAAGCGAGAGAAGTATTAAGGTCATTTCGACCGAAAGCGGAGAATCCCGTGTGCTGTGCCGGTTCGAGGATGATTCTAATCATATGGTTACACCGCGGTGGAGCGCTGATGGACGGTTTGTGATCTATCCGAGACTTCAGCGTGGAGATGAAGATTGGGAGTTATGGCGGGTGCCTTTAAATGGAGGCCAACCAAAACAGATGGGAATTTCCATAACTCGAGCCTACACCATAAGTCCTCATCCCGATGGCCGACTGATTGCGTTTACTTCTCAGGGATTGAACCAAAGACCTCCAGGGATCTGGGTAATGGAGAATTTCCTTCCAGATGAAAAATGACAATCTTTGACATTATTTGACTTTGATTTGACACAGTAGGTAAGGAAGGGCGGTAATAATAAATTAGATCGGGCCTTTGCAGCAAAGAGGAGGTGCGGATCATGCATAAAATTTTATCTATTCTAAAGGTTTCCTTGATAGCGATATTTGCTCTTTCATTCATGAGCAATTCTCTTTTGGCAGATGAGATAAAAGTCAAGATGGAGAATGGCATTCCTGTTGTCTATAATCCGAAGGAACCTGTGCCTTTGCCCGATACGCCATCTCAGTTGACACTTATAGAGGACCTCAGGCTTGGCGACCCGGATGAAGACATGAACTACCCCTTTTCGACGTTGTCCTGGCTCTGTGTCGACGATGATGAAAACATTATCACCATGGATAACGAAGAAGGCTGTATCAGGGTATTCGACAAAACAGGCAAGCTCATCAAAAGGTTCGGCCGGAAAGGACAAGGGCCAGGAGAATTTCAGAATGTCACATTTATGATGGTTCTCGAGGGGGATAAAATCGGCGTTGTTGACCGAGCCAACCATCGGTTGTCTCATTTTTCACGAGATGGCAAATTTCTCAAAGAGGTTAAACTGGGGGAATATTGGAACGTTTACAGGATCAAAGCTGATAATCAGGGATTTTTGTATGCGAATTTTGTAACGTATCACCCGACCGAGAATGAAGTGGGTTTCACAGTAGATTTGATGAAGTTTGACCCAGATTTTCAGCCGGTGATGACGATGGGAAGCCTTGAAGACAGCAGCAAAAGGAGAGAGGTCATTATGATCGAGAAGCGTTTTGGTTATGATGTGAGAAGAGACGATGTTTTGGTATGGGGGATCAATACCGAATATGTCCTGCACTTTGTTAATCCGGAAGGGAAAATCATCCGAAAGGTCGTGAAGGATTACGATCCGGAAAAAATAACAGAGGAGGACCGCAAATGGCATTACAAACTCCAATTCGGGGATAGAAAGCTGCCTCCTCAGGTAAAATTGAAATATCCCAAGCATTATTATCCATATAGTTATCTCCTTTGCGATGATGAGGGGAGAACATATGTGAGAACTTACCAAAAGGCAGGCCAGGGGGAAGTCTTTTTCGATGTTTTCGATTACGAAGGTAGATATATCGCCAGATTTGCTCGTCCTGTGGGCGAGATGCCGATGGTGATCAAGAAAGGTAAAATGCACAGCAATTTTAAGAGACAGGAATGATTTGCCTCTCATGAGGCGATATAAGATGGTCTGGGAATAGATAAAAAACACAAAGCTAGAAGTCTCAAAGAGAAAAATTTAACTTTTTTCTTATGTTGTGAGAATTTTTCTATCATTTTTTCGTCTTTTTAAACAAGAGGCTTATATTGACATACAGCCATACTTATTGTATGGTTATATGTATGAAAGTGAAAACGACATTGAAGATCGATGATTCTGTCATGGCTCGTCTGAAAGAGGAGGCTGTACGCAGGGGATGCACCATGTCCGAACTTGTGGAGTCTGCCCTCCGGCTCTTGCTCAAGAGCGGGAGGGCGCAA
>Ga0180433_10010990_pt1 | contig 10799 bp, 5 predicted proteins | sample SS_ome_8_FD_132980 | JGI IMG/M metagenome (GOLD analysis project Ga0180433, IMG submission 132980) | Hypersaline lake sediment archaeal communities from the Salton Sea, California, USA - SS_1_D_1 metaG | ecosystem: Environmental > Aquatic > Non-marine Saline and Alkaline > Hypersaline > Sediment...
CTTCAATGCGTCCATCGCTCTCTCCAACCTGTCCAAATCTTCTTTTCTGGACATAATGACACTTGGCGTGGTAGCGTCGATGGGTCCGGCAGTGCCAACAAATCGATCCCTGGTAGTTGGTCGATAGTCCTCCAGTCGGACTTCCTTGCGAATATCGCGCTTCTCGGCATGAAGTCTGTCTATACTGTGGCGAAGGGCGTTTTCGGCTATTCGTGACAGCCACCGCAGGAAATCTCCCTCATTCTTATACGTGAAGCCTTCTAATCCGGTCACGGCGGAAACAAGAGCCTCCTGCACGAGATCCATCGAATCCATCTTTGGGCGAAGCTCTTTGCCCATGCGAAGCCGCACTATGCGTCGCACCCGTTCGCCGTAGGCCTTGCACAATTGGTCTAAGGCAGAGTTGTCACCGTCCTTGGCCAGCGTAACAAGATACTTTGTCTTACGGTTACACACGGACGCCATCTTTCGCCGACCTCCAGTATTGTTAGATGCTACAAGAATTTTACCAATCTTCGGCAAAACATTCAATTGGGCCGTTAGGTTGCACCCGTTTTTCGGTTTATAAGAGTAGGGCCCGTGAGACCAAACAGGCAAGATAAAAGAAACCGGACAATCTAACACAGGTCAAAATGAATGCTCAAACAAATCCGAAGGAGTGCCCCCAATAGCGGGCCCCCTATGACGCCGGTGCCTGGTCCGGTCGGTTGGTTTGCCCGCTCGGACGCGGGACAAATTTGTTCTAATGCAAACCAGGAAGGATAACAAACATGAATACGCGCAGAACTCTCAAAGTTGTGGCAGCGACGGTGCTTTTCGGCGCGGCCTCTATCAGTTCAGCAGGAGACCGCACATGGACGAGAAAAACCGATATGCCGACGCCGAGGTTCGGCCTTTCGGCCAGTGTGGTGGACGGCAAAATATATGTCATCGGGGGTGGACAAAATCTATTCGGAGCATATCTTCGGATCGTGGAAGTATATGACCCAGCGACAGACACATGGGCAACGAAAGCCAACATGCCCACCGCACGGTGTTTTCTTTCCACCAGCGTAGTGAACAACAAGATTTACGCCATCGGCGGTTCTCCAGGTGCGCAGACAGATAGTCCGGCCGTGGAGGAATACGACCCAGTGACCGACGCTTGGACGGGGAAAGCCGACATGCCAACCAGCAGGACCTTTCTATCCACGAGCGTGGTGGATGGCAATATCTATGCCATCGGCGGACGTATGTATCCTGGAGGCGTTGTATCCACTGTGGAAGCCTATGAGCCGGAAACCGATACCTGGACACGGAAGGCCGACATGCTGGCTGCGAGGGCGTCACTATCCACCTGCGTCGTAAACGGAAAGATTTATGCCATTGGAGGCAAAGGTTCTGATGTTGATCTTTCGATCGTGGAGGAATACGACCCGAAGACGAATTCCTGGACGCGGAAGAGAGACATGCCGAGGGCAACCAGAGCTCCGTCCACCACCGTTCTTGGCGGCAAGGTCTATGCCATCGGCGGTGGAGTTCCTGGGACGGTTTTTGCAACTGTGGAGGAATACGATCCAACAATGAACACGTGGACAACCAAAGCCCGCATGCCCACAGCAAGGTTCTTACATTCGAGTGCCGAGGTGAATGGGAAGGTTTACGTTGTTGGGGGCTCAATGCAATGGTCGCCCCAGGTAGCTGTTTCAACGCTGGAAGAATATGACCCAAATCCTTTCATGGCTGACCTTAATGCAGACGAGATAGTGAACTTCAAGGATTTTTCCATGTTGGCTAAATACTGGTACCAGGACCACTCACCCCTTGTCAACTATAGGCTATCCTACAGGGACTTGGCTGTCTTGGCTGATTATTGGCTAACCGAAATTCTGCCGCTCAGCTTGATTGCGCGTTGGAAGCTCGATGAGACAGAGGGCTCCATCGCGCATGATCGTGCCGGTGACCACGATGGCACGCTTCATGGTGACCCAATCTGGCAGCCTACCAGTGGCATAGTCAACGGTGCGCTCGAGCTTGATGGGATTAGTGACTATGTCAGCACGCCCTTCGTTGTGGCCGGGGTGGATGTACCATTCAGCGTGTTTGCATGGGTCAAGGGCGGGGCGCCGGGCCAGGTAATCCTGTCTCAGAGAGGAGTTCCTGCAGTAGCCTGGCTTGCCACAGACCCATCGGATGGCTCGCTTGTCACAGACTATCCGGGTTTACTTCGTCGCTCATTAGCCTCACAAACGGTTGTGACTGATGGCCAGTGGCGCCGCGTAGGGCTCGTCTGGGACCCGCCCGACAGAATGCTGTACATCGACGATGTCGAAGTAGCCAGCGACAAGCATCCGCTGCTCGGAGGTTCGGATGCAGGGTTCTATATCGGGGCCGGCAGTAATCTTGACCCCGGCACTTTTTGGTCCGGCCTGCTCGACGATGTCCGCATCTACAACCGGGCGATAGTACCAGCCAGTATCGACGGTAGATAGGATGGAAGAGGCCCTGGACAAGAAACCGGACAAGCTTCCTCGTAAGAGCCAGCTCCAAAACAAGCTGGATAGATCAGCATTCGTTTACGACTCTTCATCTTTTTTATGGAGCTCGTAAGTGGCTTTGGATATGCACATCAGGTAATTTATCCAAGTTAGTGCGTGAAGTGATCATGAAATGCCTTAAAGGCAAACAACAAAAGAGCTGCCAACATGAACCCAAGCTACTTTGAAAAACCTGGAAAATATTTCAACGGTAGAGACACGCTCAATTCGAGGGCAAACTCGCGGGACAAGACTACGACCAAACTACAACCAAAAGATGCAATATCTGCGATTTATGTGATATTTCCCAGTTGCTAAGTGCTGAAACCAGCAATACTTGCAAGAAAAAAGGATTTGAACAAGAACATCAAGGGCAAGCTCTATTATTTCGCAAGTAGCAAGCAACGGGTACGGCAGCGATGAAACGGCTTTAGAGTCGTAGGACGGGGTCATCCAACACGTCAATGGAATCTTGGATATGCCGTGGCAGACCACTGGGCGGCTGGGCGCGAAGCCTTTGCATTTGTCGGGCGGGTATGCTATTCTCCTGGCAAGCTGTGTGACATGCATCGTGTATGGAGATGGCCGATCTCATAGACGTGTAGGAGGTAAGCCTGAATGTACGAAATGGCGCGCAAGAGCACGACTTCGGTTCTATTGACGAGTTTGGCCTTCTTTGCAGGGATCAGTACGTCTGCGACAGCAAAGCCAAGCTCGCTCCGTGTCGGGTGGATGCTATGTGGGATTAGGAAAACTCGTTACCATACTTTCGGGAAGCGCGTTGCAAAAAATAGATATACTTGTCCGAAAATTTTGCAAAGGCAACATCTTGAGGGGATTGGGAAATGGCAAAAACAGTTGGGATTACACGCCGGAGTCTATTGAAGGGGGCAACAGGACTTGTTGCGAGTACTATAGGCTTGCCCTGTGTGGTCCCTTCATCGTCTCTGGGTAAAGCGGGAAGTGTCGGCCCCGGCAGCAAAATCGTAATGGGCAGTATTGGCATGGGTGGTCAGGGTACACATAACACAAAGGCGTTCTTAGGCAATCCAGGAGTTCGGGTGGTCGCCGTCTGTGATGTTGTAGAAGCTCGGCGGCAAAAGGCCAAACACCTTGTTGACCAACACTACGGCGACCAAGAGTGCGCTGCATACAATGACTTTCGTGACCTTCTGGCTCGTGACGATATCGATGCGGTGTTGATTGCCACGCAAGACCATTGGCACGCGTTGATTGCCGTGGCTGCCGCGCAAGCCGGCAAAGACATCTATTGTGAAAAACCAATGGGAGTAGCGGTACTCGAAGGCCGGGCAATCCGCGATACCGTGCGGCGATATGGGCGAGTTCTTCAGACCGGCACGCAGCAACGCTCGGATCAGAAGTTTCGATTCGCATGTGAGCTGGCGAGAAATAGATATCTCGGCGAAATCCATCGCGTCAAGGTCGGTGCCCCGGGTCCTACGTACAAGCGGACATATCGCAAACCTGTGACTGAGGAACCTATTCCACCAGGGCTGGATTACGACATGTATATCGGCCCGGCTCCCATGAAACCTTATAACGGCGGGCGTCTGGCCTGGCCGGACTGGTATCTTATTTGGGATTACTGTGCCGGATTTATCGCTAATTGGGGCGTGCATCATCTGGACATTGCCAATTGGGGGTGCCCTGTGCTTTGCAAAGAGCCGGCTGAAGTCGAGTGTAGAGGCAGCTATCGGAATGATGGCCTGACCGACAATATCAACGATTGGCAGGCTGAACTCAGTTATACAGGCGGCCTTCGCATGACGTTTACAGATACGGGCAATCCCAACAAGCAAGGATGCCGGTTTGAGGGTGAGAAAGGCTGGGTCCACGTCAACCGCCGCGGCATTTGGGCTGAACCGGCGTCTTTGTTAAAGATCAAGATAAAACCGAATGAGACACACTTGGGCGATTCGAATAATCACCATGCGAACTTTATCAATAGCGTGCGGACTCGGCACGATCCTATAGCTCCGGTAGAAGCCGGCCACAAAGCGTCCTATCTCGGCCTTATTTGTGAAATTGCCTGCCGGCTGGAACGCAAGCTGAGGTGGGACCCGGCCAAGGGAGAATTCGTTGATGACCCCGAAGCCAACCAACTGTTGGCACGGCCGATGAGGAGCCCGTGGCACTTATAATTGTCTGCCGGTCACATACGCAACAAACCTTCATGTAGGGGCATGTTTTTCTTTGGCAATTTCCACGGATGTATTTTTTGCCGACAACGCTCTCAGTGTGAGAATTTACTTGACTCGTAGTGTCCTTCTTCTTAGAATAGATATGTTGCAAGTGCAGGTGAGGTGACCTATCACTACAGAGCATGATCCATGGTGATGCGCATAAAGGCACTGTGCAACATGGGGACAGGGTGATGTTAAGCGTATCGATCGCCTGTGTCTCCTTTTTTTGTGCGCTCGGATTTGCTTGTTACGTGCAGTAAGCTACGCGCTTTGCGATTGGCGGGTGGTCGTATAGGAGTAGTTCCACGAGCCTGTGGGGTGACGGGTCGCTGAGGTTCTGACTGCTCAGTTTGGTAATAGCGGAAACAAAGCTCTTGTTATCGGCTATATGGTCAAGGGCGAATCTGTCTGCCTGCTTTTCCAGATAGCGGCTGTAGCCATTTTGAATTGGCAAAAGCAGCAGGCCCGCGGCCACAAAAATCATTACCAGAAGAGGAAACGCCGCAATATCGTGGATGCTGTCGAAGCCCAGCAGATTCACACTCCTGGCGAACAACAAATACGTGATGTAGAAGCAGGCCAGAGAGGTCGTTGCGCCAAAACCAAGCATTCTCCAGGTGTGGAGCAAACGCACGTGGCCCAGTTCATGGGCGAAAACCGCCTCGATTTGATCCTGTGAATAATTCTCCAGGAGCGTGTCGCCCAACAGTATGCGGCGTCCTCTTCCGAATCCTGCGACGGCGGCGTTTGCCTTTTTGGTTTCCTTGCTGAACTGGATTTCGAAAACGTTTTTGATGCGAACGCTACATTTCTTGCCCAGTTCCAGTAGCTTATTTCGCAATTCGCTGTCGGGCAGCGGCCTGCATGTGTAGAACAAAGGAATAATGAGAACCGGTGCGATCTTTCCCAGGACGATGGTCATCAATAGCCATACCGCGGTGATCAGCAGCCACCAAGAATTCGGAAAATTCCTGAGCAGAAAATAGAGTGCTTCCGTTACCGCCAGAAGGATGGGCAAGGACACTATCGCCTTCTTGAGGCTCTTTTTTAGCCAGCCAAACACCGTCTGAGTGGAGAGACCGAATCTATGCTCCAGCACGAAGCCATCATAGAAATCCAAAGGGGCAAATAGCACATAATAGATGCCGCTGAAAATCGCCAGATACAGGGCAACCTGTAAGTAAAAATTTCGACTCCATGTGACCACTACGTTTCTTAGCAGTGCCGATGTACCTGAAAACAGGACAATCACCAGAAAAACTACGGTCAGGACCAGTTGGATGACCGTTAACCGGATCTTGAAATTCGAGTACTGCTTAGCTCGTTTCAGACTCTCGTCCATATAGTCAAATAGCAGCCGGTGCTCATTCCTTTGTATGGGGCGTCGCATGTGATGCCGCCCCGTTTGTTGAAATTCAGGAACACGCTGACACGAACTACAGGTCCTGCTTCCAGCACACCACTCGGCCGTCGACTGTTGCGAAATATAGGTATCCGTCGCAGGCGGCAAAACTGTCATACACAGGCGCGGCCTTCATTTCGTACTCCGCCAGCTTTGTGCCATCTTTTGTCGAGACGGCCCACAGTCTGACTTTTTTGTCGGGATTATTCGAGTCAAAGTCGGTGACTTGCTCAGGCCCTGCCAGGAGGAGCACGTCGCCGGCCAGAAGCATCGCGCGGGGATAAAAGGGAATTGACTCAGACCAGATATATTTCACCTCGGGCTGCTGTTTGCGGCCCTTCTTGCTTTTCTGTGTCTCTGTCGGCATGACCGGCGTGGCGTACGCGCCATACAGGTGATATTCTGCCTGCAATCCAAGATGGCTGCCGGTTACCGTGTAGCCCTTCCTGCCGAAGCCATAGGCGAATTTCGCATCTCTCACGAGTGCCCGGCCGGAGACATGGGTGCTCCCGGCCCTTGTCCAGCCGCCGTATCCGCCTTTCATTTCGTCTCCGATCTGTAGGTACGTGCGGTGCCACCAGGTATCGTCTATGAAGCCTACCGAACAGAACAGGTGGTCCACATTCGGCTCGAGTGTTCTTCCCATGAAGTCAAACCGCTGATGCCTCATGAAGATCGAAGAACCGTCGGAGGACAGCACATCAGGAATGGCCCCCGGCATTATGACGCCACGGATTACATCTTGCGGTTCTTGACCCGTTTCCGGGTCGCGATGGCAAATCCGCTTTCTAAAGACCAGCTTGCCTGTTAGGGCGTCCACTCCGCACAGGTAAACGCCGCTATCGATGTATGACGACCTGCCGGCCGCTGCGTAAGCCATAGCATGAGGATAGTCCTTCGGCCCTTCGCACACAAGCACGTTGCCGTGCACGGGCCACACGGATTCCAACTGATTGTACGAGACGATCTGGCGTGCTTCCGGGGCTACGCGAAAACGCCATACCAATGCGCCGTCCTGTGCTCGCAAGCAGTACATCCACCCATCAGCGGAACCAAAGTACACCCTATTTCCGTGGACCGTAGGTGGCGAGTCCACGCGTCCGCCCGCCGTGTAACTCCAAAGCGGTGAGCCATTGGCTGCGTCCAGCGCATGTACGGTGTGAGCGTCGCGCTGGGCAACGTACAGCCTGCCTCTTGCCACAACAACCGCCGTCAGTGGCCCGGCCAGAGTTTGTTCCCAGCCCTTTTTCAATTTCGGCGATAATGTGACGGTGGTGGAGCCGCTCCGCGCAGCATCATGCCGATATGTTGGCCAGGCAGTTGATTCTTCCACTATCTGCTTTGCATCCGTCGCCTTCTGTGCGCCGGCAAAGACCGGGCCTTTTTCCAACTGCTCGGGCTCTTTTGCGAAGGGAATGTCCCGCAGGCCACTTAGCGCGTTAAAGCCGTTGAGTTTGGCCGTGATGTAGCACGCACATGAGTGCGACGGTGCATACACAAAGCCGTTGCAAGGGAGGATACCGTATTGACACGCGCCGCGGACCCAGTGATTTGCGATGATGCAGTCGGCGCTCATATCGACGAACTCCACGCCTGCCCGTCCATGAAGCACATATTTCGAGGTGGCCTTGTGCCGGTAGCATCTGCCATGCCCGAAGCCAAGGGTGTAGTTTTCCTGATCCGGTTTGCGCTCCGCGACAACTTCGCCCGTATGAAGATCATAGACCTTCGTTATGCCCGGCTGTTTTCCCCAGGCCAGGATACCACTCCAGACGTTGCCGTCCACGACAAAGACATCCACAGGAGAATTGAAGCCCTCGTGACAGGGAACCGTCCAGAGCTTCTTTCCCGACTGCGCGGAGAAGGCCATGATCTGCCCGCCTGTCAGGATGTGGTTGGCGGAGACGCGCCACTCAATTTTGCCTGTGTCCTCGCCGCCGGTGTCAACCGGCTTATCCGGTGCACGATCTGCGGAAAGCACGACCCCATCCTTGACGACCAAGGTCGGTGTCAGCCAGGCATAGCGGTGCGTAATCCCGGGTCGCCTCGCCCGCCACAACTCGTTTCCGGAATCGGCGGCCAACGCTATCAAGTGCTCGTCGTTCTGAAAGAAGACCCGTCCATCGCAAACGGTCAACGTCAGCGGCAGTATGTCTACAGCGTCGCCATCATCCTTTTTCCACAGGAGCTTTCCGGTTGCGGCGTTTACCGCGCGAATGTGTTTCGGCATATATTGTGTCACGTATTCTTTGTATGCACCGCGCCACACAGGGAAGTGCCGGAGAACCTTGCCGGTTGTCGGACTCTTCTGCTTCAGAGGCGCACTGATTACCAAAAAGAGCTTTCCCTGGTGAGCGATGATTTCGTGGGTATTTGCCGTGTCCTTGTACGTGTGCAGTACTTCGCCTGTGGCTGCATCCAGCCCGGTCAGAGGTTCGCCGTAGCCAAGCGTGACGTACACGCGGTCGCCGACAGCCACAAGACGTCTGGGCAGTTCCGCGGGGCCGCTGCGAAACGGTCGCAGTTGGTCCTCCCAGGGCGATATTTCTTTCTTCCAGAGAAGCACGCCGCTGAACGCATCCCGTGCCACCAGCATCCACTTGGAAGGTGCCTTTACCGAGGCGATGGGGCCTTCATCTGCAATGTAGAAGATACGGCCGGAAGCTGAGACAGCCGCGCTGATGCTGGAGAGGTGATCATGGCTCCGGGCCCACTTGGGACCCGCCACCCACTGCATGTACCGGGGCGGTTCGATCCGGGTATCTTCGGCGACAGCATTGTTGTTGGGACCGTGCAAAAAGTGTGTCCACTCATCAATCTCTTCCGGCCAAGGCTTTTTGCGTTTGTTCCAGTTGTCGTCCGACTTGACATAGGCGACGCCATCCGGGGCCAGGATGCGCATGATCTCGCTGTCTGTAAGGTCCTCGCGGCAATCCACGATAAGAAGATTGACCAGATTATCTGCGTATGGCAACCGCTTTCCGTTCCATCGGATGACGCTCACCGGGCCTAACTTTCCTTGACTTCGCAGATATGCCCTGGCCTCTGCCACCTGCTTGGGATCGGTGTCAAGGCCCTGCACCAGGTAGCGCTGATTTATCCAAAGCGAGGAAGTCCATCGGCCGTTGCCGCATCCGACATGCACGATAAGCCCGCCCTTGACGCCTGATTCACGCACCAGTTGTGCAGCACTTTGCTGTTGTTGTTCGTGCACGTCTGCCGGAGCTGCAACGGTGCAGAGGAGAACAAGCCAACCACAGATTGATAGCTGTCTCATTGCTATGGTCCTTTCACGATCCGACAATTCTTTGTACTGTCATATCTTACTGTATTTGCCCCGCTTGAAAAGAGCCATTGCTGTCTCTTCATTGTGCTCCCTTGAGATTTTCAAGACTGGAGTGATCCCGGCTTCGTCAGGGCATAGCCCGGCTTCGCCGTCCCGCTCCGGCTCGCTGCGCCGAGACGAGTGGCGACGCCCGGCGGTTTCGTAGATTTGGCTGCCATGTTTGTTGACAGTGGACGCAAAAAGACATACCTAATAGGGCACAGAGATTGCAAACCCGGAGCAATGCTCAGTGACGTGCATGTTTTCGTAATAGATGCCTTGATGTAAGGAGATAACGTTATGTGCGTAAGAACGTTGCTTTCCCTTGTCTTGCTATTCAGTGCCGTCTGCGCTGCTCGTCGTGGCGAAGCGCCAAGCCGGAGCCAGGCCGGGAACGACCGTGCGGCTAAACAAAGCGTAGCTTTCACCTTCAACGAAGATGATCCGAGCATTGCTTTCGCTGTTGAAGACATCAAGAAGGCCTTGCTCGATGCGGGCTATGATGTCCACGGCAGCAACTCGGATCTGCGCGTGGTCTTCGATAGATTCGAGTTCGGCATGGGGCCTCAAGCCTTTCGCATCCGCAAGGAAGGCGACAAAGTCATCCGGATTGTCGGCGGGGACTCGTGCGGCGCCATGTATGGCGGCCTGGAATTGGCTGAAATGATCACCCTGGGCGGTGGACTCGACGCCGTGCAGGAAATCGCCAGGAAACCTTATATCTTCCGTCGCGGCCTGAAATTCAATATTCCCTTCGATGCCCGCGCGCCCAGCTACGACGATACCGGCACGGCCGCGCAGAAGAATATCCCGGTCATGTGGGACTTTGATTTCTGGCGGGAATTCCTCGATACGATGGCGCGGAACCGCTACAACGTGCTCACCCTCTGGACGACGCACCCTTATCCGGGCCTGGTCAAGCTGAACAAGTATCCCGGAATCGGTTACGACGACGTTTGTGTCCTTAAGGAAACGGTCGACACAAAAACTGATCGTCACTTCAATAAGCTGGACATCTACCACCCGAGCAACTTCAAGGTGGTCAAGAAGATTCCCCTCGATGGAAAAATCGCCTTCTGGCAGCGGGTCTTCGATCACGCTGAAGCTCGCGGCATAGAGATTTACGTCTTTCACTGGAATATCTATACCTTTGGCGCAAAAGGAAAACACGGAATCGACGACCGGCCGGACAATGCCAGGACCATCGAATACATGCGCTACTGCATCGGAAAATTCCTGAAAACCTATCCGCAGGTGGACGGTATCGGCGTCACGGCCGGCGAGCATGTGGATCGACAACGGGTAAAGAACGTCGGCGGTATCGAGCAGTGGCTCTGGCGAACTTATGGGCA
>Ga0180433_10010992_pt1 | contig 10798 bp, 10 predicted proteins | sample SS_ome_8_FD_132980 | JGI IMG/M metagenome (GOLD analysis project Ga0180433, IMG submission 132980) | Hypersaline lake sediment archaeal communities from the Salton Sea, California, USA - SS_1_D_1 metaG | ecosystem: Environmental > Aquatic > Non-marine Saline and Alkaline > Hypersaline >...
AAAAACTCGGGCTAAGGCCCTCAGACAGTTTATGATTCTTAATGCTTCACTCAGCTGACCTCTCATTGCCGAAAATGCTCAATGTCGCGCGGAAAAGGCTTTCGGCTACATAGTGACTAATGACAGTTACTTCCGAGACACGACACGAGGTGGACAAATCGTTACTTTGGTACAAAAAAACTCTGCATGATCTTGCTGAATTCTTCTCCACGCCACGTCGAGGAGGGGCTTGTTGCGTCAGATACGAGAATCTCTTGTCTCAAAAAAGGCAAGAAATCAGAGACTCCAGGGATAATGACTCTTACTGCCGGGAAATCGAGTACCGGATGGGTGTGGTTCAGTATGATACACTCGGTGTTCAACAGTCGGCATATCTTCTTAATTTCTTCAATCTCGCCGAGCATGTCCTGGATATCAACACGTCTGTAGGTCCTCATCTCTCCTTGTTCAAGAAATGAGATGTCTTTCATAGAAACACCACATCTCATTAACATGTAAAGATCATGAATCCGGGACTTAGGCAGAACCGGTTTGTCAAGCTGTGGACGCGGTGTTCGCAGGGTCTCTCGGCCTTGCACGCCTTCTAGGAGGCATCTTCTTAAACCTTCGTCTGAATGGAAAGATGCGCCGGCTATGAGCATTCTGTGTTCTAGACGGTCAGGCCGCAAATTGTTGTTGATGAAAAGGACGCCTATGCCAGGCAATAGTCCTTCAAAGGAAAGATCCTTAATGACGATGTTCACGTTGTTTGTCTCATAGAACTGAATCATGTCTCTAATGAGCGGACTGGTCACAGAATCTGTGTCAATGGTGGGGACTGCTTTTTCAGGCTTTATGATCTGTATCTGGGCGTGACGTTCAAATATCTCACACGAGGCCTGGATGATCGCCTCTTCGGTGGTGTTGCCTGCTGCCATGCCATTAGAACCATGGATATAGGCAACGAAATTGACCGGAACCTTTACCGTCTTTCCGCTCGTGACTGAAAACCCGTCCACCCAATGCCTGGCCATCCTGCTTTCCTTAATCTCCTCAATGTCTCTATTGGTCAGATGGCTTTCGTTCTTCAGCAGGTCCTCTATACTTAGGGTGTTTTCCAAGTCATCCTGATGGGCATGGACGTATCCCTCCATCCATTCATAATTTAGAAACCTGTTGGTTTGCTGATTGTACAAGGCGGGAAGGTTAAACCGCACCTGTTCCTCAAAAACCGGATAGAACAGCCCGGCGCTGAGGCGTTCAGCCAGTTCCGCGTGTGCACTCGCTTCTGCCAGCTCGGCAGTGATGCCTTTTCCCTCACACACAATCCTTATTGAATCGACCCATATTTGTCCCCAGTGGAGGTGTGGCGAGGCCCCAAAGGGGCGGTATTCAGCGTCGAGCCCCAATCTTTGCAATCCGTCCTTGATTCTCTTGATGGTGTTAGAGGGTAGATCGCATTTGCCGTACTCATTTCTGACGCCATTCCGAAGATTCATGGAACCTGTTACTCCTTAGAAAGAAACGATATAGCACCCTCTTTTGGCGAGGAATATAGAAAGAAATGGCCTTGTGGTCAAGGGGCCACAATATGCCCTTGCCAAGCCTCTCGCAAGACTCGACGAAAGACACCCCACGTCTCGACAGGGCTGGCAGGAGTATGGGTTCAAAACGAATATGCCTTCAGAGGGACGAACCAGGACCAGGCACTTGACAGGGGATCATTGTTATAATATACAAAATCGATCTCTGGAGGCAGCATACCAGCCGTATAAACAAGAAGTATCTAAATGAAAGGGGGAACGTTTTAGGTAGAAAGGATATCCCAATTAATAGAAGATGGCGTCTTGCCGTATAGGCAGATATTCAGTAATTCACCAACAGGAGGTGTTCAGATGGCGGACTATTTCATCAATGTCTTTTTGGATGAAGACAAACTCAAGCAGATTGAAGATGCTGGATTGGCCGATCAGATTCAAGAAATAGACGGCAAAAAGGCCGTTCAAGTGGCCGTCAACAGGAAGGAACAAAAGAAACTCGCGAAGGGCTTCCCGGATGTTGCCTTTGACGCTTCAAATGCCTGCGTGCTTCCCGAAGAGGCAGAGAAGACCTTGTTGGGTTTTATAACGGACAATAGGTCCCTGGACGTGATGAAGTTTGCAATTTTGAAGCTTTACAACCCTCTTGCTGGAAGGAGCATATCTGGAAGGGGCACAGGGGCGCGCTAGGGATCAACCATAAAGCCTTTTGACGCTTTGAGCTGTGGGAGGCAGGGGGGCCTCATTCGGGTGAAGCAGAAGCCCTTGCCTGACCAGCTGATCATAGCACAAGAGCGTTCACCAACAAGATACCATTCAGAGAGGGAATGGGTCCTTGTACCCATTCCCTCTCTTATTCCAAAAAAACCCATCACGAAAGCACGAAAACACGAAGACACGAAATTCTGGCTATGTTTCTTTTTCGTGTTTCCGTGATGAAATTTTGAGTTTTTTGCCACAAAAAACATAAACTTCATTATTTAGGGACTAAGCGCCTAACGGTTCAAAGAGGATCTTGATGAAAAAGCCAAAGACAACCAAAGAATATATTGAAGAACAGGTAAAGACCCTGGTCAGCAGCCCTGAGTGTGGTACCACCCATTACAACCTTGCCGTGGGCTTGATTGCAGAGGGGCGGTGGGATGAGGCGGTGGACGAACTGATGGCTGCCGTGAATGAATGTCCCACCCTGGGAGAGGCCTATGTGGCCTTGGGTGGCATCTCCTTGCACAAGGGAGATCTGGACTCCTGTATCCACTTCAATAAGCGGGCTGTTGCGGTCAGGCCAAAATTTGCCCAGCCTTACGGGAATCTGGGTTTTGCCTATGTGCAGATGGGTGATCCGGAGACGGCCATCGATTTCCTGGAAAAAGCCGTCTCCCTGAACCCCGAGTTTATCCAGGCCCACAGCACCCTCGCCAGTGCCTATTTCATGCAGGGCCGCTTGGATGAATCGATTGCTGTCGCTAACAAGGCTTTAAAGCTTGATCCCACCTTTGCGGTCGCCCACAACAACTTGGCCCTGGCCTATTTCGAAAAGGGGGCTTATGAGAAGGCTGTTGAGCATTGCGACAAGGCCGTGGCCAACGGATTTAACGTTGAGCCTAAGTTCTTGGAAGCATTAGAGCCTTATCGTTAGGCCATGTCCGTTGATCGTTGCTGGGTGTCTGTTGCATGGTTTAGTCAACCTAATTAGTCGATTCATCTAAGTCCTCTTTGAGTAAAGCCCACCAACCCAAAGTCAAGTGCCTGTTGCCATCCCCACACGGATACGTCCTCGCTGATGACCCCTTGTGCCAGTTCCCCATGCGCCTGACCCGCACTGAGGCCGGCCAAACCTCTGAGCCTTCCTTGAGTTATGGCCCGTATTTTCGAGCCATCCAGGATGTTATTTCAAGGAATACCTACAGGCCCTTGATCGATGCCACAGCCAGGCAGCTGGCAGAAGATATTTCCCTGACCGACATTGACGAAATTCTCATCTATGGGGAAAAGCATGGCAGTGACTACCACCCGGCCAGGGTTGAGGTGACGGTCAATGACGCCTGCGCCGCCTTTGTGATGAACGTGGCGGTCACGGCAAGGGGAAAGGACCGCTTGTGTCGTGAATTTGATGTCCTCAAACACCTGAACGACAAATATGATTTCTCCTTTTTGCCGCAGGTTTACTTCCAGGGGGAAGCCTTTTGTAGCGCAGGTTGGGCCGAGGGCTCCATGCTCATGTTTTTGGCGGATTGGTTTAAAGGGTATCATGAATTTCACCTTTCCATAGACGAGAATGACGGTTTCCAGAGACTCGTCGTTTGGGATACGGTCAAAGGTCATCGGTGCCTTTCTCCGTTACAAGCACGGCAGGTGTACCGTCAGGCCGCCAAGGTGATGACGCTCTATTATGACATGGAGACCTTTGAACAGATCTTCCCCTGGCATCATGGGGCCGGGGACTTTGTCGTGAAGACGCAGGATAAATCCCCGGACGTTAGACTGGTGACGGCCAGACAATATGCACCCATGCTGGGATGCTCCGAAGAGATTTCTGTCCAGGAGGCCTTGCTCTTTTTTTTGTTGAACCTGTCTGTCAGGATGCGGCTAGATCGGCTGGATGGCGTGGGTCCTGTTGCCTGGGCAGATGACGACTGCGTGGAAGCGACCGTGGGCGGATTCATAGAGGGCCTGTGGACCAGGGAGCAACAAGGGGGCCTCGATGGGAATTTTTTGGAAGGCTTCTTTCGGTTTTGCCGTCCCCTTACCAAAAACGACCTGTCCGATGGCTGTCATGCCCTGATCGATGCCTGTGACCCATCTGCCCCAGATATCCCGGTGATCAGAAGCCGCCTTGAAGACCATGTTCGGAAACTTCATGCCGCCCTGCACAGCTTCCCACTTGGTGATTCTTTACCTCGAAAGCACGGGAAATAACCGTGTAATTCGAGGTTTTTTTGTTGACAAACCATGCAAATAAGTCTATAGGACGTCATTGCACAAGCGTGTTTTTGTCTTTTTTCGCAAGATCCGTCTCACTTTAGTACACATAACGTCCGTTCCTCTGCGCTTTTGTTCGCACTGCTGCAAAGGGATCATCAGACACTGGGAGGAGGTGAGGGGAGATATCGTTTTTTATATGGAAAGTGGGAAGAGAGGAATTTTCTTAATAAAGAAATGGAGGTGGAATAATGGTTGAATTTAAACACAAGACCCCAATGATCGATCAACTGGAAACAGGGCCCTGGACGAGCTTTGTTTCAGACATCAAGCGGGAGCATGAGTCCAGGATGAAGAACGAAAAGGGGATCGATTACCAGTTTAACCAGAGCTGTTGTGATGACCTCTTGGGTGTCCTGGAATTATCCTACGAGCACGGCAGGACCCACTGGAAGCACGGCGGCATTGTGGGTGTGTTCGGATACGGTGGCGGCGTCATCGGCCGGTACTGTGACCAGCCTGAGATGTTTCCAGCTGTGGCGCACTTTCACACCATGCGTGTCAATCAACCCATGGGGCACTTTTACACCACGAAGTACTTAGAGCAACTCATGGACCTGTGGGAAAGACGCGGCAGCGGCATCACCAACATGCACGGTTCCACGGGTGACATCATCTTTCTCGGGACGAGCACGCCCCAGTTAGAAGAGGTCTTCTATGAATTGACCCACAACATCAACCAGGACCTGGGCGGTTCAGGATCGAACCTGCGTACCCCGTCTGATTGCATGGGCCAGTCCATGTGCGAGTGGGCCTGTTACGACACTCAGGAGATCTGTTATCAGCTGACCATGGAGTATCAGGACGAGTTGCACCGGCCTGCCTTCCCATACAAGTTCAAGTTCAAGTTTGACGGCTGCCCCAACTGCTGCGTGGCCTCCATCGCCCGGTCTGACCTCTCCTTTATCGGTACCTGGCGGGATGACATCCGTATCGACCAGGAGGCGGTGAAGGCGTATGTGGGCGGTGAATTGACGCCTGGTGGTGGTGACCATGCGGGCCGTGACTGGGGCCCCTTTGACATCCAGAAAGAGGTGATTGATCTTTGCCCCACTCAGTGTATGCGATGGGATGGCAGCAAGCTTGAGATCAACACCCCTGAATGCACCAGGTGCATGCACTGCCTCAGCGTCATGCCCAGGGCCCTTCGACCCGGTCTTGACAAGGGTTGTTCTATCCTGGCAGGCGCCAAGGCGCCCATCCTGGATGGCGCCCAGATGGCTACACTGATTGTGCCGTTTATCAAGGTGGAACCGCCCTATGATGAGATCAAGGAAACCGTCGTCGAGCCCATCTGGGATTGGTGGATGGAAGAGGGCAAGAACCGCGAGCGTCTTGGTGAGCTGATCAAGCGGCAGGGCATGCAGAAGCTGCTCGAGGTCACCGGTTTCAAGGCGATTCCGCAGATGATTCAAGAGCCTCGATCCAATCCGTACGTCTTCTGGAAAGAAGAAGAGGTGCCTGGCGGGTGGAAGCGTGACATTAATGAATTTAGGAAATATCATCAAAGATAGGGGGTGACAACGATGGCATTTATATCTTCAGGGTACAATCCCGACAAACCGATGGAAAACAGAATTACCGATATCGGACCGAGATACTATGAGGAGTTCTATCCACCGATTATCAAGAAAAACAAAGGCAAATGGCTCTATCACGAAATCATCGAGCCGGGCATCGTTGTCCATGTGGCTGAAAGCGGAGACGAACTCTATACGATCCGGTGTGGCGGCTGCCGCCTCATGAGCGTGTCCCACATCCGTGAGATCATGGAGATTGCCGATAAGTACTGCGACGGCTATGTCCGCTGGACGACCCGAAACAACGTGGAATTCATGGTAGACAGCAAGGACAAGGCCATGGCCTTGAAAGACGACGTCATGGCCCGAAAGCAACCGGGCGGGTGCTATAAGTTCCCCGTCGGGGGCACTGGTGCTGGCATTACCAATATCGTCCACACCCAGGGCTGGATTCACTGCCATACCCCGGCCACGGATGCCTCGGGCACGGTCAAGGCCACCATGGACGTCCTGTTTGATGAATTTACCAATATGAAGCTTCCGGCCAAGCTCAGAGTGTCCATGGCCTGCTGCCTGAATATGTGTGGTGCAGTCCACTGCTCGGACATTGCCATCCTGGGTTATCACCGCAAGCCGCCCATGATCGACACTGAATACATTGACAAGATGTGCGAGATTCCTCTGGCTATTGCGGCCTGCCCCACAGCAGCCATCAAGCCGGCCAAGGTGGAAGTGGGGGGCCAAAAGGTCAACTCCGTGTCTGTCAATGAGGAACGTTGCATGTTCTGCGGCAACTGCTACACCATGTGCCCGTCCATGCCTTTGGCCGATACAGAAGGGGACGGCATCGTCATCATGGCAGGCGGTAAGATATCAAACAGAATAGACGCCCCCAAGTTTTCCAAAGTGGTGGTTGCGTTTATTCCCAATGAGATGCCCCGTTGGCCGACTATGACGGCCACCATTAGAAAGATGGTGGATGTCTATGCGGCGGATGCCAATAAGTACGAGCGGCTGGGCCAATGGGCCGAAAGGATCGGCTGGGAGAAGTTCTTTGAGAAGACCGGTCTGGAATTCACCCATCATTTGATTGATGATTTCCGTGATCCGGCCTATTTCACCTGGCGTCAAAGCACTAATTTTAAGTTTACCTAAGCCGAAAAGAGATAACAGCTCAAAATACCCTGTGCTCTCCCCGAGGGGAGAGCACAGGGGCGGGCTAAACCGAGATATTTGACATACCGGAAAAGAGGCAAGCAATGGACGAAGAAGCAGCAAAACAGAAGATTATTGAGGCGCTTCAGAAAAAAAAGGGCAAGTCCAAGTTCTATTTGAAGGACTTTTACAAGATGTTGCCCGATGAGAAAAACAGAGCCGTCAAGAACCTGGTGAACAAGATGGTCGGTGAGGGAACCCTCGAGTACTGGTCCAGCGGAAGCACGACTCTGATCGGTCTTAAAGGGGCCGGCAAGCAGCAGCACGGAGAGGGCGAAGATTAGAAGCGGGCTTGCGTTGTTTTCAGGGCTCGGCAGACCATTGATTAAGATCAGGTCTTTTTCCAGTAACAAGAAACCAATCCTATGGCTTTTCCCCGGATTTTGATTGCTGCCCTGCGCGGGGGCTCGGGGAAGACGATAATCTCTTTGGGGTTGATCGCATCCTGGCGCAAGCGCGGGATGGCCATTACCCCTTTTAAGAAGGGACCGGACTTTATTGATGCGGGGTGGCTGGCCCGAGCGGCCGGTCGCCCCTGTCATAATCTGGACACCTTCTTGATGCCTGCCGAAAAAATTCTCCTCTCCTTTACGCACCACGCGCTCCCAAGCGACCTTTCTGTTATTGAAGGAAACCGAGGTCTCTACGACGGGATTGACCTTGAAGGGACGACCAGCACCTCGGAACTTGCCAAGCTCCTCAAGGCCCCTGTGGTCATCGTCATTGATGCCACAAAGAGCACCCGTACCGTGGCTGCCATGGTCATGGGCTGTGTCCAATTCGACCCCGAGGTGAACATCTGCGGGGTCATCCTTAACCGCGTGGCAGGCGCCCGTCATGAATCGATTGTTCGAAAGACCGTGGAGCAGTACTGCCACCTTCCTGTCTTGGGCGCCATACCCAAGATCAAAACGGAGGCCTTTCCGGAAAGACACATGGGCCTGGTCCCCACGCCTGAACACGGCCGGGCCGACGATTCTATCGAAAAAGCAGCGGATATAGCTCAACAGTATCTGGATCTTAACCGCCTTTTGGCCATGGCCAGAGAGGCGCCCCCTTTTACGACCGCACCTGGAGAACTCGAGGGTGAGAGGCACCTGCCCGGGAGGAAAAAGGCACCGTTGCCTCGCATTGGGGTGATCCGGGATTCGGCCTTCCAGTTCTACTATCCTGAAAACCTGGAGGCCTTAGAGGCCTCAGGGGCGAAGATCGTCACGCTAAATGCCCTTACAGATCCAGGGCTTCCCAAGCTTGACGGCCTTTACATTGGGGGCGGTTTTCCAGAGACCCAGGCACAAGCCCTGGCAGAGAACGACGGCTTTCGGCAGGATGTTCGCCGCCTGGCTGAAAAGGGACTCCCTATCTATGCCGAGTGCGGCGGACTCATGTATCTAGGTGAGAGCCTGGTTTTAGACGGGGTGACCTATCCCATGGTGGGGCTCCTTCCCGTCGTCTTCGGGTTTTCCAAACGGCCCCAGGGGCATGGGTACACCATCTTTGAGGTGAAACAGCCCAACCTCTATTTCAAACCGGGCACCCGGGTTCGGGGCCACGAGTTTCATTATTCAAACATCCTGGAATGGCGAGGGGAATCAGAGGATCTGGCCTTTCGGATGATCCGGGGGGGTGGGTTTGTCGGTAAAGGCGACGGACTTTGCTACAAGAACACCCTGGCCACCTACTCCCATATACATGCGCTGGGGACGCCCACCTGGGCAGAGGCCATGGTCGAGGCAAGCGCGTTGTATCACGCACAGGACAAAAAAATAGGGTAAGCTCGCAAAAAGGAACCTACCCTATTTTCCATTCTTGTCTATTTATTATCTGCGTTATGATTCCTTGGGATGGCAATCCGAGCAACTCGTAGGGGCCTTTGTTTCAGGATCCTTCTTTTTCAGATCCTTATGACACCCCTTACAGTTTTCATGAATGGCATCGTAGTGGTACTTCTTGATTTTTTCCGCCTTGCTCAGCTTTGGGGCGTCGGCGCCCGTGGGTGCCTTGGCCTCGCTGTGGCAGGCCTCGCATTTCTGGACCTCGTCACCCTCTTTCCACACATTCTTGCCGTCTTTGATCACATGATGACAGTCTGTGCAGGCGATCTTGTAGTCCACGTTGTGTTTCTTGTGGCTAAAAGTGACCAGGGTCTTCTTGTGTTTTGGATAGACCTTTGAATTCAGGGTTATGGTATCAGCCGCCTGCTGCGTTGCATAAACGCCGGCAAACAAAAAGACCACCCCCAGTGCTGCAACCGCTAATACCAGCAATGATCGTTTCTTCATAAGCCGCGTTCACCTCCTTTCCAGAAATGTATGATAAGGAAAACACCACACGCTTGTGTAGGAAAAACCGTGGGCTTGCCTAACAGAATTTCGGGCAGGTGTCAAGGGCAAAACCTCTTACCCGGCGCTTTCCTGAGTCTCCTCCACATCCGTTTTAACCCGCTTTTTTCCAAACACCCTGGCACCCACGATGCTTATCTCATACAGCAGCATCAGAGGGCCTGCCATCATGACCTGGGTGATCACGTCTGGCGGGGTCAGGATGGACGCAAAGACGAAAAATAGAAGAATGGCATATTTACGCTTGGTCTTCAGGAACTGGACATCCACGATTCCAAGCTTTGCCAAAAAGGTAATAAATAAGGGCATTTCAAAGACGATGCCAAAGGCAATGAGAAGCTTGGTGGAAAAGCTCAGATATTCTCTCATGGATGGGAGCGGCTTGATCGCCTCTGAGGCAAAGCCCATGAAGAACTTGAATCCAAAGGGGAAAACAACATAGTAGCCGAACAGGGCGCCTCCTAAAAAAAAGAAAGAGGAAAGGAAAACAATGGGCAAAAGCAAACGTTTTTCTTTGTGGTAGAGCCCGGGAGCGATGAATATCCAAAGTTGGTACAGGATGACAGGCACGGCCAGAAGGACGCCGGCAAGGAAGGCTACTTTCAGGTACGTAAAAAAGGCCTCTGCAGGCCCTGTGTAGACCAGTCCTGAGTGAATCAGGTCTGCCTCCTCGGGCATAGCCACAAGGAGGGGATGCATGAGCAGTGTGAAGAGGTGTTTAGAGAAGAAATAACAGGCAACAAAGCCAACGCCCACGGCAATAAAACAAATGATCAGGCGTTTGCGAAGTTCTTCAAGGTGGGTGGTAAAAGGAACCTTTTCGTCTTCAGGCATCTTTTGAAGGCTCCTTTTCCTCTGCCTTCTTTTCTGCCTGTGGTGAAGCGTGGTCTTCGACAGGTTTCTGAGGTGTCTCTTCTACGGCCTTGCCCGGGGGTTGTTCAAGGTCCTTGGCAGGGACGGCAGCATCGTCTTCTTCGGGTTCATCATCGTTGTCCACGGAGGCAGCCCCTTGGGCCACTGATTTTTGAATGGTCTGTTGAATATCACCTTTGATCTCACGCATGGTGTCCCGGGCCTCTTTGAGGTCATCGTCTACATCAAGGCTTTCCTTGAAATCCTGCGTCGCTTTCTTGAACTCAGCAATACCTCGTCCCAAGGCCTTGGCGATTTCAGGGAGCTTCTTCGGGCCAAGAACAATCAGGGCGATCGCCAGGATCAAGAT
>Ga0180433_10010993_pt1 | contig 10797 bp, 10 predicted proteins | sample SS_ome_8_FD_132980 | JGI IMG/M metagenome (GOLD analysis project Ga0180433, IMG submission 132980) | Hypersaline lake sediment archaeal communities from the Salton Sea, California, USA - SS_1_D_1 metaG | ecosystem: Environmental > Aquatic > Non-marine Saline and Alkaline > Hypersaline >...
TTCAGGGACCTACAGGAATCCAGGGACCAACTGGTATTCAGGGTCCAATCGGTATTCAGGGCCCTACGGGAATTCAGGGACCAACCGGTATTCAGGGCCCCACGGGAATTCAGGGTCCAACAGGAATTCAAGGCCCTACAGGAATTCAAGGCCCAACAGGAATACAAGGCCCGACAGGAATACAGGGACCTACCGGTATTCAGGGTCCGACAGGCATCCAGGGTCCTACAGGAATCCAGGGTCCCACCGGTATCCAGGGTCCAACTGGAATTCAAGGCCCGACAGGAATTCAAGGACCTACAGGAATTCAAGGACCTACGGGTATTCAGGGACCTACGGGTATACAGGGTCCAACCGGTATTCAAGGCCCAACAGGAATCCAGGGACCAACTGGAATACAGGGACCTACAGGAATCCAGGGACCAACTGGAATACAGGGACCTACGGGAATTCAGGGCCCAACAGGAATCCAGGGACCGACAGGAATTCAGGGTCCGACTGGTATCCAGGGACCTACAGGAATTCAGGGTCCTACAGGAATTCAGGGACCTACAGGAATTCAGGGACCAACTGGAATACAGGGTCCAACCGGTATTCAGGGTCCGACTGGTATTCAGGGACCTACGGGTATTCAAGGTCCTACAGGAATTCAGGGTCCCACAGGTATTCAGGGTCCGACAGGTATCCAAGGACCAACTGGTATACAGGGCCCGACAGGAATTCAAGGCCCGACAGGAATTCAAGGCCCGACAGGAATTCAAGGCCCGACAGGAATACAGGGTCCGACAGGCATCCAAGGACCAACCGGTATCCAGGGTCCAACAGGAATTCAGGGACCGACTGGTATCCAAGGTCCGACAGGTATCCAAGGACCAACTGGTATACAGGGCCCGACAGGATTCAGAGGACAAACTGGATTCCAAGGAATAACTGGTCCACAGGGTGCACCCGGTAATATTGTCGGTACGTTGGGTATTGGTGGACTTTTTGACGGAACAACTGGTAATGGTGGTCTTGTTGTTGGATTGGGAGGTGGTGCACTAGCTGGTGCAACTGGTGGTGCTACTGGAAGTGTTGCACTTGGTTTAAATGCTGGTGAACAATCTGTTGCAGAAGGGAATACTTATATTGGAACTGAAGCTGGTAGATATAATACTGGAGGTTTTGGTACAACAATAATTGGATATCAGTCTGGTTATTCAGGAACTATGTCAGGTGGTAATGTTATAGCTGGTTATCAAACTGCAATGAATGCTGGTTCGGATGGAATTTTTGTATCTAATGTAATGCTAGGGGCATCAATGGGTAATAGTATTACAAGTGGATTTTTTAATTTCATTGCAAATTCCGGTATTAACAATATGATTAATACAACTGGAAATACTATTATAAATTCAGATGCAAGTACGATGGTATCTGGTACTAATAATACGATAATTGGAAGTACTCTTAGTGGGTTTACTGGTGGTAATGATAACGTTATTTTAAAATCCGTTCCAAGTACATTTGTGGACGGAAATAATAATATATTTATAGGAAATTCAGACACAAATTCATCGACGTCAAATGGAAGAATTGCTATTGGAGGAGCCAATACTGCTATTGCAAGTGTTGATGACGGTTTTTTCTTACCTGATGGTTTAGCAGGATTCGCAGGTTCAGTTCCCGGTAATCAAATTCTTTTATACAATGGATTTGGAGGGACGACTGGTCAAGTTGGTCCTCTTAGCGCTCCCGGAGACGGAATCACAGGTGGTGTATTAACAACAGATATAGATGGTAGAATTGCTTGGTCATCAATACCCTTGTTATCGGCTGGAGTAACCGGAAATGTTCAAACAGTTCTTACTACTGGAGGTGGTGCTGGAAATACAGGAACAATTGAAGATGAAAGTGGTTCTAACTTGACACTCACCGTACCAACTAATGGCGCAGGAACATATAATATAACATTTAATAGTGCGTATGTAAATAACACTCCTGTAGAAATAATAATATGGATTGAAGAAGATGTATCCGGAACAGTATATTCCGAACGAACTTTATCATTTGGTACTAATTTAGGAGGTCCTACAGATACAATTTCATCAACATTATCGATATATACTCAAACAGAATTGGCAGATGGAGACATTATTAAAGTCCGAGTATTTGTAGATTCAACACTATCTACCAGAGGAATTCAATTCAATGAACGAGAACTGATTTTAGATAGAATACTATAAATATGATTTTGATAATTATTAAAAACAAATTATCAAAACACACACCACTGTATATTAACAAATAACTTCGATATTGACATATAATAATAAATGTCAAGTTATAATTATACTATCAGCCAGGTTAATGTATTACAATTATGGGATGAAATTATAGGACAAATTGCTATTCCGACATTACAAACTATCAGCAATTCTGTTCCTACTACTAATATCGTAATCACGTTTAATAGTGTATTATCAGTTCCTCAAAAATCCACGCTTGATAGTATTGTTGCTGCACATACTCCAGTCGAACCCGGTGCTCCTCTTTCTGCTACCGAAAATTTTGGTATTGGGTACGGCTTATCCACCATTCCTGCTACCGAAAATTTTGGTATTGGGTACGGCTTATCCACCATTCCTGAATCTGCACAAAATAACACTATTTTAACCGATGGTAATATTGCAGGACTCACTGGAAACAGTAATTTTATTGCTGGTGGTAATTCATTGGGATCTACCGGTGCATTTGTAGGTAGTTCCATGACAAATGCGGTTGAAAATGTCGTAATCGGGCAATCGACTGCCGATAAGATAACAACTGGATCCAATAACACCATTATCGGTGTGAATGCAGGAAATGGAATTGAAACGGGATCTAATAATACGCTTTACGGTCATGCTGCAGAAGTAGATGCTGAAAATGCGAATCATCGAATTGTAATAGGAGCAGGGGCAACCGGAACTGCTGATAACGGATTATTTGTACCATCGAATCTAGCAGGATTTACAGGTACAAATGTGGATAATACAGTGGTTCTCAAAAATTCAACCACTGGACAAATGGGACCGCTGGAAGAATTGGGAACGACAGGTCCATATCCATTAGTATCAGACGGATTCGGTAAAATTGGCTGGAATGTTCCCGAGTACGCATATTTTACAGGAGGAACCAGTCCAAATATAGGTACTAGTTTTGTAGAAATTACATGGAATGCAGATCCATTTCCATTATCAGGAACATTAATAGGAAGAGACAACGTCAATAATCGCATCACAATTGGTGCTAATGGTATCTATGAAGTATATTTTGATGCTGGATATGATAGTACATCAAATGGCAGAAAAACTGCAACTACTATATTAAGTCAATCAATAACTTCACCAACTTCTTTGACCAATTCGACAGCTTATAGCTATCATAGAAATTTAACTGATCGTGCTGGATCGATATCAATTAATTGGGTAGGATTATTAAGTAGTGGAGTTTTGACAGCATGGGTTAGATTAAATAGCGGATCGTGTGTCACATTGTCAGATGCAACCAGATTAACAATAAAGTTATTATATTTGACATAATTTGTATTTATATTAAATAATATGACAACATACAGTTATAATATAAATACTTATTTTCCGACTGGAGCATACAATTTCAATTATTTACGCAAAGAAATAAATGATTCTGCTATTTCCACTGCAACTGTTATAACAATTAAGCATAATCGAGAACACACCGAAATTGATATCACATTTAATTCAGCTCTCAGCGGCGGTGATCAAACAATCCTCGATTCGATTGTATCTGCACACATTGCATATATTCCGTCATTTTATGATTATCATGAACGCCTTCAAACACGTGAAACAATTCGTGCTAGTGACGTTCCTGTCAGAATATTTATGTACAAATTTCCGGGAACAATTATGTACGGAAATATGCAGCTTATAACTGTCACTGGTTATATGGATCCAGCGGTTACCAGTTATGATATCGAAATCGTTGACACTTTGACAGATACAACAGTTGGAACTGGTAGTTTCACAAATACAACAGAAGCCGAAAACATCATAACAATTTCTGCTCAACCAGAAAATCGCGCATTTTTAGAATTCCGTGTAAAGAAAATAGGAGGAACAGTATCCGATATAGTTTATATCGAGAACTTCGATATTTACATATAATAATATATGACTACCCCTCCAAGTTATGAATATCCTATTGTTGGGGGCCCTCCAGGTTTTAATAATGGTGGTGTTAATGTTTTACAATTATGGAGTGAAATCACTGATAATCCAGGAATAAATGTAGATTTACAAACAATTACTAATTCTGTGACTACTGTAATAATTACTTTTGTAAGTTCCCTATCAGATCCTACAGAAACTGATATTCTTGATGACATTGTAAATGCACACACCCCAGTTGAACCCGGTGCTCCTCTTTCTGCCACCGAAAATTTTGGTATCGGGTATGGCTTATCCACCATTCCTGAATCCGCTCAAAATAATACCATTTTAACAGACGGTAATGTTGCAGGTCTTACTGGAAACAGTAATTTTATTGCTGGTGGTAATTCATTAGGATCGACCGGTATATTTGTAGGTAGTTCCATGACAAGTGCGGTTGAAAATGTCGTTATCGGTCAGTCGACTGCTGATACGATAACAACTGGATCCAATAACACCATTATCGGTGTAAATGCAGGAAATGGAATCGAAACGGGATCTAATAATACAATTTACGGTCACGCTGCAGAGGTAGATGCTGAAAATGCAAATCATCGAATTGTAATTGGTGCAGGAGCAACCGGAACAGTAGATAACGGATTATTTGTACCATCGAATCTAGCAGGATTTAGTGGTACAAATGTGGATAATACGGTGGTTCTCAAAAATTCAACCACGGGACAAATAGGAAGTCTGGAAGAATTAGGAACGACAGGACCGTATCCGCTAGTATCAGACGGATTTGGAAAAATTGAATGGAATATTCCCGAATATGGTTTTTTTACAGAAGGGACAGGAGGTGCAGGTCCAGCTTCAAATGGAACTTATTTTGAAATAACATGGAATGGCGGATTAGTACATAGTTCCGGATCGTTAATCGGAATAGATGGAAATGACCGGATTACGATTGGAACAACTGGATTATATGAATTTGATCTAAATGTTAGTTATGAAGTAACTGCTGGAAATTCTCGAGTTAGTATGAGAACTTTTTTAAACCAAGATACAACAAATCCTCCAACAGTCGAACTTTCAAATACTAATACTTATAGTTATCAAAGAAATGTGGCAAATGGCGAAAATTCTGCAACTGTAAATTGGCTGGGTATTTTAGGAGGTGGAAATTCATCATTGTTAATAATTTGGGCAGAAATATTGGCTGTTCAAAATGGCAATAATACAACAATTGCAGCAATTACAAGCGGAACTCGTCTTCGAATAAAATTAATAAAAGAAATATAAAGTCCAACTCAGTTAATTATGAATGTGAAATCACTATATTTGTATGTTGAGGTGAATAATATATAAATATGTATCAATAAGAATGATATATGTTTTTGACAAGTACTTTGTTTATATATTATAATAAATGACTACCCCTCCTAGTTATGAATATCCTATTGTTGGGGGCCCTCCAGGTTTTAATAATGGTGGTGTTAATGTTTTACAATTATGGAGTGAAATCACTGATTCAGTTATTACTAAAGTACTTCAAACCATTACGAACTCTGCAACCACTGTAATTATTACATTTGTTAATAATTTAGATGGTGAAATAAGTGTTCTTAATAATATTGTAAATGCACATACTCCAGTTGATCCTGGTGCTCCTCTTTCTACCACCGAAAATTTCGGTATCGGGTATGGCTTATCCACCATTCCTGAATCCGCTCAAAATAACACTATTTTAACCGATGGTAATATTGCAGGTCTTACTGGAAACAGTAATTTTATTGCTGGTGGTAATTCATTGGGATCTACCGGTATATTTGTAGGCAGTTCCATGACAAGTGCGGTTGAAAATGTCGTAATAGGGCAGTCGACTGCCGATAAGATAACAACTGGATCCAATAACACCATTATTGGTGTGAATGCAGGAAATGGAATTGAAACGGGATCTAATAATACACTTTACGGTCACGCTGCAGAAGTAGATGTTGAAAATGCAAATCGTCGAATTGTGATTGGTGCAGGAGCAACAGGAACAGTAGATAACGGATTATTTGTACCATCAAATCTAGCAGGATTTAGTGGTACAAATGTGGATAATACGGTGGTTCTCAAAAATTCGACTACAGGACAAATCGGTGGACTTGAAGATTTGTCAGGATTCACTGGATTTTTGTCGACAAATGGAAATGGAACAGTTTCATGGTTGAAATCTGAACATTTGTATACGGGGGCTACTGGTTCTCAAAGTTTTAATATAGGTTCTACTGGAACTGTTCAAGTTACTGGAATTATTGGTGCTGCTGATTTATCACTGACAATTCCTGACAACGGAGTATATAATTTATTTTTCAATGCATCTTATACAATTGTGAGAAAACCCACGGTGACAATTTGGATAGAAAATAGTAATGGATCAACTATTTTAGAAACACGAAATGTATCGAAAACTGCCAATGGAAACGCAGGTATGGTACTTGGAAGTACCATCACAATTATAACTCAATCATTTTTAATGTCGAACGACGAAATTACTGTAAAAGTATCATATACAAATCCGCTCGAGCCTCTATTGAATGGACAATTTCAAATGATTGATAGAATGTTAATGATACAGCGAGTATTATAATTTCACAAAAATTTGTTATATGTAATGACAATAGCGATTACATATAGTATATCTGAAGATTTCAGTAATGGTGTTGACACTATAACATTATGGGCGAAAATTGATGCAGATGTTGTAATTACTGAAAGTTGTATAGGAATGGCTACAGTTGGAGATAATTTAAATATCGGATTTAGTGGTTCTGGATCTCTCCCGGTATCTCAAAAAAATGCGTTAGATGCAATTGTCGCAGCACACAATCCCCCACAACCAGGTGCACCTATTAATCCAAACGAAACCGCTGGTGATAGTTATGGTGCATCAACCGTCCCCGACACAGCAACAAATAATACTGTAATGACAAATATCGAAATGAGTCTTACCACAGGATCTAGCAATTTTATAGCTGGTGGTAATACATCTACCAATACCAATATAAATACAGGTTCATCAATAAATACAGGTACCAATAATATCACAATCGGCCAATCAACTGCTGATAATATCACAAGCGGATATAATAATACAATTATAGGTGTAAATTCTGGAAATACATTAACAACCGGATCCGGAAATACGATTTATGGGAATAGTGCCGAGGTTGATAACTCGAATTCTCAAAATCGCATTGTAATTGGATCAGGTGCAACCGGAACTGTCGATAATGGCGTATTTTTACCTGGAAATATTGCTGGTTTTACCGGTTCTAATACTGGAAATTCAGTTATAATGTACAACAATACAGATAATCCAGGACAAATGGGTCCATTAGAGAATCCAGGTACTACTGGTAGTTATTCTCTAGTTTCTGACGGACTCGGGACATTGTCATGGGCGGAATCCTCAAATACCCCAAGCACATTTTATTCATTCCCATTATATGCCGGTTCGTCTTGGTTTATAACTCATACATCATATACTTCAATTAATACAACATCTTATTCTGGTCTTATTTCTTTTATATTTAGGGGAACGAGCACTGACAATATAAACAGATGCAGGATTGTATACCAGAAACGCCAAAACAATAGGAATTTAAGCATACGGGTTGTAGATGATCCGACAACACCTACCACCACATATTTCGAATCAACAAATTTATCAAGTGCAACCATTGCGACGGTTTCGTTGGGGTCAGTAACAGCATTACCCGCATCTGAAAAATTATTATTTGTACAAGCAAAATGTACAAGCAATGGAAGTTGGTCAAATTCGCCCACTGTACATTTAGTACATTTTGATTACAATTAAATATAGTCAGTCGCGTTAATATATATATCGCCCACTAGTAATATGCCCTCTGAATATTTTTACGCCAAGCTCGCAAAGTATGCGTATCTCGATCACGAAGAGTTTGTAAAGCAGGCCAATACATTGTTTACAAATATTACGGAAATAAAATTCATTGAAGGGGCAACTTATGATACCCAAGCCTATATTGTTAATGTTCCACATCGCACTTATTTTATTTTTCGTGGAACCGATTCCATGACCGATGTATTTATTGATCTCGATGTACGCAAGTCCAAGATTTTCGCAGATTCCGATGCAGAAGTACATACTGGGTTCAAAAAACAATATGATGAGATAAAACACCAAGTTTTTGATTATGTAGATAAACATTGTGACAATAAAAATGTATACTGTATTGGTCATAGTTTGGGAAGTGCGGCTGCCGCGATTTTTGCAATTAAAATCCAAAGAAAGTTCGAAAATAATATAAGATGCATAACATACGGGTCGCCACGCGTAGGTGACGACGAATTCGCCCGTATTTTCAATGAATCGCCCGTCGTTTGTACTCGAGTTGTAAATAAAAACGATCCAATAACGATGGTTCCAAGTAAATTCAGATTTAAGCACGTAGGTGAAAAAATGCACATTAAAAAACGAAAAAAGACACTTTTTAAGAGGTTTGTAAATTTTTGGATGCGAGGTGAGGATAAATTTTCGTTTTTGAAATGTATGAGAGGGGCTGTAATGTGGATTCCTAACAAATTATTCGGAATTGCAAATCATAAAATGGATGCATATGTAAAAGCGCTAGCAATGGTAAATTTTACAGAAGGTGACGACCAAAAACGATCATTAACACCAGATTTAATAAAAACTGGGGGCGAAAATGATGACATCAACCACGACGCCGCAGAATCTGATGGCGGAATCGATACTTTTTCAGATGTTGAACTCACTGAGGATTATTAGGGATCCGTACCGTCAAAGTTTAAAATTGATTATTAAGTATATAATCAATTTTTACAAATCTAAAATTATTATGGACAAAATAAATGACATTAGCAGGTGTAGATGCAAACGAAGGCGCTTGCGCCGGAGTGCAGCAATCTACACACTGCTAGCGTGATTCACTGCGCCCAGTGACATTAGCTATGAATAACTATAATTATTTTTACCCGTATAGCTTTTTCTGCTCATATCATGATGATTCCCTGAAACAAATAGTTCTTTCGATTCTAATTTAGGGTATGGTCTACCAACAAGCTGTGGATTCGGTCCGGTAGTGTAAAAATCACCCCAATTGAAAGGATCATTACAACCAGAATGATTCCATGTATTTGGTAATTTTGAGCAGCAAGTTGCCGGGCAATGAAAGTTTTCTGATCGAAGCCACATAATTAAAAATATAGACACAATAGCAACACCTAAAATAACAAAACTTACAGATACCATTAATTTTTGTAAAGAAAATCATCCGGATAATATATATATATGATAATGCCAGCTCCGACAAAAATTTACAATCCCAAAACTAAAAATTGGATTGCGAATACTGCAGCCAATCGCAAACGCGTCAATGCTGTTAAAAAACGCAAAAAAGGTGGTTTGTTGAAAAAAACAAAGGCCGTTTTTGCCGCAACCGGTGCTAAAATTGCGAAACTCTTCAAGCCCACAAAATCTAAGAAATGTGCGTGTAAATATAGTGGCTCCGAACCGTCACCAAAAGGTCGCGGATATTGTGCGCATTGTGTCAATATCGGAACCGTAAAAAAAGGCACCGACAATAAAAAATGGATCGTCAAAAAACGATCCACCGGATCTAAATATTGGGCTAAATATCAATCAAAATAATACGTCCCTCATATTAATTATAAGAATCACTCATATTCGTAAATTCAGCAATGCTGTTATTCATAGAATCCGAACAATCTGCTTCAGTATTATTGTATTTTGTACAATTCGCACAAGATTCTGTGTTTTCGATATCGGCGTCGCCGTCATACATTGAAATATGACAAGTAATGGGTTCTTGATGATTTACTTGAATTATAGATGGTCTTTTGATATAAGAAACAGATGCACATATAATTGCGATATTTGCACCTATTTGAATTACATTTTTAATAAATTGCATAGTATTCATTATAAAGTGTGTATTTTATAATGAACAAAAAATCCGCAGCAAAGGCAAATATAAGATCTAAATTAGCAGAAGCCAAAAATATAAAGGTGGAAATTGATCGTATGCGTAAAGTTTTACGGGATTTAAATAAAAAACGGAATGCGCTGACCACCGAGGTAATAACTATTATGAATGATAATGAAATTGAAAAAGTAGAATTCGATGGCAAGGAATATAAGGCTACTGACAATATCACATATGCGCGGAAGACAGACCAGAAGAAAAAAGAAGGAATACGGGATTATTTGTATAAAAAAGGAATATATGGATTGGAAGCTGACGAAATGTGTGATGATTTGGGAGGAATTATTAAAGGACGCGAGAAAATAAAGAAAAAACTAGATAATCACTGAGCGCAGTGACTCGATTGGGAGCGCACGCTCCCAATCTTCATGAGTGAAACAGCTCTGCTGTTTCACGAAATCACGCTGAGGGATTGAGCAACGACTACGCCTCCGGCTTCGTCTTATTGCTCAACCCTCACTGTTATTTATTGTGTTCATTACAATGGATTCGCAAAATTCATTATACTCAATGTAATCAATTTTTAGTATGGACCCAATAAATAACTTTAGCGATGTTTGCTTAGGAGCGTAGCCAAAGGCGAA
>Ga0180433_10010995_pt1 | contig 10796 bp, 8 predicted proteins | sample SS_ome_8_FD_132980 | JGI IMG/M metagenome (GOLD analysis project Ga0180433, IMG submission 132980) | Hypersaline lake sediment archaeal communities from the Salton Sea, California, USA - SS_1_D_1 metaG | ecosystem: Environmental > Aquatic > Non-marine Saline and Alkaline > Hypersaline > Sediment...
AGACTGCGGGCTGATCATCTAATTGAGGACAAACTTGATATCAAAGTCGAGGGCCAGAGCATGGACGAGCTGAGACAGATCATTCAGGATAATGAGTTGAAATGCCCTCGCTGTGGTAGCCATGACCTGACTGAGCCGCGTCAGTTCAATATCCTTTTTGCCGCTACTCGTGGGGTGGTGGCCGGCAAGGAGGAAAAAGTTTATCTGCGTGGGGAGACGGCCCAGGCTATGTTTGTCAATTTTCGCAACGTGGTTGACACTATGCGTCCCAAGCTTCCGTTTGGTATTGCCCAGTCGGGCAAAGCTTTTCGAAATGAGATCACGCCGGGCAACTTCATTTTCCGTACCCTTGAATTTGAGCTGATGGAGTTCGAGTATTTCATAATGGAATCAGAATGGGAAAAATGGTTCGAGTACTGGCAAAAAGAGATGGAGGCCTGGCTTAAACAGATAGGTGTTGATATCAAAAACATTCGCTGGCGTGAGCACACCAAAGAAGAGCTCTCGCACTATTCCAAGAGGACGGCTGATATTGAGTACAAATATCCTTTCGGTTTCAAGGAGATGTACGGCTTGGCCTACCGGACAGATTATGATCTGAAACAACATGCTAAGTTTAGCAAAAAAGAATTGGAGTATTTTGATTCCAAGACTAATAAGAAATTCATTCCGCATGTCATTGAGCCGACATTTGGCGCTGACCGTACCGTTCTGACTCTGTTGGTTGATGCTTACCGTGAAGAAGAAGTGAAGGGCCAGAAGAGAGTGTATCTTAAATTGCACCACAGCGTGGCTCCAGTACAAGTTGCAGTTTTTCCGCTGGCGCGTAATCGCAAAGAATTAGTTGACCTGGCTAATAAAGTTTTCGGAGATCTCAAAGACAAGTTTATGGTCATGTATGACGACAGTGGCAGTGTGGGCAAGCTCTATCGTCGTCAAGACGAGATCGGGACACCCTATTGTGTCACGGTTGATTTTGATTCTTTGGAAGATGGTACGGTAACTGTTCGCGACCGTGATTCAATGGAGCAGGAAAGGGTGAAAATCGACAAACTATCCGAATACTTTGGTGATCGTTTCGAATATTCTTAATATTCAAAATGGTGATAAAAGTAATAGAATTAATTGGCACTTCGCCGCAAAGCTTCGCGGCGGCACTGGATGAAGCTGTCGCCCGGGCCAGTAAGACAGTGCGTAACATTAGTGGCGTTGATATTATCAGCCAGACGGCCAAGGTTAAAGATGGAAAGGTTGTAGAATATCGCGTCACAGTGAAAGCGGCTTTCGTGGTGGAATAGATTAGACTAACTGGGAAAATATAACACCTGCTTAATTTTATGATTGTAAACAAGAAAACTTTGTCTAGCCTAACCGAAGAGGAGCGCAAGCTGGTTGATATTTTGATTAAAATAGTGAGAATTGCCGATGATATTTACAAAGAGCAGACAAACTCTAAATATCCCGGCGGCAATCTTTATCCTCATGACACAACCCGGGAGGAATTTGACCAGGCAGCCATCCGCGATCCGGAGCTGAGGCGGTTTGATACGGTGGTAGAACGCGTGTCGGCCAGTGAATATAAGGCGGTTCCTTATACTAAAAAATACCAGAAGAAAATAAGTCAGATGGTTGACCTTTTGAAAGAAGCATTGAAATACGCGACAGAACCTTCCTTTCGTATATATCTGAAGGCGATGATTGCCTGTTTCGAAGAGGGCTCTCAGGAGGCCTACCGTCATATGGTTACTGCTTGGGTAAAGACCAAGGATTATCACATTAATTTTCCGCTGGGTTACGATGAGCTCTACGTTGATCGCTTGATGGGTCTAAAAGGTAGTTTTGACGTTGCTTTGTTTATTGAAGATGACGAATTGACTCCCTTAATTTTGCGGCCTATCAAGATGCGTAAGGAATTTGTTGAAACTCTGAATCTGCCTGATGATGCATACATATATCCCAGCTTGTCGCCGGCCGTTTATAAAACGATTGCCGTAGGAGGCATGAGTGCAGATATGAAGGCCCGGGCTTGGAATACCCCTGATGACCCACAAGCTCGCCGGGAAGCCGGAGCCCGCCAGATTGTTATCAAGGAAACAATCTCAGAGATGTTTGACAAAGAACTCCGGCCGATTTTAAGAGAAACTGATCTTTGTGGGGGCCAGGATTTTTCCAAAGAGCAGCTTCGTAACGGAATTTTCTGGACAATAGCTATGCACGAAGTCTGCCATAATATCGGGAATTACCGTGATCACAAAAAGCTGGAAAAATATGCGGCGGTCTACGAAGAGCTCAAAAATTATATTTTGCCGATAATCTGGCTGTTTTTCTGTAATGAAAACAAGACCTGCAACATCTCTGATATCAAGGCGGCCATTTGCGCTTATCTGGCCAGCAGTCTTTCCGGGGCCGTGCTGGGAGAAAAAATCCGGGCTCGCGAAAGTTACACCTTGGCTACCCTTATTCATTTCAATTTCATGCAGAAGCAGGGGGCGATTGACATCCACGGCCCGGAGATAAAAATAAACTTTGACAAGTTAGTGCCGGTTAACCGGGAAATATTCGATGAAATAATTTCAATTATGGAAAGTGGTAGCTATGACCGGGCTCAGCGTTATGCCAAGCTATACGGAGACAGAGAACCACTCGAGGAAGTATTTAAAGTTGCCCGTAAATATACAAATACCGATGTTTGAAAAACATGTACTAAAAAATGGCCTCCAGGTCATTACGGCGCCGTTGAAAGAGATAAAGGTTGTCACAATCTTTGTTCTGTTCGGTGTTGGTTCAAGATTCGAAACCAGAAAGATTCGTGGTCTTTCTCATTTCATTGAGCATATGATGTTCAAGGGAACTAAAAAAAGACCCAACGCGGCTTCGCTGATCAGGGCGATGGATTCACTGGGAGCGGTTTATAACGCTTTTACCGCTAAGGATATGACAGCTTACCATATCAAAGTTGACCAATCTCATGCCGGGGTAGCGATGGAAATAATCTCGGATATGCTGCAGAATTCATTGGTGGAAGCTAAAGAAGTTGAGCAGGAAAAGGGTGTCATTATCGAAGAGATAAATATGCGTGAGGATACGCCGATGATTCACGTGGAAGACGTTTTCGAGGAGAATCTTTTCGGTGACCAACCAATCGGTTGGGATACAGCCGGTACTAGAGATTCTATTCGAGATATGAAAAGGCAAAACTTCGTTGATTATATCAAGCGCTATTACACGGCCGGAAACTCTGTGGTGGTGGTAGCCGGCGCTATTGATCCCAAAGAAGCTCTGTCTTTAGCAGAAAAAAACTTCGGTAAACTCAGGAAAACTAAACGGTCTCAACCGGTAAAAGCTTCTCAGCGTCTGACTCACCGGCAGGCTGACTTAATCCATCGTGAAAGTGAACAATCACATTTGGTTATAGGTTTCCCGGCCTATCCCTACAAGCATCCCCTGCGTCAAGCACTCAAGGTAATGAATGTGGCACTGGGTGGCAATATGAGCTCCCGACTTTTTTCTCTGATTCGGGAAAAGCACGGCATGGCTTACTACATTCGTTCTTCTACCAACCCATATTCTGATACCGGTACCTTTACCATTCACGCCGGCCTGGATAACAAGAGGGTCGACAAAGCAATCGGTCTCATTGTCAGGGAGCTTAAAAAGCTGACTGACAAATCTTTGGGAAAAGAAGAGTTGCGGCGGGCCAAAAATTTCCTGAAGGGACAGATGGCCATACAGCTGGAGGAGCAGGAAAACCTAGCTGACTGGCTGGCCAGGCGTTGTCTAATGGAGGACCGGGTGATTACAGTAGACGAGCACCTGGAAGAAATTGAAAAAGTTACTGCCAAAGATATTCGCCGGGTTGCCAAGGAAGTTATCAGACAGAGCAAAATGAACCTGACGATGATTGGTCCGTTTCGCGACCAGAAGAAATTTTTGGACAAATTGAAAATTTCCGGATAGGCCGACTTAGTTTGACATTCAGTAAAATTGTGTTATATTAAGGGCGTGTCTATAGCCCAAAACATAAGCTCAAAGCAGTGTACCAGCGCCGTACAGTTGAACACGCAATTTCTACCAAAACCATTCTGAAAGTGGCTATTATTGCGGTTGGTTTCATTTTGGTTTACGTTCTGCGAAATGTGTTGATAGCTCTCTTCATAGCTATTGTTATTGCCTCTGCGCTTGATCCCATTGTCGACCGGTTGCAGAAGAAGAGGGTCCCACGCTGGTTAAGTGTGTTGGTGATCCTTATCATTATTCTGGGAATAATCGGTCTGGTCATATTTCTGATGATACCTCCGGTCAAGAACCAAATTGACCAGCTGACTAGCAATATCCCGGTTGTCTTAGATCAGTTTCAGAACCTGAAAGAACTGGCGATAAGATACAATATAATCGACAACTCCCAGGGTTTGCTTCAGGCTGTCGGTAACTGGCTAGGTAATACTGCTGGCTCGGCTTTTTCTCAAATTTCAGGGGCTTTAGGTGGTATTATCACCATTATTACTATTGTTGTTCTCTCGGCCTACCTAGTTTCCCAGGAGAAAGGCGTCAAGCGATTCGTCAAAGCGGTTTCCCCGGCTAAGTATCGGCCATATATAATGTACTTGACTGATCGTGTCCAAAGCAAAATGGGCGCCTGGTTACGTGGTCAATTGCTGTTGATGATAATTGTCGGCGGGCTGACTTATCTAGGCTTATGGTTGATGGGGGTTGATTACGCGCTACTACTGGCTATCATTGCTGGCCTCCTGGAAATTATCCCGATTATCGGCATCCCAATTGCGATTATCCCGGCTTTGATTATTGCTTTCACCCAATCTCCGATTCTGGCCTTGTTTGTCCTGATCTTGTATATAGTCATTCAGCAGGTAGAAAACCATGTCTTGGTGCCGCGGATTATGCATAAAGCAGTCGGCTTGAACCCGGTGTTTGTCATCCTGGCTCTTCTGGTCGGTTACGAACTGGGTGGCATCTTGGGAGTAGTTCTGTCTGTACCGGCAGCAACGGCGGTGGCGGTGTTTGTACGGGATTTCTACGACTACAAGTTTGATAAGAAAAAGAAAGTCATCGAGAAAGCTGCTAAAGACGCAGCTAAAAATGGCGATGACGTCAGCTTTGCTGCTTAACAAAAACTCTCTCTGTCCGAAAATAGACAGTTTCGGCTGGAGGGAGTTTTTGTTGACATAGCAACCCAAATCTGTATACTTGCTATGTTGTTTCAGTGAAGAAACAGTTTATTAATCTCTGTAAGGAGGGAGTGTCGTGAGTCGAGACGAGGCGAAGGCAGTGGTTTTGGCAGTACTGAAAGAGGAATTCGGAATCGATAGTGATGTTTCGGAGGATCAGGTTCTGGATGACAGTGTCGGAATCGATTCTTTGGACAGGCTCAATCTGATTATGAAGCTGGAAGAGGAGCTTGGAGAGCCGACAGGAGAAGAGATCCAGATTCCGGATAGCAAAACCGATGGGGTCGAGACCCTGGGGGAGCTCATCGATCTGGTCGTGGAAATCATGTCGGAATAGCTAATCCTCTCAAATAGCCAAGTCAACTGCAAGCCGACTCATAGGGCTTCCCTCGGGAGGCCCTTTTGCTTTGCTAACTCAGTAAAATGAGCTATAATAAAGCCAATATGGGTAAACTTTTTGTAGTAGCAACCCCAATCGGTAATTTGGAGGATATTACGTTACGCGCGCTTAGGATTCTCAAAGAAGTAGATCTGATAGCGGCCGAGGACACCCGGACCACTCGTAAACTGACGTCTCGTTTTGATATTGCGACTCCGATAGTGACATATTTCCAGCACTCGGGTCCGGTCCAGGTCAAGAAAATAATTGATGAGCTTGGGACGGGCAAGGATATTGCTCTGGTTTCCGAGGCGGGAACACCTGCCATTTCCGATCCGGGAACGATTCTAGTCGCCGAAGCTGTTAAGCAAGGAATTGAAATCGTTCCTATTCCGGGGGTGGCGGCGGTGACTGCATTGGCCAGTGTGGCCGGCCAGCCGGTTGATCGCTTCGCCTTTTATGGTTTCCTGCCTCAGAAAAAAGGCCGCGAGCGGCTGATTAAGCAAATGTTGGCCGAAGATAAGACGGTTATCTTCTATGAGTCACCGCATCGGATAATAAAAACTTTGCAGCAGATTTCCAAGGCGAAGTCCGAACCGGTTGAGGTCGTGCTTGGTCGTGAGCTGACAAAAAAATTTGAGGAAATAATGAGAGGTAGAGTTGAAGATATTCTAGCGAAACTTGAAGAGAGAGAACAGATAAAAGGGGAGTTTGTTGTGCTCCTTAGAAAAGCAAAACGCAGAACTTAAAACGCAAGGTAATTTCACATTTTACGTTATGGGCAAATACTACGTAACAACTCCAATCTACTACGCCAACGACAAGCCGCACATTGGTCATGCTTACACCACCGTTGCGGCGGACGTGCTGGCGCGTTACCATCGGCTCAAAGGCGATGAGACTTGGTTTTTGACTGGAACCGACGAGCATGGCGCCAAGGTGGCAGCGGCGGCGAAAGAAGCGGGAGAGGAGCCAAAAGCTTATGTGGACAAGCAGGCCGTGGCCTTCAAAAAATCCTGGCATGGGCTTGATATCTCTTATGACGATTTCATCCAGACGACCGAACCTCGCCATGAAACCGGTGCTCAAAAGTTTTTGAAAACTCTCAAAGACAAAGGGGCCCTGTACAAGGATACTTACAAAGGTTTGTACTGTACCGGTTGCGAGAAATTTATGACGGAAAAGGAACTGGTTGACGGCGAGTGCCCGGATCACAAAAAGAAGCCCGAGCTGATCGAAGAGGAAAATTGGTTTTTCCGGTTGTCTGATTATTTGCCCAAAGTCAAGGAGCTCATTGAGTCTGGTGAGCTGGAGATTCTGCCGGAACCCAAGAAAAATGAAGCCTTGGGGCTGATTGAGCAAGGTTTGGATGACTTTTCGGTTTCGCGCCAAAAAGTGAAGTGGGGAATTCCGCTGCCGTTTGACGAGGGTCAGACTACTTACGTCTGGATCGAGGCGTTGACAAATTATCTCACCGCCCTGGACTACGAAAATGACGGGCAGAAATTCCGTGATTTTTGGCCGGCGGACATGCAGCTGATGGCCAAGGATATTCTGAAATTCCACGCGATTTACTGGCCGGCGGTTCTGCTGGCGTCAGAGTTGCCTTTACCCAAGAAACTTTTTGCGCACGGCTTTTTCACCATCAACGGCCAGAAAATGAGTAAGACTGTCGGCAACGTGATAGATTCAAATGATCTGGTTAAAAAATTCGGTGCAGACGGCACCCGCTATTTGTTGTTGGCTCAGTTTCCTTTTGGAATTGATGGCGATATTAAAGAGGGCAAATTTGTCGAAAAGTATAACGCGGAATTGGCGAATAATCTTGGCAATTTGGTTAGCCGAGTTTTAAAGATGACGCACAAATTTTTTGACGGTAAAGTACCGGAGATTAAAAAAGATATTTCTGAACTGCCACTGCAAAATGGTCAATTTATTGAATTCGATGAGCCGTATTTGTGGAAACAAGTCACAGCTTTTATCGAGGGCAAATTTGAGCCTTTTGAATGCCTAAACTCCATCTGGCGGTTTGTTAATTCTCTGAATGTCTACGTCGACAAAAACGAACCCTGGAAGCTGGCTAAGGAAGGTAAGCAGGAAGAGCTCGCGGAGGTAATGTACGATCTCCTCTATAGCCTCTATCAGCTAAGTTTCACTTTGTATCCGTTTCTGCCGACAGCGGCCACGAAGATCAAAAAAGCCCTGACAGGTACGGATTTCACGAGACTATCAGAACGCGAGCAAGAGTTACCGGCGGGACAGAAGGTTGAAGATATCGATGTACTATTTCCCAGGATCGAAAAATCGTAAATGCTAATAGACACCCACGCCCATCTTGATTTTCCGAAGTTTGATGATGATTTAGATGAAGTGATTGCCCGGGCTAAATCTGCCGGAGTGGAAAAAATCATCAACATTACTTCGTACCGCCGGGATTTTGACAAAGTCCGGGGGATTGTGATGAGCCATGATGATATCTGGCAATCAGCCGGTATTCATCCGCATGACACCCAGATTCTGGCGGACCCGAATTGGCAGCAGGAGCTGACCGAGTACGCTTCGTACAAAAATGTTGTCGCCGTCGGTGAGATTGGCCTTGATTACTACGAAATGGAAAATACCAAGGCGGAGCAGAAATCGCTGTTCGTGCCGCAGCTCGAGATCGCCAGCGAACATGACCTTCCGGTAATACTACACATCCGTGATTCGTATGACGATGTCTATGACGTAGTCAAGGATAAAGATCTGCGGGCGGTGGTTCATTGTTTCAGTGGCAACCTGGCTGCAGCCGAAAAATTTCTGAAACTTGGCTATTTAATATCTTTTACCGGAATCATAACTTTCCCGAAGACGGAAAATCTTGCCAAAGTTGTCAAAGAAGTACCTTTGGAGAAAATCATGGTGGAAACGGACGCGCCTTTCCTGGCTCCGCAACGGATCCGGGGGGAGCGGTGTGAGCCGGCTTATGTTAAGGATGTGGCCGAGAAGATAGCCGAGGTTAAGGGTATTAGCTTCGCAGAAGTCGCCAAACAGACTACCAAGAATGCTGAAAAATTCTTTGGAATATGACGAAATATGATCCCGCTAAAATTGAACCCAAGTGGCAACAGATTTGGGAAAAAGAGAAACCGTTTGCCGCGGTAGATTTTTCGGATAAGGAAAAAGTCTACGTTCTGGATATGTTTCCGTACCCTTCCGGGGACGGGCTGCATGTCGGCCACGCCGAGGGTTATACAGCGACTGATATTTACTGCCGGTATCTCCGGGCCCAGGGTAAAAATGTCCTCCACCCGATGGGTTGGGATGCTTTCGGTCTACCGGCCGAAAATTACGCCATCAAAAAGAAAAAACATCCTCGTGAAGTGACAGCGATGAACGTGGATCGTTTCCGCAAGCAAATCAAAAAGTTAGGTTTTAGTTATGACTGGGATCGGGAAGTGAATACAACTGACCCGGATTATTACAAATGGACGCAGTGGATCTTCTTGCAGCTTTTCAAAAAGGGATTAGCATACGAAGACAATATTCCCATCAATTGGTGTCCTAGCTGTAAAACCGGTTTGGCCAACGAGGAAGTGGTCGGCGGTGAGTGCGAGCGCTGTCACGCCAAGGTGGTCAAAAAAGACATGAAGCAGTGGATTTTGCGTATCACTGATTACGCTGATCGCCTGCTCAAGGATCTCGACTTGCTTGACTGGCCGGAGAAGATAAAAGAAATGCAGCGCAACTGGATTGGTCGTTCGGAGGGATATGAAATTGATTTTGACATCAAAGGACACGAGCAGGGGTTACGGGTTTACACGACTAGGGTTGACACCCTCTTTGGTGCTACCTTCATGGTTTTGGCGCCGGAACATCCTTTTCTGAAAGAAATAGTTACCGCCGAGCAGAAAGACGCGGTTGCCAAATATCAGCAAGAAGCGGCCAACAAATCCGATTTGGAACGGGAATCACTGGAAAAGGAAAAAACCGGTGTCTTTACCGGCGCTTATGCAATCAATCCGGCGAATAATGAAGAGATTCCGATCTGGGTTTCCGACTATGTCATGATGAATTACGGCTCGGGGGCGATCATGGCGGTGCCGGCCCACGACGAGCGAGATTTTGCTTTTGCTAAAAAATACGATTTGCCGATAGTCGAAGTTATCTCGCCTGACGGCCAACTCCATGATCTTGCCGAAGCCTATATTGGTGCAGGTAAGTTGGTTAACTCTGGAGACTTTGATGGTCTGGATGCCAGCGAGTCGATGCCCAAAATTGCGGCCAAGGTGGATGGCAAGAAAACTACTAATTACAAATTACGTGACTGGGTTTTTTCCCGCCAACGTTACTGGGGTGAGCCTATCCCGATTATTCACTGCCCCAGTTGCGGAGTGGTACCCGTGCCGGAGCAGGATTTGCCGGTTGAGTTGCCAGACGTTGAAGAATATGAACCTACCGGAACCGGTGAGTCACCGCTGGCGGCGATTGACGATTGGGTGAAAACCAAGTGTCCGGAGTGTGGGGGAGAAGCCAAGCGCGAGACCAATACCATGCCGCAGTGGGCCGGTTCCTGCTGGTACTATTTACGCTACATCGATCCCAAGAATACCGACGAAATTTTTACTAAGAAAAAAATGCAATACTGGTGTCCGGTGGATACCTACGTGGGCGGTGCCGAGCATGCGGTTTTGCATTTGCTTTATGCCCGTTTTTGGCATAAGGTTTTGTATGATATCAAAATCGTCGACCATCCCGAGCCTTTCCTGAAACTTCTTAATCAGGGCATGATTCTGGGTCCGGACGGCGTCAAAATGTCGAAATCCCGTGGCAATGTCATCAATCCGGATGACGTTGTCAAGGAACACGGCGCCGACGCTTTCCGCATGTACGAAATGTTCATGGGACCGCTGGCGGATGCCAAGCCCTGGGATACCAAGGGCATTGTCGGCACGCGCCGGTTCCTGGAAAAAGTCTGGGATACGGGCAGCAAAGTCGCTGGTCAGATCCAGGCAGATTCCGGCCCGGGTGAGATTACGGGCGAGGCGGCAGTGCTACTCAATAAAACTGTCAAGAAAGTTGGTGAAGATATTGCCAGTTTCCGTTTCAATACGGCTATTGCCGCCATGATGACTTTTCTAAATGAAAGCTTGCAAATGGAAGCAGATGAGCTTACCGGCGCAACGGCCAAAGAGTATTGGGGAACTTTCCTGCAGATTCTAGCGCCGTTTGCTCCCCATATTTGCGAGGAG
>Ga0180433_10010999_pt1 | contig 10791 bp, 10 predicted proteins | sample SS_ome_8_FD_132980 | JGI IMG/M metagenome (GOLD analysis project Ga0180433, IMG submission 132980) | Hypersaline lake sediment archaeal communities from the Salton Sea, California, USA - SS_1_D_1 metaG | ecosystem: Environmental > Aquatic > Non-marine Saline and Alkaline > Hypersaline >...
ATAATTAAAGAATAACCGGCATAGCATATTTGGAATTAAGACACAAATCGGCAAAAAGCAATTGTGATTTGCAATTGCCTTTCGGGCATAGTCCCGCAAGAACATAACCTTACCCAAAGGATGTGGATTTTTAAGGTTGATTAAATGGCAGATGTTTCTGTAAAGATTTATTGAAAAGATAATAAAGATTCATTGCTAAACTATATTATTAATTGTAAATTGCAACTTATTAACATTCAATTAAAAAATATAATTTATGGCTTATCAAGAATCCAATGCTCCCGAATTAGAACAGTATATCAAAAAACATTATAAATCTGTTATTGCTATAATTGTACTCCTGATCCTTGGAATTAGTTCATTTTTTCAGATAGGTACCGAAGAAGCAGGTGTAGTAACACGTTTCGGAAAACATGTCAGGACCGTTTCCCCCGGATCAAAAATGAAAATACCCTTTATGGAAAAAGTTTACAAAGTGCCTGTAGAAAGACAAAAAAAGCAGGAATTTGGTTTTCGCACCCAGCGAGCAGGAATCAGAACAGAATATAGCCGCACGGGTTCCGTCACAGAAGACGAAGCAGTAATGCTGACAGGTGATTTGAACCTGGCCAATGTCCAATGGGTTGTACAATACCGGGTGAGCGATCCCTTCAACTATCTGTTCAGGGTTCGCAGTCCCGATAATACCCTTCGTGATCTTTCAGAAGCTATTACCAGGCAGATTGTTGGCGATCGTACCGTTAACGAAGTATTAACAGTTGGAAGGGCTGAAGTTGCCAGTGAAGTAAAAGTTCTGCTACAGGAGATGACGAGAGAATATTCACTTGGCATTGAAATAGCCCAGGTGGTGCTTCAGGATATCAATCCCCCGGAGCCGGTAAAACAGGCTTTCAACGCAGTGAATGAAGCACAGCAGGAAAGGGAAACTCTGATAAACCAGGCCAAGTCCGAATACAATAAAGTTATTCCCAGGGCCAGGGGACAGGCGGAAGAAACTATTCAAAAATCAGAGGGATATGCCACTCAGCGTGTGAACAATGCACAGGGCGAGGTAGCCAGGTTCAACGCCCTTTACGACGAGTATGTGAGAGCACCGGAAGTGACAAAAAAAAGAATCTATCTTGAAACTTTGCAGGAAGTCCTGCCCAAACTCGGGGACAAGATCATCACTTCAGAGAATGGCAATAACATGATTCCCTTAATTAAAAAGGAAATAAATTAAAAAGCATAACATCAATTTATTAAAGCGTGTAACCATGAAAAAACAAAATAAAATAATTATTATTATAGCAATCATAATCGCAGGCATTATTGTTTTATCCCAAAGTCTTTATGTTGTAAATGAAACGCAGCAGGTTGTGGTAACTCAATTCGGAAGGCCAATCGGTAATGCAGTGACAGAACCTGGTTTGAAACTAAAAACTCCTTTTATTCAAAAAGCGAATTTTTTCGATAAACGTTATATGGAATGGGACGGCGATCCCAATCAGATTCCCACAAAGGAAAAAAAATTCATCTTTGTAGACAGTTATGCCCGCTGGCATATTACCGATCCACTACAGTTTTATAAGCGTCTCACCAACGAACGGGGTGCTCAAAGCAGGCTGGACGACATAATTGACGGTGAAACACGGGATCAGGTGGCCAGTCACACTCTTGAAGAAGTAGTAAGGAACACCAACCGCCAGGCTGATACGACCGCCAAAATAAGTGAAATAATCGAAGATTCCCTTATCAACATTAAAGTAGGAAGGGAAAAAATTCAGAATATAATCAGGGAAACTGCAAATAAAGAAACAAAGGATTTGGGTATTGAAATACTTGATTTCCGGTTCAAACGAATTAATTATGTTCAGGATGTTAGAGAACGTGTTTATGACCGCATGAAAAGTGAGCGAATTCGTATTGCCGATAAATTCAGGTCCGAAGGGGAGGGTGAAGCTTCCAGGATAAATGGAGAGAAAGAACGTGAATTGAACCAGATCCAGTCGGAAGCTTACAGAGAAGCTGAAACAATCAAAGGGGAAGCGGACGCTGAAGCTGCACGTATCTATGCGGCCGCTTACAACAAATCAAGAAGCTCAAGGGAACTGTATAGCTTTATTAAAAGTATGGAAACATATGAGAACACTTTCGATTCCACTACCACTGTTATCCTTTCAACCGACAGCGAATTATACAAATACCTGAAAAGTATGGAATAAAACTTTCCATCAGTAAGTGCATGGGAAGAAGGATTAGCAATGTTGAAACAGACAATGCCGAAAGGCTTAAATAACTGGTGTTTCAATATAGATCATAATGCCAAAATAAAGTACTTTAAATACTTACAAATAAAATTATTTTTGAAACTGTAAATACAGAAAAAAATGATTGAATCAATTGGCACATGGGGGAGATTGTAAAATAAACTCGGTCTAACAATATTAAATTTTTGATTTTGTAGAAAAAAATAATCAGCCAGAGTTTAAATTACATTGCCAAAGAGTCCGGCGATAAATAGCCAAACCTTTGATTTATCTCATTTACACATTTTTTAAAACAGTATCTTTTTTACATATTAATTTTAACATTTTTTGCTCTCATTCCGTTAAATCCTTTTTTTGCATCAAATTTCACCTTGTCGCCTGTTTTAAAAGAGTCAGCGCAATCGCTGATATGGAAAAATACAGATTCTTTCGCAATCGAATCAGCAATAAACCCATAACCTTTTGAATTATCGAATTTTGTAACTATGCCCTCATGTATGCCTTCTTCTTCAAGAGATTCCTTTTTAGGTACTCCTATTTCAATACTTTCGACATCAATCTCTTCTTTTTGGGTTAAATCCGGCGGAGTAGATGTAATTACTCCATCCGCGTTAACGTAAGCAATCATTTCATCAATACTTTGTCTCCCTTGTTCCCTTTTTTCAAGTCTACGTTTTTCCTTCTCTTTACGCTTTTTTAATTTTTTATTTCGTACTTCTTTTTTCCCAAATGTTTCTCTCGATCTACCCATTAAGTAATATTTTTAGTTTATATGTTGTCTTGGAAGAGTGTTTCCCCTGACAATAAGCATTTCAATTTTAATAAGGCCTGAATTAAATTGTTTTATTACAGTTTATTACAGTTTGATTATTACTGCGTAGCAGGTGGAAATTAGAAATTGACAAGTTATTTAAGTTTTTTTCTTTTAGCCTAAAAGCTACTATTTACTATCTCATTAGAAAAAAACATTGTTACTATTCTGTGAGAAATAATAATATTATTATAATCCTAATCAAGAAGTTACAAAGTTACAATTTTTCTTTTAAATACAAAACATGTCCGACGCAACTTAACCTGCTCATCAAAAGTGTCGTATGAAATCTATAAATCCTCATTTCGGGTAAGCTTTTCGATTAAATCGTTATAACTTGTCCATAATTATGAGAAAATTTCTCTGTATGTTGTACTTAAATAAATCTTAAATTTTCGGGACTGGACAGGGAAGAGCTTCTTAAACGAATCGTTTCACCCGAATTTGACAGGTTTCTTGATGATTACCGGAATGGTAAAAATTTGATTAATACTGTTCATGAAAATAATAACAGGAATAACAAATTTGGCAGAAACAGTTCACGTAAAAAATTTATGGGCAATTATAAAAGATCGTTCATTAATCTTGGGAAATATGATAAATTTTACCCGGAACAGCTTATTGAATTGGTAAATACTAATACGACCGGAAAGAAAATACCAATCGGCAAGATTGACCTTTTGAAAAATTTTTCCTTTTTTGAGGTCGAAGACAGCCTTGCCTATGACCTTATCGGAGCATTAAATAATGTAGAATTTATGGACAGAAAGGTTTCGGTGGAGATTGCCAGGGAAAATACAGGCAAACAAGGACAGGCAGAATATTCCGGAATAAAAACTACCAGAAGGTCCAAAGGTAGAAATGGAAAAAGAAGGACGAAAAAAAGGAATAGAGCTATATACAAGAGTTGTGGTGCGTAATTCTTTGTTCTTACAGAAATGTAAGCCCAATTTTCCCATGTTTTCTCTCTATCAACTCGTCAAAAGTCTTTATTCCTTTATAGTCTGTCATTGCTTTTTGTTTTTATATTCAAAAAATTCACTTGATTATTTTCTCTTTGCTGAGTTTGTTCCGGTTATAAAGAAAAAAGAATGTAAAGAGAAAAAAGTTTGTAGAGATCAATATAGAATACCATGTGTGAAAAATAATGCTTATAAATTGGATTTACAAAGGAAATGTTTCACCTCCCCACAAAGGGGAATGCTATGGAAATTATGACCGTAATTACGTCCGGTAGTCAATTTAACCAATTCCTTGCCTGAAAATATTATTTTCTGATTATTTTTGACATTTCAAAAAAATTATGAAATCGGTATAATTATATAATCACCTAAAAGTATGATTAATATAAATGTGAGTTACATATGATACCTTTAAAAATAAACAATTATAATGAGATGAAAGCTGTTTTTATATTTATTTTTCTTTTCGGATTTTGCAGTATCGCTTACGGACAGGAGGAGTTCATTGAGTTACAACATGAGCCGGTTGATTTCAAGGCGGAAGGATTTTTTATTAAAAATGTTATAGATGGACGGGCTGACAAGGAGAGCATTGGGTTTGTTCAAAAAGGGATATTTAAGAAAACAAAAGTCCATGCCAGTTTTAAACATGGTCTGGAAACTGCTATTTATAACTATTTAGAGAAGTCGCTCAGACAGGATAAAACATCGGTGCCGGTTGTTTTAAGAATTACCCACCTCAACATATCCGAAAGTAAAAGTTTGCCGGTAAAAGGAAAGGCAGAGGTGAAGATGGAATTTTTCAGGGAAAAAAATGGCAGTCTGGGTAAATTATATGAGGCAGAGGCTTTTGTTGAAAAACCTGCGATAAATGTTACTAAAACTCATGAAGAAAGAATCCGTGAAGTGATTATTACATGTTTGGAAAGTTTTAACAAAAGCGATTGGCAATCGGTTACACCCATGTTTTTTAAGGAGCGAGAGAATTAATATTTCACTTTTCAGCACTTACCGTTATGACATAAAGCCATTCATTTCAAAACTGGAAGAGTTAATTTATGCCAGCGGAATATCCATATTTCAAAAATCCTTCACCTCGCAAGCTTCGGTTAAATCTTTTTGAAATCACACATTAACACTTCCGTTTTTTCCATTCATTTTTTTTCCGTTTCCTTTTGTCTCTTATCAGAATTTAAAAGTGGAATGTTTATGATTTGGGATTAAAGGGATTGATGGGATTATTATTTTCTGAGACCTTTGAGTTGAAAAAGATAGAATTACTCAAAAGCCAGTGACATTAATTCCTGTTCTCTTCTTGATAAACCATAATTTGTTGCAATTAATTTCCATTTTGACACATTTTTTTGAACATGGTTGATTATATCTCTGGCTTTATTCGGGGTAAGTCTAAAAAATTCAGCAACTTCTATAACAAGCTCCAGGTCAAGAGAATTATCTTCATCAGAAATGTTAAGACTAAGACCTGTGCCGGTTGGAATTGCATTAATATCATATGCAGGGGAAAGCCTCCAACCATTTTCCCCAAGCATAAAACCATGATTTCTTAAATGATCATCCGTATTCTTCACGCAAACGCTAAAAACAATTCGTCGCCATAGTTCTTCCAGGTCAAAGCCTATATGGTCTTTATCTCCGTTTTGCATAATGAAACCAACCAAGTCTAAATAGCTTACACCACTCTGATGATTATCTCCATCTAAACGGCCAAGTAATGTCATTGCTGATGCAAAATGTATCCGGTCCCGGTTTGAGATTCTGTCAAATCGTTTGGTTAGAAAAGTAAATTGATTCCCCGAAAATTTTTGAATCGTTGATTCTGACATTTTTATGCCTGAACGAATCGCAAGTTCATTAACCACTTTTTCCCAGCCTCCAACATCAATATCATCATGGATGCTTGGAAATTTTGCTATCCAGAGTTGGTTGTTTTTATCAACAACACTTGCTTTGGGTCTTGCACCTCCGAGGGAAGAGCCGGGAGCTGTCAACAAGTTCAGCCATTTAAAATATTCAGGATCATCAACAGGTTTGTCTTCTTCCAGTTTTTTGCTGGCATATTCAAGTTCCCTGACAGTTGTCCAGGGAGGTGCTGCCATTTCTCTGTTGTCATTTACAAATGGGCCATCCAGGCTTTCTTTATACCGAAGGGCTCCCATCCGGTGTTCGTCGTAAACACCTAACAAATAATCCGACTGCATCAAATTTTTTTGCGGTCTGTCGCTCATCCTGGCCATAAGCGCTTCCCTTCGTCTCATAAGCACTCTTCCCCAGCGGTCAGGAGATGAATCCAGGAAAATGCCAAAGTTCACCTTTTCTTCTGCTGTATATTGAGGACCGGAATAATGCATTAAATCAGGGTCTAATAAATATCTTTCTCCTGAATCCAACCACGATTTATCATATTCGAATGAAAATACTTCATTTCCACGAACCTGGTCGGAAAGTAAAATACCCATAAGATGAGGGCCATTTAATCCATGCCAGTCGGCATAAACATAGATTTTTTTTGATGCCATAATTTTACTTTTTAACTCTTCGTTTTGGGGAAGTTAAATTTGCATCCTGGAGTTTCCGCCCTAGTATGTCGTCGCTTGCAATTTTTAAAAAGTCATCAGCAAGACCCAGTACAAATAAAACCTGCAAATATTTTCCCATTGCAACTCCAGGTGAACCTTTTTCTATTGAAACAAGCGTTCTTCTGCTAATGCCTGCCCGTTCAGCAACTTGCTCTGCTGTTAACTTCCTTCGCAAACGAGCCATTTTAATATTTTCGCCTAAGGTGGTCATTATTTTCAACTGCTTAGGCAAAAGAATTGTTTTTCTTGAATTCATAAGAAGTAATATTTTGCACAAATATAGTCAAAATGAGTAAAATAATGTATTTTATATGTGAATTACATTGCTTCAATCTCCTGTGACGATTTTTATCTTTTTGAAAAAGCTTGTTTTTCAATAAACTCATGTCCTCTTCAACTTTGTTCTCATAGTTTCGAAATTTTTAATTTTGCAAAATTTCTAACATGATTTTTACAATAATAATTGTTTGTCTCAAAGGATATTGCGAAAACCTTATAAAATATCCCTCCTGAGAAGATTACTATATAGTATTATGAGTAAAACAGGATTATCTAATTTTTATTGGAATAGTAATCTTAAGAAAAATGGTGCATATAAGAACAGGTTTGATAAACCATTTATAGAAGAAATTAATGGCACTCAACCCCACCAAAGACATCTCGTTGATGGATTTGTAATTAATTCATCATTCTAAATTCATTTGGAACATATCCCGTATTTTTCTTGAACTTCCTTGTAAAATGCTGCGTATACTTGAACCCCAATTCATAAGCAATATCACTGATTGATTTGCTGGAATCATAGATTTTTTACTTTGCTACATCAATCATTTTCAACTGTATATCTTTCCAGTGCAGATTTTCCGGTTTCTTTTTTAAATAAGTCTCCTAAATAATCAGACAACAAAAACAATTTTTCTGCACAGTAGCTTACCGAAGGAAGGCCGAATTCTATAGGTTTATCTGAATAAAAGTATACATCCAATATTTTTTCAAACCTTGCCAATATGTTTATTCACATAGCTGCGAGTATTAAAATGACGTTCATAGAAACGTTTACAATAATTTTGAAATAACTCTACATACTAAATAATAAGGATCTTGCTATGTGAATCAACTAAAGCATTATACGACTATACAAAAATTTCCGATCCTTCAGCCGGAAGGTATAAAATAGTTTAAACTACATGCTCTTTTAGCAATGATTGAAAAATCTCTTTAACTGAAGATATTTTAGTTGCTTTGAATGCATTACTGCCGGCAAAAGCAAAACCATTTTCGAAATTTCCTTTAAGTGCATTTACCAATGCAATAATAATGCAATAAGGGCTTTTAGAAATGTCGCAGGTCTTAATGCATTTGAAGGGACATTTCAGGGGTTGCTTTTTGCCATCTTTCATTTTTTGGATAAAATTTGAAAAAATAGCTCTTCCCGGCATTCCGACAGGGCTATTTATAATTTCAATATCTTTTTCAACTGAATCTATGTATGTTTGTTTAAAACCCAGCGAAGCATCGCATTCATGAGTGGTCACAAATCTGGTTCCCATCTGAACACCAGAAGCCCCCAACTTCATTATGTTGCTAATATCTGCACCTGTATAGATTCCTCCCGCTGCAATAAGGGGTATAGGCTTATTAAATTTTTCTTCAAATGGTTTCAATTCATTAACTATTTGCGGAACAAGTTTTTCAAGAGTATAATCCTTATCCTCGATTTGCTGCTCCTTAAAACCCAGATGACCGCCAGCCTTAGGCCCTTCAACAATAACAGCATCGGGAAGATAATCATAGTTTGTTTTCCATTTTTCACAGATAATCCTGGCGGCTCTTGCCGATGAAACAATAGGTATAAGTTTTGTGATACTGCCTTTTTTTAAAAAGGAAGGTAAATCAAGGGGAAGTCCGGCACCCGCTATAATAACATCTATCTTTTCGGCGATAGAAGTCCTTACCATTTCCGAAAAATTTGTCATGGCCACCATAACGTTTATTCCGAGTACTCCAATAGTTTTCTCCCTTGCTTTGCGTATTTCTTCCTTAAGACCGTGAATGCTGGCCTCAATATAATTTTCAGAAAAGTCTTTGTAAAGTATCCCAAGTCCGGCACTTGATATAACTCCAACACCCCCTTCGTTAGCCACTGCAGATGCCAGTCCTGATAATGAAATACCAACACCCATACCTCCCTGTATTATCGGAACGGCGATAGAAAGATCGCCAATTTTTAATGCTTTCATTTTTATTTTTTAAAATTTTTAAATTTAAATTTTTGTAATGATCCGGGGCTCAATGTAGGGAGTTAATTCTTGTATAAAGCTCTATGCCTTTTTTTCGTCCTTCGTTTTCCATTTCTACCTTTGGACCTTCCGGCAGTTTTTATTCGGTGATATTTAACCTGTTCTTGTTTGCCTGTATTTTCCCTGGCAATCTCCACTGAAACCTTTCTGTCCATAAATTCTACATTATTTAATGCTCCGATAAGGTCATAGGCAAGGCTGTATTCAACTTCAAAAAAGGAGAAAGTCTTTAAAAGGTCAATCTTCCCGATTTCTACTTTCCTTCCGCTTGTATTATTGTTTACCAGGTCAATAAGTTGTTCATGGTAAAATCCGTCAGATTTTCCAAGATTAATGAACAATCTTTTGTAGTTACCTATATATTTTTCATATGAATTTTTTCTGCCCAATTTGTTATGGCTGCTATTCTTTTCAGGAACAGAATCAATCAGAGTTTCACCATGCCGGTAATCATCAAGAAACCTGTCAAATTCGAGTGAAACGATTCGTTTAAGAAGCTCTTCCCTGTCCAGTCCCGAAAGTTTAAGGTATATTTCGGGCAAGAATTTTTCAATCTCCTGATGATCAGTTTTAATAGTTTCAAGTTTGGTGACCCAGTGTAGAAGCTGTTTTTCACAAATCTGGCTTCCTGTCGGAACGGGTAAGGCTTTAATAGATTTCCTTATAAGTTTTTCTATTTTACGAAGATTATTTCTTTCTTTCAGGTGGACAAGTGAAACAGAAATTCCTTCTTTCCCTGCTCTCCCCGTTCGGCCGCACCTGTGGGTATAAATTTCCGGATCTTCAGGCAGATTAAAATTAATAACATGAGTAAGATCATCCACATCCAGCCCGCGTGCAGCAACATCAGTTGCCACCAGCAGGCGGAGGTTCCGTGACCTGAATTTTTGCATTACAATGTCGCGCTGTGACTGTGACAAATCACCATGAAGCGCATCAGCATTATAGCCGTCATTAATCAATTTTGAAGCTACTTCCCGGGTTTCTCTGCGTGTCCGGCAAAAAACAATTGCATAGATATCAGGTTCGGAGTCAGCAATACGTTTAAGTACTTTATATTTATCTTTTGCATGTACATTATAATAAATATGACTTATATTTTCAGCAGATGAATTTTTTGTTCCTATAGTAACTTCAACCTGATTTTTCATAAATTTTTTTGCAATTGATGCAATTTCCGATGACATAGTCGCTGAAAACAGAAGCATTCTTCTGCCTCTTGAAACTTGTCCCAGAATTTCATTAATGCTGTCAAGAAAACCCATATTAAGCATTTCATCAGCTTCGTCGAGTATTACATTTGTTACCTGAGATAATTTTACAGCTCCCCGTCCAATCAGATCAATTAGTCTTCCAGGTGTAGCAACAATAATTTGTATGCCTTTTTTTAGCGCTTTTATCTGGTTTTCAATACTTGAACCTCCATATACTGCAAGTATTTTCAAATTACCTGTATATCTGGAATAATCTGCAAGGTCCCCTGTGATCTGCATACAAAGTTCACGGGTGGGGCATAGTATAAGTGCTTGAGTACTGTTAATTCCTGTATCAGTTGCCTGCACCAGCGGCAGACCGAAGGCAGCTGTTTTTCCTGTTCCTGTTTGTGCAAGAGCAATAATATCACATTCATGATCCAGCATTAAAGGGATTACTTTTTTTTGTACCGGCATAGGATGTTCAAATCCAAGTTCATGGATTGCCTTCAGAATGCCGGGAGTAAATCCCATTTCTTCAAAATTTATCATTATATATTTTTATGGTGTGCTTCCGGGAGCGATGGATTTGTTATCCCGGCTGAAATGAACTCAGATACAGACTGGGCAAAATGTCTGACAACGCTTTGTGGAAATCACTTTATTAATTGAGTCGCAA